>TARA_R110002020_G_scaffold348301_1_pt1 | contig 13193 bp, 27 predicted proteins | sample TARA_R110002020 | Tara Oceans TARA_R110002020 (sample SAMEA4396489) | marine metagenome | biome: Westerlies Biome; feature: [MES] marine water layer (ENVO:01000295) within the mesopelagic zone...; material: water (ENVO:00002006), including particulate matter (ENVO:01000060) such... | reverse complement strand
CTCCTTATAGGGCAACAGATGGAACACGATGGGTTCGTTTATTTGGTTATGAGGAGGTGACAGCATGAAAATATATAGAAAGTCATTCGTAACTGGTAGAACTAATTGTATGGATATTGACATAACGCCTATCCAATATAGAGATTGGAGGTTAGGTGGTCTTATACAAGATGTAATGCCTCACATATCTGCTGATGAAAGAGAGTTTATAATCAGTGGATCTACTAGACAAGATTGGGAAACTATGAGTTCATTCTGTAGGGAGGATCATTATGCCTAGATATAAAGTAAGAATTAGATTAGATACCTGTGAGTACTACGAAATAGAAGCACCTAACGAAGCTATGGCTGAGTCTGAAGGGTGGGATAAGTTCTCAGAAGCATACGCTAATTGTATCAATGGTTACTCTGTTGATATTAGTAGTGAACTTGCAGATCCTGATGATGATCCTATGCAATATGTGGGGCATCACTAATGGGTAAGTATTCAAAGCATACTAAAAGGTTTGTAGGAGAGCATCATATTCTAAAGTATGGTGAGCATTACACAATGAAAGAGTATGCGAAAGCCTTGGGGATATCTATAGAAGCAATGAGGAATAGAGTAGGGAGGTACGAAGAAGTAACTAATGTTGCTCTGCATCCTTACAGTATTGCGAATGCTAAAAGATGTGAAACTAAAGTAGAAGTCTTTAGCCAGAAGTGGTTAAGAAAGAAATTAATTTAATAAGGAGGTGACATGGTAAAGGAAGTGGAAGTAGATTGGATGGCAGTAGCTATCAAACTCGTACTTAAAGGCGATGATCTAAAAGCAGGACAAGCCTTTGAGAAAGCAATTCAACAAGTCAAGGAGAAACAACATGAAAAGAGACAAAAATTTCTCGCGGTATGTGCTACATCAAATACCAAACACTGAAGAAGGTAAGTTACTAGTTCTTTTATTAAAGAAGTACTTAAACAGTGATAGGTATAAGGTGAGAGTAAGGGGTCAAGGGTTGGTCGAAGGTGAAGATTGGAGGAAGTACACTAGAGGCGCACCTCTTGATAAGTCTACGCATCTCCGGGTTTATGTTGATGATAAACTTTGTTCAACAAAAAGCTCTACTTCTTGTGGTATTAGTTCTTGGAGAGATGCTGTATGAAAAAGTGTAGTTCTTGTGGTAACAAAGCCGATGCAATAGATAATGCTAAATACTTTTGTGCTAAATGCTGGATTAAATTTAGATTAACTTGGTTTAAACGAGAACAGTCAATTAAACATTCACAAAATAAATAGTGGGTATAACTTGTGTTGATAAATAAAGTATGCTACCCTCTTATTCTAAATTAAAAGACAACAATATATATATAAAATAAAGGAGAAATATTATGTTAAATATTGTTAATGCAGTACACCCACTGGAGGCGATAGAACCACCTTCTATTGTTAACACAGTGATTGAATCACGCCCTATGTATTACCCAGATAGTGAGGGGTTACTTACATTAGATACAGACAGGAGAGGTTTGTTTGTTAAAGGTGAGGGAAGTCCACCTATAAATGTAGTTAAGCCTAGCTATAATTTTAAGGGAGCACAGTACGGTGATTTGTATGGTGCTATGGTTAATGTGTGCAAGCACTCAGGAATAGATTGTACAGGTGCAACTGTCAATTCTAATATGACCCCTGATGGTTCAAAAGGTTTTATTACGATTACTCTACCTGAGTATACGATAGAGACTGCCAAAGGAGATGAAAGCCAGTTTCAAATAACAGGAAGGACATCTTTTGATGGTAGTTGGTGCGTTGTATTACAAGTGGGTGCAGTCAGGATGGTATGTACAAATGGTCAAGTCTTCGTAGATAACTTCTCGATGTACAAGTCCAAGCATACAATTAGTATGTCACCAGAACACGCTCAACGTAAGCTTGCCGCTGCTCTAACTACTTATCAGTATGAGGCAGAGCGTTGGAAGCACTGGACTAAGCAATCTATTACAGACAGAGAGGCTTACAATGTGTTTGCACTGGCAGCTAAGTGCAGGTTTGTTTTAAGTAAGTCTGACTTATCTATACTGGAACTAATGCAAGAGCCAGAAGTGTACCGTAACAAGGCTCTTGGTTATATGTGGAATCAATATGTAACACAAGAGCGAAGGACGTTAGGCTCTACTCATTGGGCTGCTTTCAATGCAATGACTCACTGGAGTACACACGCCCCGGCTGCTAAGAAATCAGCAGAGGGTTCATTGTTAACTATCAAGGCGAAGCGACATGACTCAGTACGAGATGCAGTTGTACGCCTTGCAGCATAATCAAAGGAGGTTTGTATGAGTCAGGTTGATGCTAATGCTGAATTTCTGATTCAACTTGACGATTGGTGGGCGCAGTTGTGGGTAATGCGAATAGGCACTACCCCTCCTGCTGACACAGTCAAGTTTAATTTCTTCACCTTTGTTAAGATGGCTTGTTCAGAGGTAGATGATTGGAGACTAGAAGATACTACATTGTCAGCACTATTTTCTCAATTTATAGAGGAACAAAATAATGTCAGATAATACTTTTGTTTTTACCAAAGAAGAGTATAATGCATTTTTATCTTCTAAGTATTACGGTATGTTATACAAAGATAAATGCACGTTAACGGTTTCTCCTGAGACAAGAAGGGAGGAATATGTAAATGTCGAAGTAGGTCAAGGGATTGATCTGGATTTCTTGAGCGATGTTTACACTCCCTTCCTTGTCGAGTATCATAGAAAACTAAATTCAAACCCAAACCAAAAGGAGCTTTTTTAAATATGGCTAATTCTAATGTTATAAAAGGACAGATTTATTTTCCTCACTTGTACGAACCTAACCCTTCATTCGATAAGAAGAGTTACTGGTATGAATTGTTTCTTGCTGTTTCAGATAAAGACTTTGAAAACTTAAAGGATCAAGGAATAAGTGATGTGTTCTTGTTTGAACCGGGAGTAAAGAAGTATACTCCTGATCCTATTGTCAAAATTGCTACATGGGCAAATAACTCAGACGGCTCTCCTACTCAGCCACCTAGAGTAGTAGACGAAGATCGTAAGATATTGTCAGAATGTGACATAGGTAATGGTTCTACTGTGAGAGTCCAGTGGTATAAGAAGATATACGGAGGACAAGGTAAAACTATTGTGTGTCCTCAGTTAGTTGCTGTTCAAATACTTGACCTAGTAGAAAGAGAGGACTCACTAGATCGATCTAACGATGCGTTAGCTTTTGAATAGGAGGAAGTATGGAAGATGTATTTTCATTTAACGGCACTGAGTATTCTGTAGAAGATTTAAATTCGGAATCTAAATTAATTTTAGAATACATTTTTGAAATTGATAAAGAACTAAAATCTTTAAGGAAGAAAAGTGCTGTTCTTCAAACTGCTTCAAAAGCATACAGCGCAGAGTTAACTAAACACCTAGAAGGTAAAGGCTTAGAAAAGGAGAAATAGTTTTGTTTATTAAACTACATCAGCCTTGTCCTGTTTGTAGTTCTAGCGATGCACTATCTGTTAATGAGGACGGTAGTGCATTTTGCTTTTCGTGCAACACAAGGCTAAGTAAATATCAATACGGAGAAAACGTAGGTGACGAGATGCAAGATTTAAAAGTAATAGAAAAGGAACCACTTACTTTCGCAGAGCAAGGGACGTATGTTCGACTGACTGATAGAGGTATATCAGAACAGACTGCAAGAAAGTATGGTGTTCGCTGCGAGTTAAATCAAGATGGGTCTATAGCTAAACATATCTATCCTTATTACAGAGATAAGGAGATTGTTGCTTTCAAAGAAAGGATTCTTGGTGATACTGGTAAGCAGAATTTTTATAGTAAAGGTAATATTAGAGACAGTGGTTTATTTGGAGAGAACCTATTTCAAGCAGGAGGAAAGTATATAACATTAGTAGAAGGTGAGTGCGATGCTATGGCAGCTTACGAACTACTAGGATCTAAGTGGCCTGTAGTTTCCATCAGATCCGGGGCTGCTGCTGCTGAACGCGATGTCAAAGCATCTTTAGAATACTTAGAAAGTTTTGATACTATTATAATTAACTTTGACGAAGACAAGAAAGGAAGGGAAGCAGCTAAGAAGGTAGCTAGGTTATTGAAGCCATCTAAAGCTAAGTTAATGTCTCTTCCAGAAGAGTTCAAAGATGCTAACGATATGCTAAAGGAGCGTCTACATAAGAAGTATGTCGAAGCTTGGTGGGCAGCTAAAACTTATACACCATCTGGTGTTCTTAGTGTTTCGGAAAACAGGGACAAGTATAAGAATAGAGAGAAGAAAGAATCTATTCCTTATCCTTGGGCAGGATTAAATACTAAGCTAGAAGGAATACGTCAAGGCGAATTAGTTACTCTCACTGGAGGTACAGGGCTAGGGAAGTCGAGTGTTACGAGAGAGCTACAGCACTGGTTAATTAAAACAACATCTGATAATGTAGGAGTAATCGCATTAGAAGAATCTTTTAATAGGACTGTTGACGGTATACTTTCTATTGAGGCTGATGCTAAACTACATATCGATAGGATACGCGAACAGTTTACTGAGGAAGAGTTAGATAAATACTTTGACATTCTATATGACGGAGAAAATAAAAACAGAGTTTGGATACACGCTCACTTTGGAGCTAACGACATAGACTCTATCTTTAGTAAGCTTCGCTTTATGATTGTTGGTTGTAATTGTAAGTGGGTATTTATTGATCACCTTCATATGCTTGTATCGTCTTCTCCTGAAGGAGATGAGCGCAGGTCTATTGATTCTATAATGCACAGAGTCAGGACACTAGTAGAAGAGACAGGAACAGGTGTAATACTTGTCTCTCATCTTCGCAGGATAGATGGTAATAGAGGTCACGAGAACGGCATAGAAACAGGTCTAAGCCATTTAAGAGGATCACAAAGCATAGCGCAACTATCTGACTGCGTTATCTCCTTAGAACGTAATCAACAAAGCGATGACCCTATCGAAGCATCTACTACGAGAGTACGGATATTAAAGAGCAGGTATACAGGAGATGTGGGTGTAGCTACTCATTTAGTTTTTGATAATGAAACTGGTAGACTTAGTGAAGTAAAAGAAGGAGATGAAAACTTTAGTCCTTTAGATGAGGAACAATTAACATTCGGAGCATTGAATTTATGAGACTTCTATTTGATATAGAAACAGATTCAGTTGAAGCTACTAAGCTTTGGTGTATTGTTGCTAAAGATATAGATACAAATCAGTTATATATCTTCGGCCCAGATCAACTGCATGAAGGCTGTACGCTATTAAATAAAGCAGATGAACTAATAGGTCACAACATTATAGGATTCGATATACCTGTTATTGAAAGCCTCACCACATTTACAAATTTGTCAGAGGGAAAAAAGATAACAGATACTTTAGTTCTTTCTAGACTATTCAGACCTAGCAGAGAAGCAGGGCATGGTTTAAATCCTTGGGGTACTAGATTAGGATTCAAGAAAATAGAATTTGAAAACTTTGAAACCTTCTCATCAGAGATGTTAGATTACTGTATACAAGATGTTGAATTAAATCACAGAGTTTACAATGCTCTTAAAGAAGAGTCGAAGGGATTTAGTAAGGATTCTGTAGAGCTAGAGCATGACGTTTATAAGATAATAAAAGACCAACAACACAAAGGTTTTTACTATAATGCTTATGAATCTGATCTTCTATTAGCAGAACTAAGAGAGCAGACATCTAAGATAGAAGATGAGGTTAAGAAAGTATTTAAAGCTAAAGTAACTTCAGTAAAACTAATACCTAAATACACAAAGACAGGAAAGCTTTCTAAGTTAGCAGACACTGAGCATGGTAAAGGTGTTCGTATGACTGAGCAGGAGTACAACTCTATGCTTGCAGGAGAAGAAGTATGCAGGGTAGATGTAGTTGAGTTTAATTTAAACTCTAGGCAACAGACAGGAGAATACTTAATAGAGTTTGGTTGGAAACCTAAAGAGTTTACGCCTAATGGTAGACCCATAGTTAATGAGAAGACCTTATCTAAAATAAAAAACATTAAAGAAGCTGACCTAATGAACAGTTACTTAATGTTACAGAAAAGAGTTTCTCAAATAGAATCTTGGAATAAGTTTGTTGGTGATGATAACAGGGTTCATGGTTGGGTTATAACTAACGGAGCAATTACCGGGAGAATGACTCATAGAGATCCTAACATGGCTCAAGTTCCTGCTTGCTCATCTCCTTACGGTAAAGAATGTCGTTCCTTGTGGACAGTTCCAAACGGTTATAAACTTGTAGGTATCGATGCTTCTGGTTTAGAATTAAGAATGTTAGCATCTTATATGAATGATGAGGAGTACACTAATGAAATACTTAACGGAGATATTCATACCGCTAATCAAAAACTTGCAGGACTTGAATCAAGATCTCAGGCGAAGACATTTATATATGCACTCCTCTACGGAGCAGGAGATGCAAAGCTTGGGGCAGTGGTTGGAAGAGGCAGAGAAGCTGGTAAAAGACTTAGAGAATCATTCTTTGCTAGTCTCCCATCATTTAAAACTCTTAAGGATAGAGTATCAAGAGCTTCTGCAAGGGGCTACCTCAAAGGATTAGATGGTCGGAAGCTACTAGTAAGAAGTGAACACTCTGCTTTGAATACATTATTGCAGGGTGCAGGTGCTATAACTATGAAGAAAGCTTTGGTTATCTTTAATAGAAAGTTAAAAGCAAAAGAATTAGATGCAAGATTTGTAGCTAATGTGCATGATGAGTGGCAGTTAGAAGTCAGAGAAGATCAAGCTGATGAAGTAGGAAAACTAGGAGTACAATCTATACGCGAAGTAACTTGTGCTTTTGAATTAACTTGTCCTTTAGATGGAGAATACAATGTCGGAAACAACTGGGCAGAAACGCATTGATGAGATAAAAATAGAAAGAATAGAAAACGAACAATCTGAATACAATAAAGGCAGGGGTAGTTTTTTTATTGAATTTACAGACGATACATCTATTCAGTATGAATCTCGTTGTGAACTATATAACAAAGAAAAGAAAACATTATGGATACACGCAAATCCAGAAGAAGTAAATATAAGTTTATTTTATAAAGGCTTTGAAATGGGGTTTAATTCTGAAAATGAAACAGGAATTTTTTTGGGTGTAGATGGTAACAAAGTTATTTATGATAAAAATTTATTTTCAGAACACCCTTTGCAAGAAACTTTTGAATGGAGTAAAAAAGGAGAGTAAAATGGAAGAAGTAATTATTAGAATAGACAGTGAGACTTTAGGTACAGATGGGCCAGATAAACAGCTTTTAGGAAAGCTTAGTATACTTAACTATGGTGAAGATGACTTTCAAAAAAAACTTAGTGCTGTTACAGATTCATTAAGAAATATTTATGAAGGCTATATAGACGGTTCTATAACCATAACTGTTATTAATAAGTTTGAACACGTTAATGTATAAGGTGGTTTTATGCAGCATTTAGATTCTCCAAATCGAACTGGAGACATAGCAGAACATTATGCAGTTACATGGCTTTGGGACAATGGCTATGAAGTATTTAAAAATTGTGGCTGCACTGGCCCTATTGATATAATTGCTAAAGATGATAAAGGTAATTTACTTTTGTTAGATGTAAAAACATTATCAATAGATAATCGAACTTGTTCTTATGTAATAAAAAATAACAGAACTAAAAAACAAATTAAGCTAGGCGTACAGTTAGTTGGCTTTAATCCTGAAACAAGGAAGTTACACTTTGTTAAACATAGAAAGGTAAAATAATATGTCTCAACAAAAAGATCTAGATGATCTTATAAAAGATATTTATTCAGTTATAGAACAACTTTCTGATAATGAAAATATAATTATACCTGAAGATCTTATAGAAGATTTTGGAGAACGTATGAAGGCTGCTTTAGTTCATTGGTGTACTCCTAAGAAACAGTCTAAAGGTTTAAGAATGAGTAACCTTGGAAGACCTGCTAGGCAGCTTTGGTATGAAGCTAATAGAAAAGAAGAAGGTACTAAATTAAAAGCATCTACTCATATTAAATTTCTATACGGACATTTACTAGAAGAACTTATATTATTACTAGTTAAACTATCAGGTCATACTGTTACTGAGGAACAGAAAGAAGTTGAAGTAGATGGTATAAAAGGACATATTGATTGTAAAATAAATGGTGAAGTAGTGGATATAAAAACTTCTTCTAACTTTGGATTTAAAAAGTTTAAAGAGGGTACTCTCTACAATGATGATCCTTTCGGATATATGCATCAACTTTCTGCTTACGAAGAAGCAGAAGGAACTGAAGAAGGAGGCTTCTTGGCAATCAATAAAGAAACAGGAGAGCTTGCTTTTTTTAGACCGGGGTACTTGACAAAACCTAATATCAAGGATAGAATAGATAATCTAAAGATTGAAATATCCTCAGATTCTCCTCCTGAAAGATGTTACAAACCTGTTGCTGAAGGTAAAAAAGGTAATCTTAAATTAGCTACAGGCTGTGTTTATTGCGCTTTTAAAAAAGAATGTTGGTCTGATGCAAACAATGGTAGAGGACTACGAGCATTTAGGTATGCTAATGGAGCTAGATATTTAACAAGAGTTGCATCTATTCCTAATGTTCCTGAGATACTAATATGAAAAAACATAAACTAAAACAAATAGAATCAAGAACAAAAGAACTACTTGTTGATTGGATGAAGACTTTAGTTTCAGAAGAAGAAGCAAAAATATTAAACACTTCTAATATTTTATCGTATATACCTAAGTCTAATCCTTATATGAGAACAGATACAGGTAACAGGTTAACTACTTACTCTCCTAAATGGATAAGAAAACAATTAAAATCTATGGTAAAACTAGACCCTTCACTAGACGTTACACTAGTGACATTAAAGACATTAAATAAAATAGTAGAAACTCAAAGAACTCTGTCTAATACGGAGGTTTACTAATGCCCTACAGAAAACCTAGAGTACCTAGACCCAGAGAAAAGAACTTAGTTAAAGGCTATGATTCCTCTTTTGAGTATGAGCTTCATTCTACAATATTAGAAGATTGGGAACATCATCCAGATACAGTAGGTTATACTGTAGAGCATAAGTATCATCCTGATTTTGTAAGAAAGATAGATGGTAAGACTATTTTATTAGAAGCTAAAGGTAGATTCTGGGACTATGCAGAGTTTAATAAATACGTCTGGATTAAAAAAGTACTACCTGAAAACACTGAGTTAGTATTTTTATTTGCAGATCCTTCTGCTCCTATGCCACAAGCTAAACGAAGAAGAGATGGAACTAAACGTAGTCATGGTGAGTGGGCTTCTGCTAACGATTTTAGATGGTTTAGTAGATACAGTATACCTGACGAATGGATCAACCTTAAAGAGAGAGACAAAGAAGATGAGTGAGTACACACTAACAATGGGTAATGGTACTAATGACGATCAAATGATATACGCACATACTGGGTGGGATAAAGCATCTGATGCAATAACTGAAGCAGTAAATCATCCTCCTCATTATAACAAAGGTAATATAGAAACTATAGATTATATAGTAGATGTATTAGATACTCATGGAGCCTTAATGTATTGTCATGGAAATGTGTTAAAGTATACTGGTTCAAGATTATTTAGTAAAGATAAACCTATAGAGGATGCAAGGAAAGCTATTTGGTATTTAAATAAAATAGTAGAATTGCTAGAAAAAAATGACTAACGAAAGAAAAGAAAAAAGAAGAAACAGATTTAACAGAAAGAAAAAGTTTAATAAATCTAAATCAGCTACAGAACATAAACAAGTTAAAAGGAAAAGTGATGGACAAGTATCAACAATTCATACACAAGAGTAGGTATGCTCGTTGGATTCCTGAAGAAAATAGACGAGAGACTTGGAGCGAAACAGTAAGCCGCTATGTTAATTTCTTTGAGGAAAGAGGGCAAATAAACAAAGAAGACGCAGCCCAACTATATAACTCTATACACAATTTAGATGTTATGCCTTCTATGCGATGTATGATGACAGCAGGTGAGGCTCTTAAACGAGATAACGTAGCAGGATTTAACTGTAGTTATCTTCATATAGATAGTCCTAGATCCTTTGATGAGTTGATGTATGTCCTTATGTGCGGTACTGGAGTAGGCTTTAGCGTAGAAAGAAAGTTTGTAAATAAACTTCCTGTAATAGCTGAGACATTTCATAAGACAGAAACTACTGTTGTTGTAGCAGATAGTAAAATAGGGTGGGCATCTGCATACAGGGAACTAATAAGCTTGTTATACGCAGGTAAGATACCTAAATGGGATATGTCTAAGATTAGACCTGCTGGTGCTAGACTTAAAATCTTTGGAGGTAGAGCTAGTGGCCCAGAACCTTTAGATGATTTGTTTAATTTTACTGTAGGAATATTTCAAAAGGCAGCAGGAAGACAACTTAATTCTATAGAGTGCCACGATGTTTGTTGTAAGATAGCAGATATAGTTGTAGTAGGTGGAGTAAGACGTTCAGCACTTATTAGCCTGTCTAATTTATCTGATCCTCGTATGGCTAAAGCTAAATCAGGTCAATGGTGGGAGACAGAAGGGCAGCGTAGACTTGCTAATAATTCTGTAGCTTATACAGAGAAACCAGACTTTGAAGCTTTTCTTAGTGAGATGCAGACCATCTACGAAAGTAAAGCAGGTGAGAGAGGCATCTTTAGTAGGGTAGCTGCACAGAAAATAGCAGGAAGAAATGGACGTAGAGATCCTGATAAAGACTTTGGTACTAATCCTTGTAGTGAGATTATACTTAGGTCTAATCAGTTCTGTAATCTATCAGAGGTGGTTGTAAGATCTAAAGATACTACAGCAGATCTAAAAGAAAAAGTTCGTATAGCTTCTATTATAGGTACACTACAGGCTACACTTACTGACTTTCGATATCTTAGAAATATGTGGAAACGTAATACAGAAGAAGAAGCATTACTTGGTGTAAGCTTAACCGGGATAATGGATCACCCGGTATTAGGAGGCAAGAACCCTCAAGCATTAGAAAGAGTACTAAAGGAACTTAAAGATGTTGCAATTGCTACTAACAAAGTTTGGGCAAATAAACTTGGAATTAATCAATCAACCGCTATTACTTGCGTTAAACCAAGCGGCACTGTTAGTCAGCTTGTTAATTCTGCTTCTGGCATTCATCCTCGTTTTTCAGAACATTATATTAGAAGAGTTCGGAGTGACAGAAAAGATCCTCTTGCTATGTTTATGGCTAATAGTGGTTTTCCCTTTGAGCAGGATGTTCACTCACCAGAATCTTTGGTATTTTCTTTCCCTGTGAAATCACCTAGAAAAAGCGTTACTGTTAGACAAGTAGGAGCTATGGAACAATTAGAACTTTGGAAAGCTTATCAGAATAATTGGTGCGAACACAAACCAAGTATAACTATATACTATACAGATGATGAGTTTCTTCAGGTAGCTCAATGGATTTGGGAAAACTTTGATCTGTGTAGTGGTATATCTTTACTTCCTTATAGTGACCACGTATACCAACAGGCTCCTTATGAAGAAATAGATAAAGATAAATACACAGAGTTGCTTAAAGATATGCCTAAAGATATTAATTGGGAAGATTTAAAAGATTTTGAATTTGAAGATAATACTACAGGCTCTCAAGAACTTGCCTGTGTAGGAGGAGCTTGTGAACTCTAAGGAAGGAAATCTTCTATCCTTTAGAATTCTTGTCGATGAAACAGGAACTATCGTTACTGAACTTAGCGGTATTCCTGTTGACAAGATAGAAAAAGTATTTAAAAATAACGAGTACATAGTAGTTAAAAAAATAGTTACAGACGCTAGAAGAAAACTAAAAGATATGCATCGTTATTTAGAAGATGAGTTAAACAACCTAAATTAAATTAAATCCCATCCGTGGTTAGCTATAGCATTTAATATAATAAAGATACAAGTAGCCATGTGTGTTAGCCACCATATTGTTCTTATTGTTGCTATTGCATCTGCTTGTGTGTCTGTTTCGCCAACCTTCTCTCCTAAAGATTTAGCCCAGACTCTCCACCATTTTTTCATTTAACAATACTGAGATGCATTTTTTGTTTTGAAAGTACTTGTTCACTTGTATGTAATACAAAATCAGAATGTTTTGTAATCAACTGAAGTAAATGAACACCATGTTCTTTATCTTTAGAAGCTGCATAAGCAGTACTTAAATAAGACATTGCATCTGTATTTAAACGTATTGTACTTACTTCTGGAGCTTCTACAATATTTATTAATTCTTCCATATAAATTCCTTACCACTTTACTTTGTCTGCCCAATAAGCTGCTGACATTTTTCCTTTAGAAATATTTTTTCTATGTCTAGCTTTAAAAGACTTTCTCTTGGCTTTCATTCTAGCAGATTCACCTGACTTAGGTTTACCTGCTGTCGAGGCTCCTTGTTCTCCAAACCTAATTGTTTTAACTTTGTTTCCTTCTTTCGCCACAACCACATGACTTTTCTTCGGGTGTTTCGGTGTACGCTTCGGTTTGTTATAGCCACTAACTCCTGCCCTCGCTAGTCTAGAATCACGTTTAGATTTACCACCTTTCTTATATTCTTCTCTCATGATTTTTTCCTATAAGATCTGGTTTTCTTTGAAATCTTTTTAGGCTGCTTACTGTGCTGTTTACCTTTCTTTGTATCTTCTCTTTTCTTTTTAGTAGTAGCAGCATACTCTTTAGCAGATAAAGCTTTTATAGCCTTTTCAGGTAAATATCTTTCGCCTGTTTTAGCACTAGGTTTGCCAGACTTAGTACGCCATTTTTGTTTAGACCAAGCTTTAAGACTTCTTTGACTTTTTTTAAGTGCCATTATTGGTTATGCCTTCTATCTTTTTGTTGTTTAATATAAAGAACTTTTTTCTTTTTAGTTTTTCTTTTTTGCTGTTGTAGTTTTTTTGCCATGTTGTTTTCTTATAGCCTCTTTACCACGTTTAGCTATAGCAGCTTGTTCAGTTTTACCTGCTACTTTGGCTCTTTGTTCCATAACGGTAAGGATTTGAATTTTTCTAGCAAAAGGTTTGTTAACTCTTTTAACTTTAGCCACAGTTGCTCTAGCATCTGTCGGAGTTTTATAAGATATTCGTACAGTATCTTTTGGATTTTCATCAGTGTATAACCTCCTTCCACTACCTTTAGGTTTTTTACCTGTACC
>TARA_R110002020_G_scaffold215462_7_pt1 | contig 13196 bp, 25 predicted proteins | sample TARA_R110002020 | Tara Oceans TARA_R110002020 (sample SAMEA4396489) | marine metagenome | biome: Westerlies Biome; feature: [MES] marine water layer (ENVO:01000295) within the mesopelagic zone...; material: water (ENVO:00002006), including particulate matter (ENVO:01000060) such... | reverse complement strand
TCGCTGCGCTGGGACGGCACGGTGTTCGGGTACCCCCCCTCCTTTGGTCGCTAAACGTTGGTGGTGGTCACCCACTACACACCCCTGTTACTACGACACGGGCTAAGTCTGTGTGGTCCACAACCCACCCCGGGGAACGAGGCGGGTTGTTCCCCCTATCCAACTAAGACCCGAAAGGACACACAATGACTACTCCCGCAACAGCAAACTGCACATTCTTCATCGAAGACCCCCAGTCGTACACCGAGGATGAGATCGTCGTCAGCAAAGGCGACACGCACCACGCGGTCATCACCCACCACTACACAGGAGCAGTAGCCTTCAGTGTCATCACCACCGAAGAAGCACGCAAACTCTACCACGAATGCGTGAACCTCAACGGCGAGTACTTCGAAATGTATGACCCCAACCTCGGCTATGAGGTCAGCGTCAGGATCACCGGCTAATGACCAAGACCGTTCCCGGCGGCCAGGGTTCGGAGACTCACCTTGGCCTCTGGTCACTCAAGAAAGGACACACCATGACATTCATCAGCAACCAACGAGCGAACAGAACAACTACTGTTCGATTCCGATTCAGCGGCCAAGAGCAGTGGACCGTCCGATGCGGCATCAAGAACCTCAAAGCCTACATCGAATCAGTTGACAACGTGCCTAGCCTCCAAGACTCCGGCAGCCAGTGGCACGTAGGCAACAACGGCTGCTTGCCCGAATTCACAAGTTGGCAGGTCAAAGACACTAACGGCAACTGGCGAACCATCGAACAATCGGACCTACTCTAATGACCAAGACCGAACTCATCCTGTCCATCTTCTGTTTCATCGCACTCTGCTAGGAGCACCCCATGACCGACGAAGAACGTACCGAGTGTAACACCATCAACGCCGAACTCGACGAGATGGACCACACCCTCTCCGGCTGCGACTGGTGTTGCGGTGGTGGAAACGAAAAATACGCCATGCTGATAGAACGACTCAGGCTGCTCGGGGGCAAAAGAGAGCCCGATGTCTATGGTTGGTGGGGTCTCATCGCGAGGTGGGACCAAGAAGACTACGAAAAGCGCAAGCAAGAAAGGAGCGCATAATGCCCATCCTCTGTCAAACCTGTTCACAGTGTCAAACCGTTGTTGACATCACAGTCAAAGAGTGCCCGTACTGCGACACCAAGCTCGGCACTGACTCGAAGGACTAATTGGCTTCACCGCCGGTGCCCGGGCGGCGGTTCGCCCGCATGTATGTTTTGTTTTTTATCTTTCATCCACTTTACTTTGGAGATTTACCATGTTTAAGCTTCCTTCACCCATCGTTGACGCTGATCCCATCCGCCTTTCGGAGGGACAGCACACCGCTGAGATCTTCGCCGTACGGCTCAACACCACGGAGCGTGGTGCATCAGTCGGCGTAGGCTTCAGCGCAGTCGATCCCGAGTCCAAGTTCAGCCGCTCAGTGTGGAAGAACTACGACATCGAGACCAACCCAATGATCGCGAAGATGTCGCTCAAGGCACTCTGTCGCGTGTCTGGTGTTGATCAGACGATGATCGACGACCTGTTCGCAGCCAAGTCTGTTGACCTCCCCAACGCATTGCAGGGCAAGATCGTCGTCATCGACGTAAAGCACAATGGCGACTACGACAACGTCGGCAAGGTCGGCGAAGCGTCAGCAGGAGATACGCTCAACCGTGAGCACTCAGGCGATGACAGTATCGGACAGAAGCAGCGCAAGAACCTCGCTGTTGCCAAGCGATAACCCACCGTGGGGCATCCAGCGCAAGCTGGCTCTGCCCCTCTTTCTTCATCCACCGCAGAGAAAGGAATCTCAAAATGACAGTTATGCGATCACATCAGATCTCACTCGCCGACATCACTCAGTGCGCAAACCTTCCACTGGAGGACTCCGAGTCGTTCGATGTATTTGCTGGTACCAACCCCAGCGACGATGACGCACTCGGTGACACCTACTGGTGGAGCAAGACCACCAATGACTTCGATGAGCAACATACATGCTCAAGAGATCAACGAGCTAGTGACATCGCAACCAGATTGATGGCTAGACTCACAGGTGAACGACACCTGCTCAAGCTCGATGCTCCACCCAGCATCTACAGCAAGGACAATCAAGTTGGTGATGGCTCACTCCATCATGATCCTCGCTACAGATTCAATCCAGTCTTCGGACCTCAGCCAGTCTGAGCCACCCCAGCCTGCGCATCCCTCACCGGGGATCGCAGGTTTTCTTAAGTCCCCTGAGCATCTCAACAAATCTTCTGCGCAAGGAGCAATCATGTCCACAATCCTCAAGGGTGTATTCGATGAAGACAGAAAGCTGTACCAACTATGGGTTGAGCCAGCTACCCCTGTACTTCCAACTTACATTCGCAATGACTACAACTCATCACTTGACAATCAACCAATTGAGATACTTGCTGCTGGATCATTTAGTATCATCACAAAAGCTTATGATGCACAGCTTGAGTTGATGAGAGTCCAAGCTATCAGAGATGGTGTCTCTGCTACCGAAGTTCCTCCCTCTCCTTTTGACATCTAAGATGGTGACCTATGCCTCGGAGAAAACAGATAGAGTTCCATTTACGACGCATGAAGGAAGGATGGAAGCTTGCTCGATCAACATATTACAATGGTGTGTTCAACTACCAGCACACCTGCAACAAAGAAGACTTCGAGCACATAGTAACCCTCATCGAAAAGCACCCCACTGAGGGCTGGAACATACCTAGACTCTTTCGTGCCACAGGTATACAAGCATGCTCAATTGGCGTAGCTGTTGGGTTACTCCGAGATAGAGGACTCGTCGAAAGGGAAGGGCAAGTTTACTATCCTTCTGAAGATGACCTCTGGAATGACTCAATGATTGAATGGGATTACCTTTACTACTTAATGACTGGAAAATAAAACTCAACAGGAGAATTACATGCAAGGTCTTATGCTTCACTGCGGTGCACATCACGTTACTTGGGATGATGTCTGCAACTCACGCGCTAAAGAACCCAAGTCTGATACCTATGTACCCATTGAGCATGGTCAGTTCCTCAATCGAGTGGTCGAAGTTCTTGATGACTTCGGCTATGAGATCAAAGAGGAAGCCCATGCTTTGATGAAGGATGAACAGCGTTACTTCGGTCTGCTCGATGTCAGAATGAGACACCTCACTCACAACACTGACCAGTCATCACGCACCATCGGACTCCGCAATGGTCATGATGGACAGATGCCCGCTGCTATGGTGGGTGGTCGTCACACATTTGTATGTGACAACCTCTGTTTCTCTGGTGATATGGTCAAGGTTCAACGCAAGCACACTCGCAACATACATCGTGACATTGACAGTGTGATTGCGCGTGGCATCGCTCAACTCCACGAATACTTTGCTGTCGATGATGAGCGTGAGTCTTGGTACAGAGAGACCAAGATTACCAATCGTAGGGACATCAATGACATCCTCATCACTGCGATGAAGCATGGTGCTCTACTCCCCACTCAGATCCCATACGTTGATCAAGAGTGGGAGCGATCCATTGTTGGTGAGGGTCCCGGTGGTCACGAATCACTGGCTGGTCACAGTTTTTATTCTCTGCTAAACTGTTTCACCGAAGTTGAGAAGCGCAAGCCCTCACCTGCTGAGTCACCCAAGCGCAACATGAGACTTACCAAGCTCCTTGATGCGGCATCAGGTTTCCAGCAAGAACTGAACCTGATGCAATAACGGAACAACGAATGTATCCGTTCGCCCTCACCTCTCGTCATGGGGAGGTGGGGGTTTTAGACAAAAAGAAGTCACAGCCGTAAGAAGGCAAGTTGGTCGCTCTGATCAGGCGGTCGGTGATTATGACTTATTATTAACGTCTATCCCCTTGCCTCCCTTAACTGGGAGGTGAGGGTTTTCATAGAGACAGCATGACTAACCTGATTACTATTCCATCCCCTGAACATCTCCTATATACTTGGGCTCAAGTTCAAGGAGAACAAATGTCAAAAGAAGAAGTAGAGTTTAATGAAGTAGAGGACCCTCGCACCAGAGTGGGGGGTATGGATCTTTCTCAATACAACATTGACTTTGAGTTATTCCCTGTCATCGAATACATTGTTGAGTTAGAGAAGCTTACACTTAAACAGCATGAATCCATCGAGTATTTCATTGGCATGGTGCAGCACTACGAACAAAGACTAGGCATCGAAGATCCGAACCCGGGTCACATGCCGTTTGAAGAGTTCCATCGTGCCTCTCAAGAAAACAGAGCACGACAAGCAAACCAAGAAGAAGTTGAAGAGTAACCCTTACCAAGATGACCAACTAACAGACGAGCAGTGGAACACACTGGTTAGCTATGCGTTCTGGTGGGCAGCAAAGAAACTCAGGAACTTCAAGCACTGGAGTCTTCACGAACTAGCAAACGAAGTGATCCTTGCCTTCTTTAAAATCAAACATAGGTATGACTCAAGCAGAGGAGCAATCACCACATTCCTCAATGCCCACATCTATGACCCTGTGTTCAGAAGCTACGCTGAACACAGAGAGATCAAGATAAGCAGGGCAGGTGCTACCAATAGAAATGAAACAAGACCCAGAGAATATAGTGACAGGACTGTACCTCTAATATATGAAGGCTTTGAAATAGAATACGTAGAGGAACAAGAGGAAGAAGTAGAAGTTCCTCTTCTACCTGAGGGATACGAAGATATAATTGAGTTGCTTAAGCGCGGTCTTACTCAAAGACAAATAGGTTTTGCTCTCGGTGTCACCGAAGGAAGGATCTCCCAGCGTATGCGGCAACTCAGAAAAGAACTAGAAGCCTAAAGGTAGGTGATCAATATCTTTACTCGGGGTGGCCCGTCTGCACGGGGGCCACCCCTTGTAGTTTCATAAGGAGAAACAAATGGACCTAAACAATTACCTCGAAGACGCAATCAAAAACTATCTCGAAACCAACTATGAAGAGCAGCTATGGAAAAATGTTGAATGCGAGGAGTACGACACAGTGCTACACGAAGTAGCTGAACATGTTTTTGAATGCATGGATTCCGAGATCGAAGAAGTCGTTCGTCTCTACTGCGAGACAGACATCATCAAGAAACAAATGTTGGGAGTAATCAAGAATGCAATTAGAACAACTAAAAAGCAGACCTGACTGCACCCTATGTGAACTTCACGAAGAAGCAACCAGCGTAGGTGTACCCACTGTGTGGTGGGATCAATCATTGCCCCCCACTGAAGAGAACCCCGTACTATTGGTACTCGGTATGAACCCGGGATACCATGAGGACAAACAAAATGAACCATTCATCGGACCCTCCGGACAACTACTCAAAGGCCCGTACCTCACCGGATCTGGGCTACAAGAACTTGCCTCGATCTTCTTCCTTAACTCAGCTAGATGCTGGACTCCCGCTACCTCTCCCCCCAAACGAAGACATTACAAAAATTGTGTCGAACACAGTATTGTGGATGCAAGTCACATCCTCCGTAGGACAGGAGATCAACAAGCTGGTTGGCTCTGTTGCGGAGCAGCCGCTGTCAACACCCTCACCCGAGTCTTGTTGGATAAGCCAGTGGGATTGCGTGACTCTTTCAAGTCTCAGTCGAAGTCTTGCTCTCTTGTCCGACGCAATGTACAGGGAGAAAGCGAACCGGGGGCATGGAACACCAACCTCTTTGCAACCTACCATCCCGCAGCAGTCCTACGAAATCCTAACCTCATATTTGCAGTCGAAGACCACCTCGCACTCGTCGCCTCCTTCTTCAGAGGAGACCTCCCCAAACCAACAAGACCTACCTTGGTACCGGCAAGAGCCCCCTACAATAGATAACTTGCGGTTCAAATGAAAAGCCCGATAGCTGAAGCCAAAGCAAAGATCTCCGATGCCTACACCACCATGTTGTTGGACTTTGATATCACACACAACGACTACATTTGCGGGAGAACAAAACAAGCTATCGAAGTACGGATGCGGCTGGCTGTCATAGCCAATGAGTTGTTGAAACCACACTTTGATGCATCAGTTACAGCACGCTTCATCAACATGAAGAGATCAACGTACCAAGAGTGCATCAAAAGATGGAGAAGAGACCATGGACCCGAAAGTAATATCACTTGACATCGAGTCCTACGGTGCGTGCGAAGCCAACACTGACGGCAAACTTCTTCCACAACAGACAGTCTTCAACCCCCTCCGTTCCATGCACACTGACGGAGTAACCCGTGAAGACCTTGCCCTTACAGTAGCCATCACCTTACCGGAGTATGACCCACGATGTACGACCAACCATACCTCAGTGACGAACTTGAACTACAAGCAAGACTTGCAACAGGAGACCACGACCTCGAAATCCTTGACCGCATCGAAGTCATCGAAGACTTCATCGGCAACTTCAAGGGTGGAACCCACATCTTGGAACTGCTCTTCCATATCGGAGTTATTGCCCGGGACGACGATGGTCTTCCAGACATCAGTGGAATCCCACAGATCCATGTTGAGAGCGTGGCTCCTTCACTCCGATACCATCCTTGGGATGAACCTACAGTTTGACATCCAGTATCTACGACAGATACCCGACTACAGATTCGTCCTTGATGGACGACACACACTACTTGACCTCTCGGTAATCAACTACATCCACACCGAACTCAGGCCAGAGAAATCACTCAAGGCTCTGGGTCCTGTTCTTGGCACCCACACATACAAAGAAACACTAAAAGATGGTCGCTTCAGGAATCCCACGGACCCGGGAATAATTTCCTATAACGCACAAGACACACACAATACAATGATGTGTGTGTCTGAGATATCAAAAAGGATTCTTAAGGAATGCGAATGCAACCGTCCGACAAACTCAACAACGTCATCTTCACCATCCGATTCGATGATGAAGAGTACGACCTCGACTACAACGATCTCGTCTCAGTATTCACTCAAGTATTCAAGCACCCCCCCTACTGGTGTGACCCCATCGAAGGAGACTACACCGTCTTCGACAAGCTGCCTCCCACCAAGATCAACAGTAGAAGATTCGCACTTAGTTTCTTTGCCCAGTTGGGGTTGCGAATCAAAGAAGATCTTGAGAGTGGAGACAGAAAGCAAGACGAGTAAGCTCTCCCCCCATTGCATCAAGCATTACTCAGACACCATCTGGTCGTGCATACGTATGTCAGAGTCGGGCATACCCATGGACATGGATGCATTGTCCCGCCTCCAAAACAATCTCGAACTCAAGTGCAAGCTGTCTGCCAAACAAGCACTGTCCAAGTTCAATCTCATCCTCGAAGGCACAGGTTCTGCTAAGAGCAAACAGGATTTCTTAGATACACTTATTGATGAGATTGACAACCACTCTGATATCGACATACTTAACCACCCACTCCTATCACTCACACCTAAAACCAAGAAGATCTCATGGTCGGAAGACAATCGCAACCTACTCTCGAACCACCTGCACCAGAGTCACCCACTCCAGCAGGCAATCAAGCTGATCAAATATCATGCCTCGTCACAGAAGCTGATATCGAGCTATGTCTTTCCACTCCTCCACCACAGGAGGAACAAGCCAGCGGACCAGTCGTCAGTCCTTATCCCTTTAAACAAGAAGATAGGACTAGCACACCCAACGTGGTACATCGTCCCCTCCCTACCCAAGGACACCGGGTCAGAAGGCGGGACGATACAAGGCCGTATCACTTGCAAGAGCCCATCAGCACAGACGTTTCCCCCACTGATCAAGAAGACCATGCAATCAAGGTGGTCGGACGGAGTTATCCTTGGCTTCGACCTGTCACAGATTGAGCTACGTGTAGCTGCACTCCTGTCAGGTGACGAGAAACTTCTCCAGTCCTACAACGACAACCTAGATCTACACACCGACCGCACCATCTCCGTGTTTGGTGAAAACATCCAGCAGGAACCAGACTTCAAGTCCAAGTTCCGACAAATCGGTAAGACCCTCAACTTTGCTGACCTCTTCCTAGCATCAGCCTCACGTATGCAGCGCACCGTTGTCGAGATGTGTGGCGACCTGATGCCCATCCCCTTCTTCGAGAACATCGTTCGCACCCGCTACGACCAACGACCGGGACTTTGCGAGTGGCAGTACGAACTCTGCAAGGTAGTAGAAGACCACGGCATGGTGGTCCTTCCCTTCACCGGACAGTCACGTACCTTCGCTGGATTCCAAATCAACCACAGTAAGTGGGCTAGAGACCGCATCGTTTCTCCCATCTACAGCAAGAACTTCAAGTCACCCCTCAATGAGATCGTAAACTTTCCCATCCAAACAACAGCAGGCAACACCCTGCTCCAAATACAACACAAGCTTTCCCGTTTGTTACCTAGCCTCAACTCCACGGGAGCCAGACCCCTGATGTTTCTTCAGGTTTATGATGCGGTTTACTTTGATTGTCCATCCAATCAAGTGGATAATCTTAATGAGTTAATTGGAGTTGCAGTTAATGATGTGGCTAGTGATCGTGGGTATTGGGGTAATTTGCAGCAGCTATTTCATCGAGAAGTTCCACTCCTTTACGAGACGGAAATAGTCCGCTAGTATGCGGGCATGAAGAGAGAAGTCACCATTGTCGTGGATGACAGGGAGAAGAAACCATTAGCGTTTCCCTCTACCCTTATCTTGCTGGACCCCAGTAAGCAGCCCACCCACAAGAAGCAAGCAACCCTCAAGATCAACGTCGAGAAGGCACGACTAGACACCGCCGACTACCTGCTCAAAGGAGACAAGTCAGTGGGGGGAATAGAACGCAAGGGCTCTATCAGCGAGATAGCCCAGAACTGCCTCACCAACGACGGACGCAGGAAGTTCAACGACTGCTTGAAAAGATTAAAAGATAATTTTAAATATCCTATTCTTTTATTCGAGGGCGAAATACATAAGGTACAATCAGCGCGTATACACATACCGGGACCCCCCTTTAATCCGGGGATAGCCGTTGACGCATTGATGAGGATGACCTTAGAATATGAAGTGCCCATTTATCTGATGCCATGCACCACGATTGCCCAGCGTAGGGCGACAGGCGAATGGGCTGCTCGGCTCCTAATCAACACCGCACTAATGGATTAACCATGACACAAACAACAACATTCAGCGAGACAATTACTACGCCTAGTGTTGCAACAACCACGATGACGGGTTGTAAGTGCAGTGAAATCTTCCTCATGAATGAGAATCGAACACAAGTATTTACTGGTTCAAACGCAACAACTGGTATTAGTGGTGTGCAGGGAGCGTTTTTGCCTAGTCTTGGGATTGTAGGACCTCTTGTTAGGGTTAACTCTGAGGGGTGGTCAAGGCTGTTGGTGTGGGAAATTGTTGACAGCACAGACAGAGGAAACCAAGCAACAACACTGGTTTCCACCATCATGGGTATGAGACCTGCGTTTAATAACACAGCTACTGGTGCTAATACTAACCTTGCTAGTATTCAAACCAGCTCCAGCCCTTTTATACTTGCAACCAACGATACAATTGTCGGCACTGAAGGAAACATCCCATTTAGATGGGAGCCTTGCCCCGTCATAGCCGGGCAAGTTAACCCCGGCACTGACCCAGAGGGCACACCGCCAGTTGCTCCCCCCATGGGATGCCATTCTTCAGGTGCATCTTTTACTTTTGCAAAGAAACCTTCGGGACTTCAGCAAACAAGCTACGCAAAAACAGAAGTTAACTTTTCTCCTACAAACACTACTTTTATCTCAGGTCCCGCAGTCATTGATGTGACTGGAACAACCCAGATCTTCCATTTCCCCACAACTACACCTTTCCAAGATGAACCGGGTTATTTTGTAGGTCAGTTCATTAGCTAGGAAAAACAATGGCAACTAACCTCAACACTACTACTGTGATCCCCTCTGTCCTTACCTCCACATACAAAGGACACAAAGCTAGTGAAGTGTTTGTCCTGAACTCAGACTTGAGGGAAGGAGCGTCAACCGCTGTTACCAGCATCGTTGGAACAACCAGTGATGCTGGTCAGTTTTATGCGGTAAACTCTGATGGTTGGTCTGAGCTACAGCTTTGGCATTTGTCTGAGCTTGCAGACACAGAAAGCTGCGGGACTTACTCGGTGATTGGTAAGAGACCTTTTCTTTCAGCAAGCTTCAACGACGGAAACATTCAAGGTTCTGTCTTCAAAGCTTTGGATGAATCAAATGTCTGGTTTCCTTGCCCTGTTCTTTCTTCTTCTGTAATCAATCCCGGCACCGACTCAGATGCAGCCGCTCCTATTACTCCTCCTGCTGGGTGTCATCAGTGTGGTTCAATGTTTACATTTGATAACCACGCAGGTGGAGTCCTTGATGTTACAGATACCTCCGTGCTAATTAGTGGAACCACCAGACTTTTTGGTGGGGTTACTATTGATGTCCGGGGAACAAAGGAAATCACTGTGGTTGCTGGCGTAGACTTAAGTGGGGGTCTTAATGCAGGTGATGCTGAAGGTTACATCTTGGGACAGTTCGTTGCGTAGTCATGGGTAACCCGTCAGAAAAACCTTGGCCGATGATCATTGGTTGGTTGCAGACCTTCCTTCTTCTTGCTGCTGTCGCTGGTATGTTCATGCAGGTGGGTAAACAAACCCACCAAATTGATCTCAACAATGAAGACATCAGAGAGTTAACTAAAATTTCTACAGATCTCTTAAAGTTCCAAGTCTTTGCTACTGCAAAAGACCAAGAACTTGAACGCCGCCTCAATGAGATGCTAGATCGTTTGAATAAATTGGAAACCGATTAACGGGGCGGTTAGATGGAAGAACATCTTACGAGTATTGCAGTAGGAATTGCAGGACCTGCGATTCTGGGTATTTTCGCATTCCTTTGGAAGGTTAACTCAAGGATCGCCACCCTTGAGCGGGACATAAAAGCTCACGACCATAGGATTAAAGCGGCACAAAACCAGTTGAACTCCCACTTCAACAAGGCATTCACGATAAGGAAGACTATTGATGCTGAATAGATCTCTCCTTATCTGTGTTTTCTTAATGACTGGTTGTCAATCAACACCCTCAGGAATCACCTCAGTGGGGGGTAAGACCATTGATGTAGTGTCGGATGCTGCATCGGGGGGGCCACTAGCAGTACTGTCCATAGCAGGGGGCCTGTGTCTACTGGCCGGGATGGTGCTGCTCGTAATTACCAGAGGCCAGAAAGGCTGGTACCCCAGCGTGGGGGGAGTTATACTTTGCCTGCTGAATTACATGGTACTGAAGTACGACAATCTGATATTCTACCCTTTAGTTATATTGACAGGGATGATCAGTGCAGCGTGGACGTACCGCGTAGTGACACAAATCCTTACGGAGAAGAAATCGAAATGATTACTCTCGCATCTTTTAGTGGCTTCCTTGGCACAGTCTGGTTCATGGCACTCCTTGCCGTGGGTGGATTTGTTGCTGGCGTTGTCTTCAAGAATCAGTTCCTTAAGCTGATCACAGGCGGTAGTTACCGTGGTGGTTGCAGCAAAGAAGATTGCCCTAACAAAGGAAAATAAATGATCACTCCATTCCTTGCCCTCGCCTGCCTCGGGGGGGAATGGACGATTGATTACACCACCGCTGTTGAAGGACCTCGAACTATTTATCGAGGTACAGTGTGGTTACATAGAACAAAAGAAAACACCAGCCCTTGCATGTCATATTGCTTTGATGTGCCTGAAGGAAAGTTGGCCGGAGCTTCTATCTCAAGTGATCCGGGTCAACCAATGATTCCTTTTGATTGGTACGACTACAGGGAAGGGGAGCTTGAGATTGTGTGGTGTTCTCCCCCCATCAATCCCAATCAGTTTCTTCCTGTGTATACACCTAGAAACTTTTCTTTCCACATTGTTAAAACAAAGTTCAATGCGGATGACCTGTCTGAACTTTTAGCTGACTGGGGTCCACCTTCTGTTGTTGATGCGCCCCCTCCTGAAAACGACTATACTCTTGTCTCCCCTTGGGACCTCAATGGTGACACAGTTGTAGATGGTAAAGATCTAGGTATTCTTTTGGCTGGTTGGTCAAAAGAAATAGACTAACGAATCTCTCTCTCTTTCTCTTCAAGCGTGTGGCCGGGGCCGGGTGGTACCCGGCCACACTGCTATCTAGTAAAGGAATTATCCAATGCCCATCCTCGACGTAGACATTCCCTTCTCAGTTTTTGTTATGATCGACGACACGGATGACTTTCCCACTGTGCTTGAAGGAAAGATCCATGCAAAGATTGAAAAGACTTATGAGAAGATCCCTGCACCCCACGACAACCCAGGGTATCTAGTCGATACATACTATGAAGTAGCTGATGTATGTATTGATGAGGATTCTTTTATGTTTCTTGGTGGGTTAGCCAGTAGCGCCAACAAGAACATTACTGAGATGGCACACAAATATGTCGAAGAGCATATTGATAATTACACTGAAGACTTTGAGGAGTAGAAAATGCCACCCGAGATTGACCCTATCCCACTGCCCGAGACCATGGGTGAGGATGCTGCCCAGTACCTCGAACTCCACGGACTCGTAGACCAAAAACCCTACATCAGATCATCTGACTACGGCATTATTAGACGATGCCCATTCACATACTATCTGACTAGGCGGTTGGGTTTGGTCAAGGGGCTAAGGTACAGCGAAGCTTTGTCGCGTGGCACATGGGTTCATCACAGGTTTGCCCTGATCACCATGCCACCAGACGAAGCCATGGAGGCCATGTACCGCATCCTCGACGAGAGGAACACGGAGCTTGATCTGTACTGCAAAGACGCTGGGGTGTCCTCAGAAGGTCGTAGAGAGATCCTGTTCAGAGAGGACCGAGACTTCCTCGTAGCCAACGCATGGTGCGAGGCAGCACTCAGCATTCCTTGTGTTGACAAGAAGGATGAGCGTGCATCTCTGGGTCGATGGCTACTCAACAACGAGGAGTGGGTCCATGTAGGTCAGGAGCTACTCATCAAGCGTGGTGACCGGGTAGTCCAGCCTGACCTCCTTTTGTACAACAAGATCAACAACAAGTTGTGGGTTGTAGACTTCAAGACCTGCGCGTCCTCCCCCCATCTCAGGTTGCAGACGTGCCCTTGGGAGTTCCAAACACAGCATTACTTCCACACCATTAGGGACGAGGCTCTACACGGGGATCTGTTCAAGGTACTGGACATCCCAAGTAACGCAGAGTTGGCTGGCGTGATGCACATAGGGATACGT
>TARA_R110002020_G_scaffold31694_7_pt1 | contig 13200 bp, 14 predicted proteins | sample TARA_R110002020 | Tara Oceans TARA_R110002020 (sample SAMEA4396489) | marine metagenome | biome: Westerlies Biome; feature: [MES] marine water layer (ENVO:01000295) within the mesopelagic zone...; material: water (ENVO:00002006), including particulate matter (ENVO:01000060) such... | reverse complement strand
CCAAAATAGAGGAATTAAAATCTAAAGAAGAAATTAAGCCTGAAGTAAAAGAAGAGGTAAAAGAAGAAGTAAACGTAGATGAAGAAATTGAGAAAGCTAGAGCAGGAGATAAAGATGCGCAAGCTAACTTAGATAAGTATGGCCTTTCTTATGAATATGAGCCTTATGTGAGGTTTGTAAGTGAAAGTGAAGTAGATGCTTTAAATAAAGGTGAAACTATTGAAGGAAAGAACGATGCAGGGGTGGATGTAACCCGAGATGTAGATCTTGAAACATCATCTCCAACAGATGCCGACTATCGTATTAACTTTAAAGAAAAAGGGTTTGATGATAAGAAAAGCGACTCTCGTATTAGACCTAAAGGAGATAAAGATGGATGGATAACAGAAGGTTATGACATTAATGATGTTTCTACAATTGAGAAAAAAAATCCAGATGGCTCTTGGGAAGTTGTATATGAAGCTAAAGCTGAGACAAAAACAGAAGTAGTGGAGGAACCTACCACAGAAACTAAGCCTGAGGTAAAAGAAGAGGTTGATGTTAAGGAGGAAGTAGTGGAGGGTGATAATATAGAAACCTTGTCGGAAGATGTAAAGGTATATAAAGGAGAGAAGGGTAAATTTGACACAAAAGGAAACAGAATAAATGCTCATGAGGGAGCAGAAGGGGTGTTTGCCTCAGAAGATGTTAATACCGCTAAAGAATATGGGGAAGTGACGGAAATAAACTTACCTGAAGGCACTACTGTAGAAACTATTGAAGTGGATATGAAAGGATTAACTCCTGAACAATACAGAAAAGCTGAGGTAGACGCTATTAATAATTCGGACGCTCAAGTAGTTAAATTAATAACATTAGATGGAAAATTAAAAGGAGGAGAAAAAAGAAACACTCAATTTATTATAAAAGATAAATCGTTACAGCCTAAACCCCCTACTACTAGCAAACCTAAAACAAAAGAAGCTGCATTAGAAGAGTTAGTAAACTCTGAGGAGTATGAAAATGCCACTGACAGAGAGAAAGATGTTATGTTTAAAGACGTAAGCAGGGAATATGGAGAGCCTATAAAGCGATCGGTAACTCCGAAGGAGGCTATTGAGATGTATGAGAGAGAAAAAACAGAAGAAACTGCAGAAGCGGCAGAAGAAGCGCCAGTAGTAAAAGAGGTAAAAGAGGTGGCTCTGGATGATTACTCTCTATTATTAGAGCGTATAAAGATTGAGTCTAAAGCAGGAAAAGATGTTAAGAAGTTATATGAAAGGCTAATTAAAGAAACTAAAAAGTATATAACCTCAACCACTCCTTATAAAGGGAAAGTGAAATATACTACCCGTGACTTTAAGCAAATACTAAAAGCTATTCAGGAAGCTAACTTGATATTAGAAAAATCATATAGAGATAAAACAGGAAAGAAAATTCCTGCAAGAATAGAAGGGTTGCAAGAAACCTTAGATAAAGTTAGAGAAATTGTTGAAAATCGTAAAAAGAAAACTGTTGTTGCTCATATAGAAACGTGGTTAAATCCTCAAGCTGCATTAACAAAGTCTAAGAAAGGAAAAATACCACCTGAATCACAAAGAGAAGTGGACGCTTTCCGCAAGAAATTAGAGAAAGATTATATTGAAGAAGGCTTAGAGTCTTTGGAACTGAATGAATTAGAAGAGATAGCTAAGCAGATTGATGATATTTACGCGGAAGGTCGTAAAAAACAAGCAGAGATAAACTTTGAAAAAAGGAAAAAGACTGCTGATGATAAAGGTAAAAATTTAGAAGCGCTATATAAAGCTGAAGGAAACGAAGGGGTAAAACTAGAGACTATTGAGGATATAGAAGCGTTTTTAGGTAAATTTACTTCAGCAAGCACATTGACCACAAGTAAAGAAAAGTTAGGTTTAGACAAAGGAGAATTAGTTGAGCCGAATGGCGAAACTCTCAATGACAATATAGAGATAGTATCAGAGAAAATAAGCAAATTAGAGAGGCAAGCTAGGGGAGGGAAAGATGTAAGTAAAGAATTAATAGAGGCGCGAAAAGAAAAGGAAAGGCTAGAAGATAAAAGAGATGAATTACCTACTAAAGAAGAACTAGAAACAGCCTATAAGGCGAAAGTTAGAGAAATAGAAGAGAGCGGTAAAAGTGACTCTAAAAAAGAATCAGAATTAAATTCTGTTGAAAAAGCTAAGGAAACTATAGAGAAAGAAATAAAACTGCGCGAGTCTGAGGGTAAAGATAAAAGCCAAAACCCTGTGGTTATAATAGATGGTAGAAAAATAACCCCTAATGATTTAGATTTAATAGAGGAAGGGTTTACTGACGCAACAGGATATACTAGAGTGTCTAGCACTTCTAAGAAAAAGACCGTGGCTCAAAGACTAAAATCTTTCTCAGCTTTACCAGCCAACATGATGAATATAAGAACATTGTTAGGATCTATTGTAAAAGGCGATAAACAGCTTGCAGAAAGCACAAGTAAGTTAGCAGACGATATAACAACAGCTACACGCAAAGAGGAAGCAAAACTTATACAGTTTAATAAAAAACTAAAGAAAGCAAAAGAACGTGCAAAAGTTACTTTTAAACTTTTAGGAACTAGCTCTAGAAGTACTAGTAAAGAAGTAGTGGTAGGAAAAATAGGGAAAGGCAGCGGAACATCTACCGATATATTTATGAAAGATGGGGTAGCGGTTACTAACGATGTAGCTGTTTACTTCTGGCAAATGCTTGAAGTGAATGGCCCTACACGATTGGAAAGATCAGGTGTAGATGTGGAAAAACTAAAGGAGTATATGAATTTGCCTGAGAATAAAAACCTTAAAAAATATGCAGATGAATTATTTGACATGTATAAAGAGCTGAAAGTTGATTATGAAAAGATGTTTGAAGAAGTGACAGGTAGAGCTATGGATATTTACGACATAGATCCTGGCACGGGCAAACAAAGACGATATGCTCCTACACTTGTAGATAATTTGATAAAAGAGGCTCAAGAGTTAACTAAATTACTAGATGAAGTAGCTCCAGGTTCAGGTTCCATATTTGCCGATGCGTTAAAAGCAAGAAACCAAACTTGGACTGAAATAAGAAACAAAGAAGGGGAATTAGTACTTGATAAAAATGGTAATATACAGTATGAAAGAAATATAACAGGAGAAATAAGTCATAGTGGTGCTACCTCAACTATTTTGGATTATGTTAAAACGATGGAACATACTAAACAGTTTATAGAGATTGAAAAGCAGCTTAGAAATATAGTAAACTCTGATACTAAAGGTTTAATACAACAAAGAATAGGTAAAAAGAAATATGCTAAATTAATGCAGATAATGGATAATATTCTCCTTCAAAATTCGGAATTTAAAACGGCAGAAAAGATATACCTTAATTATATAAATAGAGCAGGAGTTCTGACTAGATTAGCAGGTAAACTACCTAATATTATTAAACAAACCACCTCATCTCTACATTGGCTTGGCGCAGGCATTGAATATGGCGTTCCTCCTGGGAAAGTATTACGAGGGATAGTAGATGCTATTGCTACTAAAGAGGGGCAGCAGATAGCCTCAGACCTTATCTTCTCTGATATGATAAAAGATAGGCTAGCAAAAGGAAATATAGATCCTGAACTTAGTAGGCAATTATATAAATTAAAAAAATCTGGCTTAAATTTAAAAACTCGTCTTGGAATGGCAAGTGAGATATTAAGTAAAATTGCTATGGCTCCTACAATTGCAGGGGATATAGCGGGTGTATTATTAGGGGGTATACCATTTAAAGTGGCTTTAGAAAAGCAATTTATAAAAGAAGGTATGGATCCAAAAGAAGCTAGAGAGAAATCTGATGACATCTTCTACAGGAAAATGAATGAAGTGCAGCAATCGGATAAATTATTCGCTAGAGGAACTTTGCAGGATACGATAGAAGGTAGACTACTTGCCACTACTTTTAAAACAGCTCAATCACAAGCGATGAATAGATTCTCTCAAGCCGCACAAAAAATACGACAATGGGAGAATTTAAGCGAGAGAGAACGAGCGCAAGCGGTCTATAATCTAGCTTATTATTCAGTCTTTAATTACGCATTTGCGACAGTCAGCTCAGGTATGTTAGCTTACCAGTTAGGTATGATGGATCATACGGAGGATGAGGTGACGCGAATGAAATATAATAGAATGATGGACACATTCAAAGCTAATCTCCAAGGTTTAGGTTTTACAGGATTAGTTGCTGAAAATCTTATTAACATCTTTGAAGGAAAGCCATTCTTTAATGATATAATGTCTAAAAAATTCTATGATGATGTACTAAATTTAGTAGCGCAAGTTCACACCAAAAAACATAAGGATGCTGTGATAAATATAAAAGATCCAGACTTTCCAACTTTGACTGAAGAAGAGCAAAAGGAGATGTATGAGAATTTAGATGCTGGCACGATAGAATTACTAGGTAAACATGTATTTGATGCTATAGAAGCCTTTAAAGAAGGGAAATTGCTTCCATATACATTTGGAGCAAAAATGAAATTCTATAAGAGCCCATACGAAAATCAGATATTTAAGTATATTTACGGAGAGTCATATAATATTGAAGAAGAAGAAGGTGAAGGGGATGTAATTGAGGGGAAATCATTTGGGGGTAGTGATGATGATGGTTAATCTTTATGAGAGCTGATAATATCTTTTAATACGGTTATTAGATAATTTGCAGTGAGTATAAGTTCCTCATATTCCTTGTCGGTCATTTGTTCATATATATCATCTGTAAGGCTATTTATCTCCTTCATTAAGGAATTTACATAGATAATATATACATTATTTTTCACGCAGCTTGTTTTCGTATTGTATGTATTTTATAACAAACTTATATAATTTTTTTGTATTTAGCTGTAAAACAGCCTCTTGAAATAGAGATTCATACATATCTGTTTTTCCACAATCCGTGTGTGAAAAGTATTTTGACTTAATAATTTTATGTATTATAGGAGATAATAAATCTAAAGATTGAGTATAGGGAATTAGTCTGTGATCAGCAGTATATTTCATATATTCATGTATTAAATTCTGCTCTTTGTATAATTTACCTTGCATTTCGTAGTTTATGTAGGTTCAACATTATATTAGTGCCGTCCAAAATAGCGTCTAAGTAAGTGTCTGAATCTACTATATTCATACTTACAAACTCATATTCTCTTTTAGGTCTTAGTCTAACTTTAAATTGTATAAATACACCTTCATCTTGAAAAACGTGACAAAGGTGAGTGGTTTTTCTTATTCTATTGTCCATAAATTCTACCATATCTACTATATCCCTCCATCTAACTTCTTTACATTGTTCTAGTTGGTTTATAAAGTTTATTGATAGTGTTACTTTATTTGGTGCTATTGCCGTCATATACTTCTGTTTTGTATCCATATTGTTTTAATTCTTTTAGTCTAAATTCTTGTAATTTTGATAACTTTCCCTTTGGTGTTTTAATTTCCGAGAACAATACATCCACGTTTGGCGGTATTGCAATCAAGTCAGGGATACCATTTTTGTTTGTATTTATTAGTTTAATAACATAATACCCCTCTGATTCTAGTTGTTTTATCCGTTTATATTGTATTTGTTGTTCGGTCATATATTTTCAAATATAACATTTTTTATAATTTTAATTCTTTCTCTCTTTCTAACTTATTCACTAACTGTCTGTCATTAAGTAAAGTTCTTGATCCGTCATACTCTGAAGGTTTATATATAAGTTTGATTTCTTTAATTCTATCTTGGTTATTATATTTTAGAATCCAGCGCCTACTACTCAGACGCTTATCACTACTCATTACCTTTTTTAAATTGCCTAAGAATGATCCCATAATTGTAAGTCTTTTTTGAAGTGATCTAAAGTATAGCTACGCTTGTTTAACACTGCATTATATATTCTATGTTCTATGCCTCCTTGAGAGAATACCCAATACACTTTATTGTATAATCTATCTTTGGTAGTCATTCTATCTCTACTCTGCCAGTAACTCGTTGCACTAAAGTCTATGTTGTAGTAAACAATATAGTCAGCTTTTCGTAAAGAAATACCTTCTCTTCCGCTTACTATCTGAAGGGCGATAACATCAAAGTTACCTGTGTTAAAATCGTCTAACTCCAAACACAGCTTATCGGCATACACTTTCTTTAACACTTCTAACTCTGCTTTAAACTTATAAAAGATACCTATTTTTTTACCTGCAAACTTCTTTTTTATAAAGTCAGCTTTAGAAGTATCTAATACCATTGATTTCTTAGATTCAAAGATGATAGTGCCTGAATACATCTGATGGAGTTTCTGCATAAGTTTCACTCCAGTATCTGCTAATATGGTTTCGTTTTCTCCATCTATCACCCTATCTCTTTTAAGCCTATTACATAAGTTATAAGTTAAAGAGTTCATAGGTACCGTTAGGATTTCTTCTTCTATTGTAGATTTAAACCCTGCTGCTTTTTGCGTATAATTAATGGTATATTTCTCCATTGCTTTTATGACGTTATTACTAGCATTAGAATAGTCAATAACTTGATGCGATCCTAAGTATTTAGTTTTCTTATTAACATAGTCATTTGCAAAAGCGTAAAAGTTTTTATAATGTTTAAACGGATTGTTAGGACATCCATACACTTGATGATACATCTGAGAGAAACTCTCAGGGGTTGGCGTTCCTGACATCAGTATTACTTTAGCTGCCCAGGTCTTTATATCTGCTTTGAGAAGTTTAGCTCTTTTACTTGGTTTAGGAAAAGATCCACATCCGTGACTTTCATCTGCAATAATTACTTCAGGATAAAACCCTAAATCTATTTTATGTGAACTCTCATAATTTATTACCCTGAGTTCAAAGTTTGGGGATAGTAACTCATAATCGTGTTTTATACTTGGTATTGCTTTCTTTTTTGTTAAGAACAATACTCTTTTTACACCCATTTTTTCGCATATTCCTAAAGCAGTCAGGGTTTTACCCGTTCTTACTTCCATCGCTAAATATACTAGTCCATATTCATTTATTATTTTTGTTCCTTTGTTTATTATATCTAATTGATAATCTCTATATTTCATATTTCAAATAATTCTTCTTGCTGTTCTATAAACCCATCAGGGTTTTCAAATGTGAAATAAATACCTGCGCTATTTCTTCCTTCTTTAGGGTCCTTCCCCGTTAAGTATTTAGAAGCTAATCTCATCCATTTATTCCATTTACTATGTGATAATTTATTAAAGTCTGGGTTTTGAAGTATAAACTCTATTCTTACTGAGTTGCTATTTAACTCACAATCAAAAGGAACAAGTTCCTTGTTTTCGTAAAGGAAAGTAACAAACTCTCTACAAGTTTCAGCTTCAAACTTCCTATCTTTTAGGTTTTTAAATGGCGCTGACATAAATCCTGTTTTTAAATAATTCTGTAAGCAGTTAATTAAGTAGTTATCAAACCTACACCATTCACTTTTGTCCCAACCCGCAAAGAATAACTTCCCAAATTCATCAAAGGGAGTAAACTCTTTTGAGTAGTGAGCGTAAAATTCAAGTTCCCACTTTCTTCTCTCAAAGGAATTGCCTTTACCCTTGATTGCATAATTTGTAGTGATAACTAATTTCGGTGAGGTTTCAAAAGGTATTCGTATTGCATCTTTGTTTTTCTTCTCTAAGGTTATACCTTCTGTTATTAAACTAAATAACCTTTCAAATTCAAAACCTTTCTTTACATCATCAAAGGTTAATATCTGAGTATCTGCTGATACGAGCTGATAAGCAAAGGATCTCTCAAAATTAAAAGCCTTACCATCTATAGTTACTGTTTTCTTTAATTGAGATATCCCCTGGACAAATAAGCCTTTTCCTGTGCCGCCTTCAGGGTCATCAGATATAACCTCGTCATTAATAATTACTGCTGGGCAATAACTCATATCTTTAAATCCGTGTAATAAAAAACCTATCGTACTTTCCACAGCACTTATTCTTAGTTTATTTTTATTACATATGTTATATATGAAACTTTTATAGTCACATTCCGTTATATCGCAGAAATTAAACTCTCTCTTAATAATTTGATCTTTCCATACATATCCATCTAGCGCATCATACTCAATTTCTTCTATACCATTTTTTGTAACCTTAATCGCTACATTCTCAAAGTATATATATGAGGCCATTATGTTATCTTGTATAAATGATATATCCTTATAAGATATTAAAGTCAAGAAATCTTCTTTAAAATACCTAGTCCTATCAGCAAAATGATTATAAATACTATAATCTTCTAAGTTAAGAAGATAGTTTAAAACATAATCTTTTATTAAAGCCTCATTAGTATTGGATATTCTATTAGAATGAATGTGAATAAAGATAAAGTTATTACTTCCTTCAGGCTGATATTTATAAAAGCCGTGTTCTTCTAGAAAGTCTTTGAACTTCTTAGGTATAATCTTAACTACTCCTTTATCATTCTTTTCCCAAAAATCACTTTTCTCTATAGACTCTTCTTCATGTTTTAAGGTTCTGTCAATTTCTTCGCTCTCAAATCCAGAGTCTTTTAATCTAGAGCGTATTTCTTTTTTTGGGACACCCGTTTTTAGTTGGCTACGAACCTTATCAATACTACTTATATCTTCAAAATATTTAGTATTGAAATTCCCTACTTTCTTATAAGCGCTTTTTATAGCGTCTTTTATTTCTTTCTCAGGAAATCCATCTCCTGCATATTCTAAGAGGGCATAAGTAGTGAAGTTTTTATCTACACCAAAGTCATTAAGAGCAGATGCTAATATATATATATTATTATTACGCTCTCCTATTACCATACCATACTTAGCCTCCCACCATTTCTTTAATCTATCTACAATAACATCCGAGTCTTTTATAATTAAAGTTGGAGGTATATCTGTATATTCTTTTTGTTCATAACTAACAGTCTCCATACTATCATACTCCTCACTTTTAGGATTATAATACAGATCATCATCATAACTTTCATAACATACTCTTGAGATGTTCTTACAACTTTTATCAAAATGCTCATCATTATAATAGTCCTGAAGAGATAAGAAGTATTTCTTATGGTTATCAACATCTTCAGGTATTTTAACCAGGATCTTTAGTCCATTTCCACTAGGAGATGTAAATAAGGCTCTTGTGTATTTGTCTTTTTCTAATTCTAACCTTTTGGTTTTTAGTATTTTCTTAGTTTTAAATCCATCAAAATCTAGACATATAATACCACTATGTTCTACGATTGCTTTGTCTTCTCGTTTATTGAAAGTTCCTGAAAAACATATTGCAGGAAGTTCTTGTTTTAGTATATTTCGTTTGTCTTTATTACTTTCTTTTCGTATTTTATTTATTAATTCTTTTGATTTTCCGTCTTTTATTCTTAATAAAATTAATTCTAAGCCGCGATAAAAGGGAACAGAAACTTCTTTTATGCTTTTAAAAATCGTTATTTCCATTGTTTTTGTGTTGCTTTTTCGTTTAAAATGTTGCTTTTTCGTTAATAATGTTATGAAAATGTTATGAATTTTTCTTTAACTCATTGATTTTCAATACTGTATGTTACCGTGTTACTTTCTATACACCCGCGTATGGAAAAAATATATACAAACATAATAAAATAAATATATAAGTTAGGACGTAAAAAACTAACATTATAACATTATTACTTGTTAAGTATTTGATTTTAAGTAAGTTGAGCGATGTTAAGAAATTTTAAAACTAACACAGCGTAACATTTATAAAAAAGAGAGAGCTATGACGGTCCAAACTAGTAAATCCGTATGGGCCTCGCGGTTACCAAACTCTCTCATTTTTACCTAATTAAACTTTTGTTTACAAAGCAAACTCATCATCTTCTTTTACTGTCTCTTGTTCTTTTTGTTTAGGCTCCCAAGTATCCAGCTCCATATAATAATTACCTGCTTTAGATTTTTTTATTCCCATATTAACCCAACCATTTTTCATATGGGTTTTAAGAAATTCTATTGCTTCATCTACTTTAACACTCATATTACCTACTACAAAGTCAGGTGCTGTGTCTTTTCTTTTAAATATAAATCCATCTGCGAAAATTTTATCATTTTCCATAATTGTTTGTTTTTATCTAATCACGACATTTATGTAACTTTTACAACCTGCCGTAAAAAGGTTTATAATTTACTTTTTAGATAGTATTGATCTATACTATCAATTGCATTAGTTCCAAAGAAATTATTGTATACTAATGTAGCTTGTTTCACTTTTTGTTTTCCATATTCTAAAAAATCGTTTGAACATTCAAACATCCCTAAACGATTTGTATTTTTTTCAATTGCTATAAATAACATAGGCTTACCAAATATTTGATTATATAGCCACGCTTGACTGTCATAATTAAATTTACGAGCTGACCACATAAAACCATCTAGATCACCAGTAGTTTTTAAGTCAATAACATAATCATCTATTACCCTATCAGCTTTCGCTTTCCATTGATTGCCCATTATTGTTTTTATACCAGGTTGTTCATTTACACCTTCTTGCCCCCATACTAAATCAAATAGATCCATATTACCTCGTAAAGCCTCAACCATATTGTCTATCATCTCAACTTCTTTGGATAATAGTAATATAGATTGCGACTCAGCGGCAGCTTCTTTATATAATTTAGTGTTTCTGGAAGAGCAGTCTACTATCTCAAACTCACTTACTTTTTTAGGCTCTAAGCAAAGGGTGTGAAAATAGCTACCCAATCTCATAGCTGATGTAGGTTCGGTCGGCACTTTAAATTTAGCAGGATCTTTAAGCAAAGTTCCAATATCAGAATTAGAAAGATATTTACTTCCTAACTTCCCATAATACTTACTATCATCCTTTAAGTCTTCTATGATTTTGTTCATAGCCCTAAATCTTGTTGGTGTAATGGCGTAATAGACTGTTCTACTATTTCCTTAATAGTAGTCTTTACCGATTGAGTCATTTTGTATTTGGTAGACACCTTATCTACTATACCCTCAACACCTAAATTTACATTAGCTTTTACATACTTAACTAAGCCTACATAGTTCTTATCTCCTTTCTGAATAATTATTAAATCTTTTTCAGGCTGAGTGGTAGTAGGTTTCTTTTTAGTAGAAGTGCTTGATTTGGTGCTTTTAGTCGTTTCTACGACACTTTCCTCATCTGTCTGCGGCATATCTTCGTTTGCGTAAATATAATGTCCTAATCCGAACATAGCTAAGTTCTTTGTTAGGCACCTCATTATTGCTGTATTTACATCAAACATTGTAGCTGCTTCAACTGTTTTTTCTCCATACCTTGTAGTGAAAGAATAAGCCTCTTGTTTTAAAGATTTATTTGCTCCATTCATTAAGGGTAATTGCATAGGGATCGTCTCTCCATCTATAGTAACTTTAGTAGATACCATATATCCTAAATGCTCATCTTGTAAATATGGTTTACCTTCATAAAGATCTACTACATAATTAGCAGAAGGGTAATTCCTTTTTACCATATCCCAAGCCCAAGCCCAAGATAGATATCTCATGTTTTGTTTTTGTTCAACCTTGTCATTTACATTGATTGCTGATAGCACATTGTAAATAGATTCAACCTTTTTCGTTGTTTCTTGTTTTTTTGCCATTTTATTTTATTTTATTTTACTTTACTTTCTTCATCTACTTTAGATGAGAAAAACTTTTCATATTTAGTCACTCCATATATTACACTCGGAGCAGCCACTTTAAAATTGTTGTCATTCATATATCTTACAACATCTATCTGCCTAAAACCATCCTTGATAGCTAAGTAATAGAAATAATGTCTCACTTCTTGTGGACAACCATACCTTTCTTTTATAAAAAAGTCTAAGATATTAACGTGTGATTTCTCACAGACCTCATTCCTAATCTCTACCATTCTGTCATAGTTGAGCAGGAGGGTTTTTTTGGTAGGATGTTTGTGTTTTGTTTTCATTTCATTAAATTATATTTTATTTTATTTAAACATATTTCAAAGATAATTATAATTTTTTTAAAATCCTAATTATTCATAAAATAATTATAACTCATTTGAGTAAAGCGATCTGTTTCCAAGAATGTATTGACTTGCTTTAAATAATAAGTTACTGTTGTTCTGTCTATTTTAAAAATATGGGATATCTTTTCTTGAGACATGTCGGGATATTCTTTTTTTATTAAAAAGATGCTCATTCTTTTAGCGTCCATATTTTTTCTATTACGATTGCCTTTGCTTAATACCGAAACCATCTCGGCTCCATAATAATCACATACTGTGAATATGATATCATAAATTCTATCTTCTAACATATTAGTAATATTATTATGCTTAAAATTAAATTCCAGATTATTGATATTAAAGCTAATCGGTAGGCTTGTTTTGATTTGTTACTGTATCTTTCCATTGTTATATATTTTTTTTTCTGATTCACTTAAATCTTTATATGTTACTTTTTCGGGTACTCGGCAATAATCATCTTCATTCTCGTAGTAAGGCTCATCTTTATGACCAATTACAACGCTCTTTATTTTCTCTACATATTTCTTATGTTTATATACTGTAGATAATGAGCATTTGGTTTTTTTAGACACCTCTCTAGCGGTGTATCCTTCTAGTAAGTACTTATGTATTGCCTCTATCTGTTTTAGAGTAGTATATATACCTTTCATATCAGCGAGTAAAAAATACAAGATAATAAAAATATGTATATAACTACTAGAGCCTCTAGCATTAATTCATATAATGTTCTTTTCATATTTCTAGTTTTTATTTATTTATACTCCTTCTGTATTGTCTGCCTCATAACAAGACTTACTACAATACCTTGACTCTTCTTCTATTTCATACCCACAAAACCCACACTTGAAATACTCCTCTATTTCAAAATCTAATTCTGTAATATGCTCTTCAGGATCTACATACGAATTGTAATGTTCACACTCTGCTTTTACATAATTTTCTGCTTCTTTTAAAGAGTCAAAATATTCCGTTTCTGTCGTTAATGTATCATATACTTTAATCATAATATTTCTAATTTAGCTAATAATTGTTTCGTTTTCTTTTTAAGCATTCCTTCTCCATGATTTTCTTTAATCATTTTTTCTAATATAGTTCTTACTTGCTCTTTTGATAAGCAAGTTATCTCTTGTTTATTATCATAACCTTGTGCATAATGAACTATTTTATACCAACTAGTT
>TARA_R110002020_G_scaffold370688_2_pt1 | contig 13220 bp, 12 predicted proteins | sample TARA_R110002020 | Tara Oceans TARA_R110002020 (sample SAMEA4396489) | marine metagenome | biome: Westerlies Biome; feature: [MES] marine water layer (ENVO:01000295) within the mesopelagic zone...; material: water (ENVO:00002006), including particulate matter (ENVO:01000060) such... | reverse complement strand
GTCCATGGGCTCCAGGAGGAGCGGAGCCCATGGACGCGCCTTGATCCGCTGTCTTGTCCGGTGCTCCGGCAGGGCGGCGGTCGGCAGCGATGCAAGGTCCGTCAGGGCCCAGCAAGGGAGGAAATCGCACCATGTCCGGGAACGCAGCATCCTATTTCGTGGACCGTCATGTCACCGAAGGCCGGGCGGCCAAGACCGCCTTTCGCGAGGCCGGGGGCGCCAAGCGTTCCCTGGGCTACGGTGACCTCGCAGATGGCTCGGGGCGCGTCGCCGCGGCGCTTGCCCGCGCGGGCATCCGACGCGAGGAGCGGGCGGCGATGCTGGTGCTGGACCAGATCGAATTCCCGCTGATCTTCTGGGGCGCGATGAAGGCGGGCGTCGTGCCGATCCCGCTGAACACGCTTCTGTCGGCCTCGGTCTACGACATCATCCTGAAGGACAGCCGCGCGAGCGTGCTGTTCGTCTCGTCCGAGCTGTGGCCGGTGGTCGAAGACGCCGCGCGCAGCGCACCGGACGTGCGGCACATCGTGGTGATCGGGGGCGAGGCGCCGGACGGCACGGAAAGCTTCGATGCGTTCATGGCGGGCACGGAACCGGCGGCGACGCTGGACTGCTCCTGCGATGACGTGGCCTTCTGGCTCTATTCCTCGGGTTCCACGGGGCAGCCCAAGGGCGTGCGCCATGTCCACGGCAGCTTGCAGGCGACGTCGGACACCTATGGCGTGCAGGTGCTGGGGATCCGGGAAGACGACACGATCTTTTCCGCCGCGAAACTGTTCTTCGCCTACGGCCTGGGCAACGGCATGACCTTTCCGCAGGCGGCAGGTGCCACGGCGATCCTGTATGGCGGCCGCCCGACGCCCGAAACGGTGACGGAGGTGCTGGGCACGGAAAAGCCCACGATCTTCTGCGGGGTGCCGACGCTCTATGCCGCGACGGTTCACCATTACGAACGCAACGGCCGCCCGGAGGCGCCCTTGCGCTGCTGCATTTCGGCGGGCGAAGCGCTGCCGGAAGAGATCGGCAAGAAATGGGCGGCCCTGTGGGGCGTCGATATCCTCGATGGCGTGGGATCGACCGAGATGCTGCACATCTTCCTGTCGAACGCTCCGGGGGACGTGGTCTACGGCACCTCGGGCAAGCCGGTGCCGGGCTACGAAGTGCGGCTTGTCGACGAGGATGGCGCGGACGTCGGTCCCGGTGACGTGGGCGAACTGCTGGTGCGCGGTGCGTCCGCTGCCGATGGCTACTGGAACCGCCGCGACAAGAGCCGCGCGACGTTCGAGGGCGAATGGACCCGTACCGGCGACAAGTACGAACTGACCGGGGATGGCCGCTATATCTACTGCGGACGGACGGACGACATGTTCAAGGTGTCGGGGATCTGGGTGTCCCCGTTCGAGGTGGAACAGGCGCTGATCGGGCACGACTCCGTTCTGGAAGCCGCCGTCATTGCCCAGCGGGACGAAGAGGGGCTGGAAAAGCCCAAGGCGGTGATCGTGCTGAAGGACGGCGCGCTGCGCGACGGGCTGGAGGCCGAGCTGAAGGACTTCGTCAAGACCCGCGTGGGGAAATGGAAGTATCCGCGCTGGATCCAGTTTGCCGACGATCTGCCGAAGACGGCGACGGGCAAGATCCAGCGGTTCAAGTTGCGGGAGATGTAAGCGATGGCACTCGACTGGTCGGCCGATCCGAAGACCCCCTTGACCGTGGACGGGGTAACGCTGGAATACGCCTGTTTCGGACGTGAACCCGGCGACGCGGCGCCGACGATCGTGTTGTTGCACGAAGGGCTGGGCTCGGCCGCTTTGTGGCGCGATTTCCCCGCGCGGCTGGCCGACCGGGCGGGCTGCGGAGTCTTTGTCTATTCCCGGCAGGGCTACGGCCAGTCGGACCCGACCGAACTGCCCAAGCCGCTGGATTTCATGACGCGGGAGGCGGTCGACGTGCTGCCCCATGTGCTGGATGCCATCGGCGCGGAACGCTTCATCCTGTTCGGCCATTCCGATGGGGCAACCATCGCGGCACTTCATGCCGGGAACGTGCAGGACCATCGCATCCGCGCCATGATCCTGATGGCGCCGCATTTCTTCACCGAAGATATGGGGCTGGCCGAGATCGCGAAGGCCCGCACCGCGTTCGCCGATACCGACATGCGCGCGAAGATGGCCAAGTATCACCGCGATCCCGAGGGGGCATTCAGGGGCTGGAACGATGTCTGGTTGCACCCGGATTTCAAGGCGTGGAACGTGGCCGACACCATCGACTACATCCGCGTGCCGGTTCTGGCGATTCAAGGCCGCGACGATCAGTACGGCTCGCTGGCCCAGATCGAGGTGATCGATGAGCGCTCCTACGCGCCGGTCGAGATGCTGGTGATCGACCACTGCCGTCACGCCCCGCATCTGGAACAGCCCGAGGCGGTTTTGGCAGGCGTTTCCGGCTTCATCGACCATCTGGAAGAGTTCGAGGCGGCCCGGGTTGAAACCGCCTGATCCCGACTGGCGCCCGCCCCATGCGTACCTGCCGGGCCAGACGGCGCGGCATCCCGAGGAGCTGTTCGCCGCGTTCCATTACGAGATCCGCCCCGGGCTTTCGCCCAAGGATCTGGCGGAAAGCCGGTCATGGGCGGCCGGGTGGTCGCTGATGCAGGCGGGTTATGGCTGGGAAGCGCACGAGGTGCTGGAGCCGGTCTGGATGGCTCTGCCCGACGGATCGGCCGAAAAGATCTTCGTGCAGGCCGTGATCCAGGGGGCCAACGCCACGGTGAAGGCGCGGATGGGGCGCGGGAAGGCCGCGCTTCGGCTTTGCGAAATTGCGCGAGGGCATGTGAGCGAGATCGGGGGCGGCGGGCAGGTGATTCTGGGCCGGGATCCGGAGGAGCTTCTGAACTGGCTGGAGCGGGTGGAAGCGGGTCTGACGTCTGAATAGAGAAATATAATGCATAAAATGGATGAAAATCTGGAACTGCAGCCCAATTCTGGGTCCGTAGTGGGCAATATGATGCACGTTTATCTTTACCGGGCGTCTGTCGGCGCCTAAGATGCACCCAAGATGACGAGATATCGGAGCAAGGCATGTCCCAGCGTATCGACTTTCAGACGGATCCGTCGAAGTACCGCCACTGGCGGGTGGAATACGATGGCGAGATCGCCAACCTCTACATGGACGTGGACGAGGATGGCGGGCTGTTCGACGGCTACAAGCTGAAGCTGAACTCCTACGATCTGGGCGTGGATATCGAGCTTGCGGATGTCGTCCAGCGGATGCGGTTCGAACATCCCGAAGTGAAGGTCGTCATCATGCAATCGGGCAAGGACAAGGTCTTCTGCTCGGGCGCGAATATCCGGATGCTGGCGGGGGCCGCGCATGCCCACAAGGTGAACTTCTGCAAGTTCACGAACGAGACGCGGAACACCTACGAGGCGGCGGAAGAGGATTCCGGCCAGAAATACATCTGCGCCGTGAAGGGCGCCTGCGCCGGGGGCGGGTACGAACTGGCGCTGGCGTCGAACTACATCATGCTGACCGATGACAGTTCGTCCTCCGTCGCGCTGCCCGAAGTGCCGCTCTTGGCCGTGCTGCCGGGCACGGGCGGGCTGACGCGTGTGACCGACAAGCGCAAGGTTCGGCGCGACCGGGCCGATATCTTCTGTTCGATCGAGGAAGGCATCAAGGGCAAGCGCGCGCGGGACTGGCGGCTGGTGGACGAGGTCATCCCCAACGCGACATTCGACGAAACGGTGCAGGAGCGGGCGAAGGAATTCGCGGCCGCGTCCGCGAAACCGGGCGATCTGAAGGGCATCGAACTGACGCCGATCCAGCGCAGTTTCGGCGAGGACGGGTCGGTCACCTATTCGCTGGTCGAGGTCGATATCGACCGCGCGGTCGGCAAGGCCACGATCCGGGTCAAAGGCCCGGACGCCGATGCGCCCGCCGACATGGATGCGCTGCTGGCAGCAGGGGACCAGGCCTACATGCTTCGCGCCGCGCGGGAACTGGACGATGCGCTGCTGCACCTGCGCCTGAACGAACGCGAGATCGGGCTGGTGGCTTTCACCACGCAGGGCGACCCGGAACAGGTTCTGGCGCACGAGGCGCTGTTGCTGGCGAACAAGGATCACTGGCTGGCCAACGAGATGCTGAAATACTGGAAGCGGGTGCTGAAGCGGGTCGACATGACCTCGCGCAGCCTTGTGGCGCTGGTCGAGCACGGGTCGTGCTACGCGGGCGTGCTGGCGGAACTGCTGTGGTCGGTCGATCGCAGCTACATGATGGAAGACGAGTTCGACGGCGACAATCGCCCGATGGCGACGGTCACCCTGTCGGAGGGCAATTTCGGCACCTACCGCATGTCGAACGACCTGACCCGTCTTGAGACGCGGTTCCTGGGCGAGCCGGACACCGTGACCGCGCTGAAGGACCGGATCGGCGAACCGCTGGAGGCGGCGGATGCAGACGAGGCCGGGCTGGTGACGCAGATCCTGGATGACATCGACTGGGAGGACGAGGTGCGGATCTTCTTCGAGGAACGCGCCAGCTTCTCGCCCGATGCGATGACGGGGATGGAGGCGAACCTGCGTTTTGCCGGGCCCGAAACGATGGAAACCCGGATCTTCGGGCGGCTGACCGCGTGGCAGAACTGGATCTTCCAGCGCCCGAACGCGGTGGGCGAAGACGGTGCGCTGCGCCGCTACGGCACCGGCAAGCGCGGCGATTACAACATGGAGCGGGTGTAACGGCCGGGCGTTGCGGTGCGTAGGAACCACGCACCCTGCCGCGGCGGCATCCGTAGGGTGCGTGGTTTCCACGCACCATGACCCGAAAGACAACAGCGCGGACCCCGCGCAACCAGCATTTGAGGGAGACCGGACATGTCCGACTTGATCAACGTAAGCTACGACACGCAGATCCCGAACAACGTGGGCCTGAGCTCCGACAAGCGCGTGCTGAAGGCGCTTGAGAAATGGCATCCGGGCTACATCAACTGGTGGAACGACCTGATCCCGCAGAAATTCCAGGAGAGCCTTGTCTACCTGCGGACCGCCGTCAGCGTCGATCCGAAGGGCTGGGCCAAGTTCGATTACGTGAAGATGCCGGACTACCGCTGGGGCGTTCTGCTGGCCCCCCAAGTCGAAGACCGCCGCATCCCCTGCGGCGAACATTACGGCGAACCCGCATGGCAGGAAGTGCCGGGCGAATACCGGTCGATGCTCCGCCGCCTGATCGTGATCCAGGGCGATACCGAACCCGCATCGGTCGAACAGCAGCGCTTCCTTGGCCTGACTGCGCCGTCGCTCTACGACCTGCGCAACCTCTTCCAGGTGAACGTCGAAGAAGGCCGCCACCTTTGGGCGATGGTCTACCTGCTGCACAAGTATTTCGGCCGTGACGGGCGGGAGGAAGCGGACGATCTGCTGCGCCGGTCCTCGGGCTCGGACGAGGCGCCGCGGATGCTGGGTGCCTTCAACGAGGAAACGCCGGACTGGCTGTCGTTCTTCATGTTCACCTATTTCACCGACCGCGACGGCAAGATGCAGCTGGAAAGCCTTGCCCAATCGGGCTTTGACCCGCTGTCGCGCACCTGCCGCTTCATGCTGACGGAAGAAGCCCACCACATGTTCGTGGGCGAAACCGGTGTGGGCCGTACGATCCAGAAGACCTGCGAGGCGATGATCGAGGCCGGGATCGACGATCCCTACGACATCGACAAGATCCGCGCGCTGGGCGTGATCGACCTGCCGACGATCCAGAAGAAGCTGAACCTGCACTACACCCTGTCGCTGGACCTTTTCGGGCAGGAGGTTTCGACCAACGCCGCGAACGCGTTCAATTCCGGCATCAAGGGCCGGTTCATGGAAAGCCGGATCAAGGACGACCACAAGCTGAACGATGCCACCTACGACGTGTGGGATTTCGAGGATGGCAAGCTGGTGCGCAAGTCGGTCCCGGCGCTGACGGCGATCAACATGCGTCTGCGCGACGATTACACCAAGGATGCCGCCGGTGGCGTGGGCCGCTGGAACAAGATCATCGAAAAGACCGGCGTGAAATTCGAAATGGCCCTGCCGCACGAAAGCTTTCACCGCCAGATCGGGGTGTTCGCGGGCAAGACCTTCGCGCCCGATGGGACGCTGCTGTCGCAGGAGGAATTCGATGCGAAGTCCGGCGAATGGCTGCCGTCGAAGGCGGATGGCGATTTCATCCAGTCGCTGATGACACCGGTCACCGAACCCGGCCAGTACGCCAGCTGGATCGCGCCGCCGAAGGTCGGGATCGACAACAAGCCGGGCGACTTCGAATACGTCAAGCTGCACATGGCCTGATACGCGCCATCCCGGTGCGCGGGGGGCGCCCGCGCAGCGGTTTCACTCGACATCCCGGTCTGTTCCCGTGAAGATCATCCCGTTCCCGTCCCGCGCGCACCGCGCAAAGACCAAGGTGACCCAGACACCCAGGCCGGATGACCGGACCAAGGAGGAGGCAACCGAGATGGAAATTGCTCGCCAACCCACGCCCCGCACCCGGACCAACACCCTGTCGCGTCAGCTTTCGACGATCCATGGGCCCTGCATCGACTGCCCCGGCTGCAACGGGACTTGTCTTGCCCTGTTGGATGCGCTGACCGTGCCCGACGCAGTGCTGCGGCGGTCCGCGCGGTCGGGCGACGGCGACTGATCACGGAAGCCCTCATGAACAAGCCCCTGAAGCAGCACGTGATCGATCCCGAGATCTGCATCCGCTGCTATACCTGCGAAATGGCCTGCCCGGTCGAAGCGATCGAACATGACGACAACAACGTCGTGGTCGACGCATCGAAATGCAATTTCTGCATGGACTGCATCCCGGTCTGCCCCACCGGATCCATCGACAACTGGCGCGTGGTGGCGGACCCCTATTCGCTGGACGACCAGTACGAATGGATGGAACTGCCCGAGCAGGAAGAGATCGAAGCCAACGAGGACGAGGCCGAAGAGGATCCCATCGCGGCCCTTCTGGCCCAGGCCCATGCCGGGGCCGGGGGCAAAGCAAAGGCGCCGGCGACGGCATCGAAGCCCGCGATCAACATGTACAACCTCGGCAAACCGGCCGAGGCGACGGTGACCGGCAATTTCCGCCTGACCGAGGCGGGCAGCGACAGCGACGTGCGCCACATCATCCTCGATCTCGGCGGCTTGCCCTTCCCGGTGCTGGAAGGTCAGAGCCTTGGCATCATCGCGCCCGGCAAGGACGCGGACGGCAAGGCCCACCTGCCGCGGCTTTATTCCGTGTCCAGCCCGCGGGATGGCGAACGGGCCGGCTATCACAACATCTCCCTGACCGTGAAGCGGGAGGAGCACGGGCTGTGTTCGAATTACATCTGCGACCTGAAGGTGGGCGACAAGGTCAGCCTGACGGGGCCGTTCGGCGCCACGTTCCTGATGCCGTCGGACCCGGAGGCGCACCTGCTGATGATCTGCACCGGCACCGGGTCCGCCCCGTTCCGCGCCTTCACGATGCACCGGCAGCGGGAGTTTCCGTCTCTGAACGGCTCCCTGACGCTTGTTTTCGGCGCCCAGCGGCCGGCGGAGCTGCCGTATTTCGGGCCGCTGAAGAAGGTGCCCGACAGCTTCATGTCCAAGCTCTTCGCCTTCTCGCGCGAGACGGGGGAAAAGAAGGCCTATGTTCAGGACCGTCTGCGCGATGAAGCCGACCGCGTGCTGACGCTGATGAAGGACCCCAAGGGGTACATCTATATCTGCGGCCTGAAGGCGATGGAGCAGGGGGTCGATCAGGCCCTGTCCGACATTGCGCGCAGCGCTGGGCTGGACTGGATGGCGATCCGGGACGAGATGCGCGAAGACGGGCGCTATCACGTGGAAACCTACTAGTGCGGGATCCGTACCTGCACGAAATCCGCGTCACCTGGGGCGACTGCGACCCGGCCAGGATCGCCTACACCGCCCGCATTCCCGCCTGGGCGCTGGATGCGATCAACGGGTTCTGGGAACATGTGCTGGACGGCGACGGCTGGTTCCAGATGGAGATCGACCGCGGCTATGGCTCTCCCTTCGTGCACATGAGGCTCGATTTCCGGTCGCCCGTCACGCCGCGCCACCGGCTGATCTGCGCGGTCCGGCCCGTGCGGTTGGGCACCAAGAGCATCGAGTTCGCCGTCGAAGGATCGCAGGATGGCACGCCCTGTTTCGAAGGCCGCTTCGTCTGCGTCTTCACGAACTCCGCCGATTTCACGTCGCGCCCGGCACCCGATGAAATCCGCGCGGCGGTGGAGCCTTACCTGCCAGTGTGAGACCCACTGGAAGAATAATGCATCCATCCTTTTCCTTGGAAAGTATTCGGGGTAGCCTCGGGCGTATTGTTCTTAAAGGTTTCTCATGTCCGACCAGCCACTGCCCCGCGGATTACGTCCGCCTCGCGCCCACTCCACACCGGAGGCGCCGGAACCGCTGCCATCCGACGTGATGCGCCGCGTGGGCGCGCGGGTTCGGGCCGCACGGACGGAAAAGGGCGTGCCAAGGCGGGCGCTGTCGGAGGCATCGGGGGTATCGGCGCGCTACCTTGCGCAGCTGGAAGCCGGACAGGGAAACATCTCGATCGCGCTGCTGGAGCGTGTGGCCGTCGCGCTGGACCAGCGCCTTGAATGGCTGATCGCGGGCGAACCCCATCTGCCGGGGGAGGCGACGCGGATTGCCGATCTGTATCGCGCGGCGTCGGCCGAAGTGCAGGCGCAGGTGCTGGAACTTCTCGCGCCGGGAGAGGTCCCGGATGCGCGGCGCAACCGGATCTGCCTTGTGGGTCTGCGCGGGGCCGGAAAATCGACGCTGGGCGAACTGGCGGGCGATGCGCTGGGGCTGCCCTTCGTGGAACTGAACAAGGAGATCGAGGATCAGAGCGGCATGCCCGTGGCCGAGGTCATGGCGCTCTACGGGCAGGAGGGCTATCGCAAGCTGGAAGCGCAGGCTGTCACGCGGATGGTCGAAACCCACGATGCGCTGGTGCTGGCGGTTGCCGGCGGCATCGTGTCGGACCCGGAGGCCTATGCCCAGCTTCTGGCCCATTTCCACACGGTCTGGGTGCGCACGTCCCCCGATGAACACATGTCCCGCGTCCGCGCGCAGGGCGACGAACGTCCGATGGCCGGCAACCCGGAAGCGATGGAGCAGCTGCGCTCGATCCTCACCGAACGCGAGGAGCTTTACGCACGGGCCGAGGCGCATCTGGACACGTCAGGCAAGACGACCGAACAGTCGCTGGAAGACCTGTTGTGCCTGATCGAAGCGCGCGGGTTTCTGGCGCCGCGCTAAACCTTCGGGTCGCGCAGCCAGCCGTCCAGCCAGCGTACCGAGGCGACACCGCAGAACCGGGCGACGCGGTCCAGTTCGACCTCCAGACGTCCTTGGCGGCCCGTGCTCCATTTCACCCCGGTCTCGGGCCAGAGTGCGGTGACCGCCAATTCGTCCGCGTCGCGGTCGGCCTTCATGTCGATCCGGCCGACCAGCCGGTCGCCTTCCATCAGCGGGAAGACGTAATAGCCGTAGATCCGCTTGGGCGCGGGCACGAAAATCTCGATCCGGTAGTAGAAGCCGAACAGCCGCTCGGCCCGCTTACGGTCTCGCAGGGCCGGATCGAAGGGCGACAATACCCGCATCCGCCCCGGCGGCGGGGGCAGAGCGGCGGCTTCTTTTTCGATCCCCGGCCAGGCAAACACCTTGCGGACCGCGCCGTCATTGCAGGTGATGGTTACCGCCTCGATCTCTCCGGCCGCCAGCATGCGGGTGCACCACGCCTTGGCTTCGTCGGGTGTAACGGTCGCCCAGAAGGCCGCCAGTTCGCCCGATGTCGCAAAGCCCAGCCGGTTCAGCGCGCCGCGGCAGCACCAGTCGATGGTTTCTTGCGCCTCGGGTCGGGGGGAGGGGGTGTGCAGATGTTCCTCGATCACCCGCTCCGTCAGGTCATAGCGTTTCTGGAACCCGTTCCGGCACACGACGGCCAGCTGCCCCGTGCGCCACAGGAACTCCAGCGCGGCCTTCGACGGGTGCCAATCCCACCAGCCGCCGCTCGACCGTTCCTCCTCCGGCGCGACCTCGGCCGAGGACACCGATCCATGGTCGCGGATATGCGTCAGCACATCGTCGAACTTGGACTGGAAGGCCTCGCCCTGCCACGATTTCCAGCGTTCCTTCAGCCGCGCGGCATCCCGGTCGAACCTGAGTAGCCAGTGCGGGTAGTAGGCCTTGGGGATCATCGACGCGTCGTGCGTCCAGTGTTCGAACAGCTGGCGGTCGACCTCGTAGAGCCTCTTGAGGGCAGGGGGCCGGTAGGACGTCCGCCGCGCCCGCAGGATCATGTCATGCGCCCGCGCCACGGTGCGCACGCTGTCAAGCTGGACAAAGCCCAGCCGTTCGACCACGTCCATCAGGTCGGCGCCCTTGCCGGGGCCGGCGGGCGCTGCGCCCAGCCCGTGGCTGTGAAGGAACAGCCGCCGCGCGGTGCGATTGTCGAGATGGGGGGCAGCCATGGCGCGGTCAGCGCCCGGTGCGTTTCAGCGTATCGCCCCAGGCAATCGTCGGCGCCAGCGTGACGGAGTCGCGCTCCGTGGCATCCGGTTCGGCCAGGCGGCGGATCACGATCTCGGCCGCCTTGCGCCCGATCTCCTTCCGGCAGGCATCCATCGTGGCCAGCTGCCGGGGCAGGCCCTGCAGCAGTTCGACCCCGTTGAAGCCGGCGAGCCCGACGCGGCCGGGAATGTCGATCCCCTGATCGATCAGGTACAAAAGGCCCCCGGCGGCGATCAGGTCGTTGGAATAGTACAGGAAATCCAGATCGGGCGAGCGTTCCAGCATCGCCTTCGTCATGTCGCGCCCTTTGGCCAGGGCCGAGCCGCCAAGGTAGAAATCGCGGTCCTCGATCTCCACCCCCGATTTCGCCAGCCGTTCGGTGAAGCCTTCGAACCGCTTCCGCGCGCGGTGGTCCAGCGGCATCTTGGTGCCCATGAACCCGATCCGGCGGTAACCCGCGTCCAGCACCGCTTCGGCCATCTCGCGGCCCGCGCGGCGGTGCGAGATGCCCACCATCGCGTCGACCGGCGTGCCGTCGGTATCCATGATCTCGACCACCGGGATGCCGGCGGATTTCAGCATCGCCCGGCTGGCATCGGAATGTTCCAGCCCCGCGATGATCACGCCCGACGGCCGCCACGACAGCATCTCGTAGAGGACACGTTCCTCCTTGGCGGGGGTATAGTCGGTCAGGCCGATGACGGGCTGCAGGTCGGTATTGTCCAGCACCTCGTTCACGCCCATCAGGACCTCGGGGAAGACCATGTTCGACAGGGTCGGCACGATCACGGCGACAAGGTTCACCCGGCTGGTGGCCAGTGCGCCCGCGATCTTGTTGGGGACGTAGCCCAGGTCCTTGGCCGCCTTCAGCACCTTGGCGCGGGTGGCATCCGACACGTCGCCACGGTTCCGCAACACCCGGCTGACCGTCATTTCCGACACGCCCGAAGCTTCGGAAACATCGCGCAATGTCAGGGGGCGGTTGTGGGGAGCTGCCAACAGAGGAACCTTCCGGGAAAACTATGCGCGATGTTAGCGTGAGCGGTTCAGGGGATTCAACAACGCTCGCACCCGCGCGCCGCTTTTCCGTTACGGCCCTGTTGCGGAGGGTCAGCGGGAATTGATGGCGAGACAACCGAAACCGGTTGTGCTAACCGGTCCCCGCGCGCGTTTGCGCATGGCTGGCCCCGTGGCTCAACTGGATAGAGCAGCCCCCTCCTAAGGGGCAGGTTGCAGGTTCGAATCCTGCCGGGGTCACCATAAAAACAATGACTTAGTTCTCATTTTTGGGTTTTACCTCTGGTTCGTTGAACCGAAACGCCTCCAAAAACGTCCAGTGCGCCCGCTGCGCGGCGCAGATGTTCGGGGCTGAATTGGCCGTAGGTCGAGCGCGTCACGTTCGGATTCGTATGGCCCAGGTACTGGGCGACTTCCTCGATCGGCACGCCCGCCTCGACCATGAAGCGGCCGGCAGTGCGCCGCAGATCGTGCGGGGTACAGTGATCGATCCCGGCGCGCTTCACGGCGGCGTTGAAGCCGGTCTTGATCGATTTCACTGGCCGTCCGCCCCATTCGACGACGAAGCGCGACAGGGCTGCCTCTCTGGCGACCGTCAGTGCTGCCATGAGCGTGTCATTGATCGGCACGGTCGCACGGCCCTTACGCGGCCCTATGTCGGTCGTGGCGAGCCTGATGATACGGCGATCGAAGTCCACCCGATCCCATGTCAGTTCCAGGATGGCGCCGATCCGCCCTGCCGTCGTTAGCATCAAAAGCATGGCGAGGCGGATGTGCGGGTCGGATGCAGCCGCGATCAGCTTCAAAGCTTCGCTCTGCGTCAGATAGCGTTCCCGCGGGGGAGGCGTACCGGGCATTTCCACCTCTGGCGCCCGGGGGATGAGGCGGGCCTTGGCGGCCCACAGCAGCGCGGACCGCAGGCATCCCATTTCCGTGCGGATCGTCGCGTCCTTGCGGCCGCCCTCACGTCTCAAGGCGATGTAACGCCGGCAGTCGTCGCGGGACAGGCTTTCGGCGGATAGGTGGCCGAGCTCGGGCAATACGTTTTTGCCCGTCTGTGCCAACTTGGCAGCTTGCCTGCGCTCACCCATTTCGACCTGGTACGCCCCCCACGCCTGCGCGATTGTCAGGCCGGAAGGTGGCGCAGAGGCAGTCAGGATGACGTCGCGGGCTTCGCGTTCGGCTTCCTTGGCCGTGTGTGCCGCAAGGCGATATCGGCGCCGCGTGCCGTCGTCGTCGTTCCACATGACGACGAAACGTCCCTTGAGTCTCCCGATCCGATAGTCCCGCACTCGAAGTCCTCCACGGTCTGGCGCGCGATGCGCAAGAGTTTCCCGCCGACTCGGAATGCCGGGAGACTCCCGGACCGTATCATGGCCCGGACGGTCTCAGCGGAACAATCCCATCGGACAGCCAGTTGCTCGGGGGTGTAGGGGCGGGCGGGTTCTGCCTTCACGCTGCTACCTCCTGCATCGCATATCCGCCCCATTGGTCGGCGGCGGCGTTCATCATTCCCGGGAAGGACCGGCTGCGCAGACGCGCGGCCTCGATCAAACGGGACAGTCCGCGCAGCTCGGCCGTGGTGTCGGCAACCATGTGGCACATGACCACGCGGCCAAACAGGGCGCGCATGTCATCGACGTG
>TARA_R110002020_G_scaffold312858_1_pt1 | contig 13228 bp, 16 predicted proteins | sample TARA_R110002020 | Tara Oceans TARA_R110002020 (sample SAMEA4396489) | marine metagenome | biome: Westerlies Biome; feature: [MES] marine water layer (ENVO:01000295) within the mesopelagic zone...; material: water (ENVO:00002006), including particulate matter (ENVO:01000060) such... | reverse complement strand
GTCAAGGAGGAGATCGGCAGTTCGAGTCTGCTCGGGGTCGCCAATTGTACGCTAGTTGCTAAAATAATAAGTTGTTTTATTACTATTATTATTTAGTTATAAATTTTGCTAAAGCAAGTTGTTTATCTTTTGGATAATCTGTTAATGCTTTAGCTAATCTTGGTTCAACATTATAAGCTTTAAACGGCTTTTCAATTAATCCCATATTGATTAAAAGTTCATCAACTGGAACATCTAAAGCTTGAGATAGATTTACTAATGTTTGAATCTCAATCTTTTTTAAATTTCCTTTTTCAAGAAAATTAATCCAAGTTTGAGATTTATTTATTAAATCAGATAAATCACGCTGATATAATAATTTAGCTTCCCTTAACTCTTTAATGTATAAACCAAAACTTGATAATTGTATTGAATCTTTTTTTAATACCATTTCTTCTTCCTTTCCGACTTCCCCAAAAGATTCCAACTTAAACAAGTTTGGCGTGTTTTCCACTATTAACTCCACTAATTTATGTTAATTTAGGTATTAACCATATCATGTTTATTTAAATTAAGGATTTAAAAGCTAAATTAATATTAGTAAAAATTAACAGAAAACATATTGACTTTAAAAACCAAATTTATTAAAGTCTGAAAAATGTTGTATGTTATTAAAAAAGATTATCTTGAAATTACTTGTCCCTTTTGTGATTTAACTTTTTGCGTTTTATATGATGGTCAAAAAAAATTATATGAATGTCCGCTTTGTGAATTTAATATTGTGATAGGTAGAACATGTATTATTTAATTCTCCCGGCAAGAAATAAAGATAATGGTGATTGCCATTATCGATTCCTTATTGAAAGCCTTACTTTTGCCGGGAGTACCAAACAATGAAATGCAATCACTATTTTATATTACCAGAACCAAATAAATATATAGATTTTGGTACACCATTTGCCAAATGTGAACATTGTGGAATTAAAAGAATGTTTTCAAATTCAATAATTATTGATTTTAATAAAAACAATAATCTTAAAAAAACCAAATCTGTAAAAAACTAATTTATGAAACTTTATAATGAAAGCTTATTTGAAAAACAACTTCCAAATTTTGCATATTTAGATTTTAATCAATGGGTTCAAGAAGATGTTCAAATTATTAAAAATAATCCCATTAAAGAAAACGATAAATTAAATGCTATGGAAAGAAATTTATTAAATTTTTTTTTAAATCATTTAGCAAATTTTGGAAATGAATTAAAACCTTTTTATGTACCAAATAAAAAAAATCCAAAAGAATCAAATCAATTAATTTATAATTTAAAAAAAGCACCAGATTTTAATGATTGGTCAAGTTCTGACGATCTTGAAACACAAAGAAGCACATTAAACAAAAACATAAAAAAATTAAAAGATAAAGGAAAACTTCTTGTTATTCCTAGAACTTTTAAAAGGGAAGCTGGTTTTGGTAAAAACGTAAGATATTCAAGTTTATATATTCCATATCCTATTATTTTTTTACAACCAGCTTTTATTCAAATGCTGGATAAAAATATTGAAGTAGATGAATGTTTTTATTATTCATTAAAAAATTTAGATTGGAATTTAAGAAAAAATTTAAGAAGTAAAGAATATGCTCAAAATAATCATATTTTTTCAGATTCATCAGATTTAATTTCAAAAACAATTTTTGATTCTTCTGTTAAAAATTTAAGTAAATTTATGAAAAATAATTTAATTATTAATGTTCCACAAGTAAGTAAAGATTTATTTAAATTAAAAAATCTTATGTTTAAGCAAATGAAACAATATTTAAATTCTTGGGAAGATGGTGAATATTATGATTTGCAAAAATTAATTAGAACAAAAGCAAAAAGAAAATTAAAACAATGAATAAATCTGTTGAATATATATCTTATGGAGGTGGAACACCAAGTTTAGCTTTAATTATTTTAAATATTAAAGGTGAAATAAAACCATTAACAAACAGAAATAAAGTTGATGAAATTATTTTTGCTGATACTGGCTGGGATAGAACTGACACTATGGATCAGATGTATGAAATTGAAAAATATGTTAAATCTCATGGATATAATTTTAAAATAGTTCAAAGTAAAAGAGGTTCATTGGAACAAAATTTATTAGACGGATTAACTAATAAAAATGCAAAATTTAAAAATGGCAATAAAATTAATGGTTATTTACCAATTCCATACCATTCTAAAGACAAAGGAATTGGTCAAAGACAATGCACAGGTGTTTATAAAATACAACCAATAAATACTTATTTAAAAGAAAAATATGGGTATGCTTCAAATATTGCTCAACTTGGTATTCATTTTGACGAATTTTATAGAGTTAAAGATGCAAAAAATAAAAAAGATATTAATAGATTTCCACTTGTTGATTTAAAACTAAAAAGAAATGATTGTATAAAAATAGTTTCTGAAACGGGTTTACCAATGCCTCCTAAATCAGCTTGTGTCGGTTGCCCTTATTTACCCTCAGCAAGATTTATTGAACTTAATCATGAAAACCCAAAGGATTTTGAGAGAGCTGAAAAAATTGATACTTTAATGGTTAAATATGGCAAGTACCTCTCTAATCAAAAAATACCCTTGTCATCACTTAAAAATCAACAAGTCTTTCCAGACATACTTGATGAAAGTTCTTGTGAATCTGGATATTGTTTTACATGAATAATTTATATAGAAAAATATATTTAAAACTTTTTTATATAAAAGTAACTAACAGAATTTATATAAAACGTTAATATAAGCCATTTCACGATTCATATAAAAGACTTTTTTATTAAAAAGGTACTTCACCATCATTTTTATTAAAAAGACGTTAAAAAAAGACGTAGGTAAATTTTACTTAAACACACGGCAAATTTACACATTAAGACAATATAGAATATATTGTTTACCAAATAAAGAAATTTTTAGCTTGTATATTTTTTTTAAAAAATAAGTTTAATTAATTAGCTTCCAAATTTGGCAATTTTTAGAATTAATTTTTTCCCAGAAAGGACAATTTTTATTTATGAAAAAAATTCTAAATACCCAAAACTAATAGAAATGGGTATTATTCAGCAGTTTTTATATTAAAAATTTAAATTAATGACATTTTTATATGTTAATTAGTACCCAAAATTATATAATGGGTATTATGAATAAAAATCACGTTCTTTATTTAAAAAATTCTGATGTTCAAGAATTATTTATTCAAGCCGGGAAAAGACCAAAAATTAAATTATTAATGTATTTACAATATTATGCCGGATTAAGAATTTCAGAAGCTTTATCAATTACATTAAATGATATTGATTTAAATGATAGATTTTTAAAAGTTGTTTCTGGAAAAGGAAATAAAGATAGAGTTGTTCCAATTTTTCCAAAATTAGCAGAACTTTTATTTACAATCGACGGATCAGTTAAAAAACCAATTGTTAAAATGGGGAGGTCAAACGCCAGAAAAAGATATGTTGATATTTATAATGAATGTTTAGATTCCGGAAAAATTAAAAAAATAATAACTTTAGGAACTCACACTTTAAGACATTCAGCGATTGTTAATTGGTTAAATATGCAAATTCCAATAAATAGGGTTCAGCAATACGCTGGTCATTCTTCAATACAAGTAACACAAGCTTACACAAGATTATCACCAGAAGATGTTATTGATTTATCAGGTTTAAAAATTGATACTTCATTAATTTAAACCTAAATTCAAGGGTACTATGATACCAATCATGCTTAAAAGTCGTCTAAAATCGCTTTATATGAATCCGTTTTTTTCAAAAAACAACAAAAACGCTATATATAGCGTATAAGTCTATAAATCGTCAGCTGACAAAACGCTATATGTAGCTTTTAAATTTATGGCCAGAATTAATTAATTTAATATTATTTGATTTTTATCTTTTTTCTTTCTTACAACGTCTTTATCAAATGTGTAATATTTAGCACCATTTCTTTTTTTTATTTTTAATCCAGCTGATCTTAATATTTTAGTCATGTTTTTTTCATCAATTTTTTGTTCTTTAACTTCTTCAAACCAATCAATCCATTCATCAACATATCCAGAAATAGAAAAATCATTTCCGGCTTTTTCTACTGCTCTAATATATAAATCGTTGTATAAAAAATCTTCAACTTTTCCTTTGTCAGTATTTTTATTTCTACTTTTAATAAAATCTGAATCATATCTTCTTAATTCATTAAAATCTTGTGCTTTTGAAGTGTCATAATATTTAAATAATGAATATGGTTTTGTTAATCTTGCCCGGTAAAATCTTTGATATTTTCCAAACCTTTTAATCATTTTGGGATTGTTTTCACCAATTGAAACTTCATAATTAATATTAAATTTAGAATAATCATTTTTATCTATATATTTTTTTTCGGTGTTTATTTCATAATCTAATTGTTGCAATAATTTACCAGATAAATCTCTTGGCTTTTGAGTTGTCATTATTAAACTTATTCCTAGTTTACGTTGCATAATAATTGTATTATCAAACATCTGTTGAAATGTTGTCATTGTTCTTCTGGGATCGGACATATAATTCACTTCATCAATAAAAAAAATGCTATTTTTTGCTTCTTCTGGAAATTCGCCTGTAAAATCTTCCGGCTTAAAAATATAGCTTTTTGGAAAATTTGTTAAAACGTCATTATGAAAAACTTTTACATTTGGATTTTTTTTTACATGGTCAACAATTAAATGTGTTGCTAATAAACTTTTTCCTTGCCCTCTTGCACCAAAAATACAAATATTTATCGGTTCATTAAAATTAACTAATTTCATAAATCCTTTTCAAGAATAATATCTTCAATAATAATGTTGTCCGGAATTAAATTTTTTGGATATAAAACATCAGAATATTCACCAAATAAAACAACAATTAACAATGCACCAACAATAATTATTCCCATATAAAAAGAATAGTTAATAATTTCACGTTTACTTAATCCCCTAGCTTCATCAAAAATTGTATCTAATTCTTCAGCACCGGTTAAAGAATCAAGTGTTTCAGAATAATAGTTTGAACGATCTAAATTTTCCCATTCAATATAAATTATTTCTTCATCTTGTTCTCTTAATATTGGAATAAATGAAGAAGAAAAAGATTTGCCCGTTTCATATAAATATTTGCTATTTAAATTATTAACAACTTCCCTATCCCAATATTCAAGATAAAATTCGTAATTTCCAGAATTATTTGGTCGCTGAATTAATATTTGTTTAACTGTATTTTTTAACAAAAATAAATATAACAATCCTAATAAAATAAAAAATATTGATAAGCAAAAAGAAAGGGGCAAATAAAATAATAATATAAACATTAAACCAGCAAAACTTAGTAATCCAACAACTGATACTATTTTATTAAAATCATCATAAAATATTATGCTTTTTAAATAATTTAATTTTTCTTTTACCATAATTGAATATTTAAATTTCCAGCAGTTATATATTCAAATAATATTGGTAGTGCCATTAAACCAATAACAAGCCATTGAATAGTCAAAACAACTCTAAGCGATTTAAAAACGCCATCTTGATTTGGTTTTAAAGCTTTTGAATTTTTATTTAATCCTTCTTGTAAAACTAGATCAAATTTGGAAGCAATAAAATTTTCATCAACAATATCATTATCAGATTTAAAACCTGATTCAATAGGTAAATTTATATTTATTGGGGAGGGTTCATTTGAATATAAAAAATAAATTGGTGTTTTTGAATGGGGTTTTGGTTTTATTAATCCATATAATTTTTCATTGTTTAAATATGTTACTGCTTCCGGATTAATTTTATAGCTTAAATTTGTGTTTTGTAGCTGATAGGTATCAGACAATTTTTTAACTAAATTTAATATTGATATTTTTTTATTTTCTTCTAGATATAATGCTTTCATAAAGTGTTCCCGTTTTTGTCCCAAAATAAAGGTTTTTTTTATATTTTAGGTTTAAAATCCACAAATACCTGGGTGTTAAAATCTTTCCTTTTTTATCTAAAATAATTATTATGAAATTGATTCAAAATTTCTTTTTTTTCCAAACTTCTTTTTAATATTATTGCCCATAAAAGAATTAACATTTACATAGTCATTTCTGGCTTTACCATTAACACTTAATTTAGTAGTCAAATATTTATGAGTGAAAAAATCAATGGTTGGTAAAGATTCAAAATTAACAATTGTTTTTGATTTTCTTCTTTTGTTTCTTTTTTTATCTTTTAAAATAATTAAGTTATCAACAAGCTTTTGTTTTGTTTGAAGTGATAACAATGAAATGTGTTCTTTAATTGAAATATCGCTTTTGGTGTTTATATCATCAATTTCAGGTTTTGTTTCTAATAAAATTTTATGATCAGAAGTTTGATAATTATTATCTAAGAAATCACTTTGTGCTTGTGATTGAATTAAATTTTGAATTTCAGATGTAGCCATTTATTTTTGGTGGCTCTAAAGGTTGCCGGAATAGTTTAGAAACTTTTGCTACCTTTAGAGCCTTTTTAATATTTAAATATGAATTTGAAGTTATTAATCTTTTTTTTTGTAACTAACTCTTTTATTTAAATATTAAATATGTTGTATTTGCAAAACAATATATAACAGAATATATATAAAAACAATATTAATAAAAAGCTTTTTAGAATTTTTTTTGGTTATACCCTTTAGGGTATATAAATATTTATTAGCTTTACTTTACTAATATCAGATTAATTAAATAATAGTTATATAAATTTACACAAAAATTTAAACTTTACTAAAAGAAAAGGGTTCATTATGTTTTCTAATATTGGTTCTAGTATGTTATTACTATTGTTTGGAACAATTTTTTTTATCGTACTTGCACCAAATATAATTGAACAATCCGAAGCTTCAAGAGTGGAACAAGTTTTAAACGTAGGTAAATCATGCACAACAACCGGAAGTGCTTCTTCAAGCAATCCGTCAACTTGTGTTTTTACTTTACCAACTCCACATGAATACGTTGATAATTCTGCTCTAATGGTCGTTGAAACTTCGCCTGTTTCAAGAAACGTAACTGCTTCTTCTACTGTTGCAACTAATAGACAAACCTTATCAATTTCTGGTTTAGAATTACCAAATACTCAATATAATTTTCTTATTGATTATTGGCAAAAAAAACCAGATGTTTCAGACACTCTTAACGGAATATTAAGATTCTTTCCTTTAATGGTAGTTCTGGCAATTATGGGATCGTTAATTATTGCTATGGCTTCAAGAAGAACTTAGAAAAAAAAGGAAAAAAACAAATGGATTCAAAAGCTTTAAAGCTTATTGTCGGCGGGGTGGTGAGCGTCGTTATAGCCCTTGTCCTTATGCCTACTATTATAAGTAGCATTGACACAACAATAACTGCAATTACTGCTTCTTCTAACACTTATGGTGGTGTTTCAGCACTACTTCAAGTGATCCCAATCGTGTTCGTTGCGGGCATTTTGGGTTATGCCTATATTCAGGTAAAAAACAGAAGTAAATAAGTAAAAATAACATATAAAAGGAAGTTAAAATGTTTACAGGATTATCTCTAGTTTTAGGTGGTGTTCTTGGTTTTAGCTTCCTTTTTTTTACAATGGATAAATTTAACGCTAATTCAGTTGTTCAAATATCAACGGCTCTTTTATCATTCTTAGTTTTTATTTCTGGAATTATGTATTTAGCAAGTGAAAAGGAATAATTTTGAAAAAAATATTTTTATCAATAATTCTTTTTATTTTTAGTGTTTCGATTGTTTCAGCTAATACACCAAACGGAACAGAAATTAGAAGTGCCGAAATTTATCAAAACGTTCAAGATGTTGGTGATATATTTGTTCTTGTTCATTATGATCTCCCAGCAAGAATTTCAACACCATCAAATGTAGCAGTTTTAAATTCTGATTGGTGTTTTTATTTAGCTAATCCAACGGGTTGTGTAACTCAAACTTCAACATTAAAAGCAGTTCCGGTTAATGCTCAATCACTAGCTTTTGGAAATTTATTTATTAGATTAAAAGATTCATCTGGAAATGTTAAAGCTGAAAAAAGTATTGATAGAATAACAAGTTCATTAGCTATATTAAAAATTAATTCTGGCCATACCATAACTGATTTTTCAAATTATGAAGTTTGCATTGAATCTGCAAATAATAATGAATTTGGTTTAATTGTTAATAAATGTTTAGCTACTCAATTATCAAGTTCAGCGATTCAAAATACAGGGTTTGGAGAATCAGTATTAAACGCTTTAATTAATATTGAAAGAAATGAAATATTACCAACTAATACATATATTGAAAATCAATTAATAACTCCACTTGGTCAAGTGTTAATTGTTGATCCAGCTTATCCAAATTTATTCCGGGTAGTTCCTCAAATATTTCAATCAGGTGCAAAATTTGATATTAAAACTTTTGAAGAAGTTGGAACAAGTAAATCGGCTTTAGATAAAAGATATTTTGATGAATCAAAAACAACAACAAATTTTTTAAACATTGAATATTTATCACAACAATATTTTGGAATTGAGGGAACAACCTTTGTTGCTATTTTATCGGCTTTAGCTGGTGTTTTTATTGCTTCAATTGTTTTTATGTATACAAGAGAATATATATTAACAACCATTGGTTTTTTTGTTCCATTGGTTGCAAGTATGCAAATGGCAAGTCCGATTTCTTCTTATGTTTTAGGTGCATTATTAATAATGCTTATTGCAACTGCTATTGTGTTTGGTCGGAGGTGGAGTAATTGAATAATTTATTGGCTCAAAATTTTAAAGTAATTGGAAGTTCATTATTTTTATTATTTTCTATAATGTTTTTATATTTTTCTTTTTTTATATTTAATCCAAATTGTTTATCAGCTGATTCAACGCTTCCGTCAAATTATTGTTTTGTGCAAAACGTAACTATCACAAATAATAAAAATACTGATATGAGTTATAAAAGCATTAGATTGACAAAAGATACTCAAACCTTAATTCAATCTGGAATAGTTGATAATTCAATAAATACTTATTCTTTAACAAATCCATCTTTAAATAATATTGAATTTGTATTTACAAATTTTAATGATATTGCTTCTCCATTATGGATAGTACCAACAAATTTAAACGCTTCAAATTCTGTAATCTATTCACTTTATTACGGAACAAATTCTGAATTTCGTGATCCGGGTTTATATTTTGATGGTTTAAGTTCTGCAACAATTGGTGATTCAAATGATTTAGATTTAACAGATAATTTTAATATTATTGTTGACATTAATCCTTTAAAATTTTCTGAAACTTGCCCGGCTACATCATCAGATTTTCCATCATTATTAAATAAAACAAGTTACCATATTTATTTTTATTGCCAAAACGGAACAATCAATGTTTTTGCTACATTAACGGGTTCTTCTCCGGTATCTTTAACGGGTGTATTAAATACCAATTTAGAGAATAAAAATTTTCAAATAAAAGTTGTTAAAAAAACATCTATTGTTGAATTATATATAAATGATATTTTGGTTGATTCATCAGCTACAACTTTTACTTTATCAACTAACAATGATCCGTTATTAATTGGCAATACTAATTTAAAAGGTGTTGTTATTAGAAACGTATCTATTGAAAATAATTTAACTAATTTACAAACGGCAACATATACTTTTAATAATTTACAAGAAACATCATCAAGTGTTCCAAATTATAATTATTCTTTTAATGATTCTATTGGTTCTAATAATGGTGTTTATTCAAAAAATTATGATTCATCAGGAATTGTTTTTACTTTTGCAAATCCTGATTCTGAAATAATTCAATTTATTGATCAAATTGCTGACGTTTCAGGAAAAGCGTTGACGGGTGTTAATACTCTTACATCAACAAATGCTTTTAATCCAATAGTTCCGGTTGTTGAGCCGGTTGCACAAGGTATAAAATTGCCAACGGCTATAACATATACAGTTCTTTTTTCAGTTATTGGTTTGTTAATTGCAACCGGTTTAAATTCATTTTTCCCTAATCCAATATTTTCAATTGTTGGTTTTTTAATTCCTATATCTTTAGGAAGCATTTCTGGATTATTGCCAATCTCAATATTCTGGATATTTTTATTAATATCAATTGCCGGTTGGGGCGTATTAAATTGGAGTAGAAACAGATAATGCAATTTCAAAGCTGGTTAATATTAAGTTTAATAGTTGCTTTTGGAACTATTGTTAATGGTTTTGCAAGTGATACAGGTGATATTCCAAACACAACTTCAGAAACATCTTATAATTCACTTTTGCAAGGAAAAAGTTTAACACTTGATAGAGTTGAATTTGAATCAGCACCAATTAATGTTGATGTTGGAATTAATGTTTTAAGTTCTTTAACAGATGTTAAACAAGCAATTCTTTTAGAATATGATTGGTTTACACAAGCACCACTTAATTTCTTTAGATATATTTATTTAGCTTATTATTCAGCGTTTTTAATTTATACCGGATATGACGTTTCAAGCAGATTATTAACCAGAATGACCAGATGAAAACAATTAAAAAAAATATGACAATTATTAAAATAAATTTATATGTAATAACTGCAATTATTGGTTATTACATAGGGCAATTATTTTGCCCACTAAGTTAAACAAAAGGAGGTTCAGATGAACAGATACAACTTTAATAATTTAAAAAACTTTTTAGCAAATAACAGCGTTGCAAGTATCATATCTTTACTTGCTTTGTTTATTGCAATAAGTAGCAGTCAAACGCCATGCCTTTCGGCAAATTCCGTTTGTACTGCTGGAACTGATCCGGAATACACTAATAATATAAGTGTTAAAGCCGGAACAACTAATAAAGCAACATTTACCCATAATAATTTGAATGGTGATAATCAATATTTTTTCCCGGAATCAAATTATTCAAGAACATCATCTGTTGCAATATTAAAAAAAGGAACAGATCAATTAAATATTCTTGATCTTCAAAACGGCTCAATAATTATTGGTCAAAGTCAATCAACAACAATTGGAAATTTAAGGGTTCAAACTTCAACTTCTCCGGTTCTTCAAATGTATGGTTCAGCTGGTTGGCAAGATGTTGGTGCAGTAACACCGGATCAAAATGTTTTCACTACAATAAATGGAAATACCGGTTCTTTAACTGCTTCAACAACTCAAACATTAATAAAAATTGAAGCAAGTGCAGATAGCGGATTAACAGTTGTTGCAAGTGGCGATAAATTAGAAATTCAATCTGCTGGTGGGGGTGGTGGCTATGAACCAAAATGTAGTTATTTCGTTTATAGTGCTAACTCCCAAACACCCTCAAATCCAAATGGAAATAATTTTGATAGTGAATATTATGATTTTGATAACTGTTATACATTGTCATCAAGTTCAGCAGGTTCAACGATAACATATACAGATTCCACAACTAGAGTTTTTGAATTTTATTATCAATTAGCTTTAGACACTTCACATAGCAATAGTAATTATTACATTATTGCATTACAAGTTGGTAGAAACCAACCAAGTTCACCTGTTAATTGGGGAAGAATAGCAAATCAATTTAATACTTCAATAAGTTCAAAACCTGAAAATGCAAGTGGGATTGTATGTTTAGAACAAAATAAAGATTTTGAGCTTGGCTTTCCAGCATGGACAAATGGCGTTGTTATTTATGGTGGTAAGGATTTTACTTATTTAACATTAAATGAACTTCCTGAACTATCTGCACAAGCACAATCAAGCGGTTGTACTAATGGAGAAATTAATTAATGATGAATTATAATTTACCCGGCGATTTAAAAAGGGAATTAATTCAAGAACGTAAAAAAAGAGAACGTCAAGAATTAATTAAAAATCAAATTCCACAATCTAATCAATTTGAAAAAGCAACTTTTTTTAAAGGTAATGTTAAAACTGGTGTTGCTTTTGCACCAAATAAAAAAGGTGAAGAAAAAATTGTTTCTGCTTTAAGAAAATATTCACCAACAAATCTTTTAAAAAAAGCAGTTGTTGGAGTTTATGATGAAGCAAAAAAATCTTATGTTCCAAGAACTGTTAAATTTACAAATGATTATTTAAATAAATTTGATAGCTACACAAATACAAAAAAACACGTTAAAAAATCAATTGTTGCCGGTAGAGAAAATTTAAATAAATCCATAAAAAATAATCCATACGTTAAAGGGATTGGATTAGCTTATGATTCTGTTAAAGATACAGAAATTAAAATAAATCCAAATTCTGCAAAATTAAATGGCTTACCGGTAATTAATACAAAAGTAAGCACAATAACAAATGTAGGAAAAAAAGAATTTGATAATTTTATTTTTGATACATCTGCTTTAAATAGGGTTTTAAAAGGTACTGCAACAAAAACAGATTATGGAATTGTGGCTTTAGATACGGGTTTAATATTTTTGCCTGTTCCAACATCTTCAAAAGCTAATTTAAATGCACAAGAAAAAAGTGTTAAAAATTTAGTTGATTCAGCGTTTCAAAAATCATATAAAAATCCAACTAATATAAAAAATATTAAAACAATTGATGATTTTGCAAAACTTCAAGATTCAATAAAAGTACAAAAAACCTTTAATCAATTATCAGCTAAAGAACAAAAAATATTTTTAAAAGAGCAAAAAGAAAAAGCAATTGATAATTTAGTTAAATATCAAATTGCCGGATATGATTCTTTAGCCAAAAAAGAAGCAAAAAAAATTAAAAGTATTGATAACACAAAAAAAGTTGATGAAATTATAAAAGATGTAAATAAAAGTCTTGATGATTTAAAAATAAAAAATAAAAAAGATAAAGATCAATTAATTGATGAAGTAGATAAATATTTTAAAGATAAAGATAAAACAAATCCTTTTGATGAAGTTCTTGAAGAAATACAAAACAGAAATTTTAAAAATAAAATGGATAAAAAAAGTTCTGATGAAATTATTGATAAAAATAAAAAAGATTCTGATTCTGGTGGAACTGCTACTAAAACAAAAATTGATAAAAAAACTGCTAAAAAAACAGAAACAAAACCTGACAAAAAAACTAATGTTCCCGGTAAAAATAAAATTGGTGAAAAAACAGGTATTTTAAACCTAAAAGACAAAGCACCTGGACAAGCAAAAAATGAAGAAAAAACTGATAAAAAAACTGATGATAAAAAACAAGATATTAAGCCAAAAGCAAAACCAAAAAAATTAAAAGAAACAGATGTTAAATTTGGTGGTGGTTTACAACCTGTTAAGCCAA
>TARA_R110002020_G_scaffold139323_3_pt1 | contig 13239 bp, 4 predicted proteins | sample TARA_R110002020 | Tara Oceans TARA_R110002020 (sample SAMEA4396489) | marine metagenome | biome: Westerlies Biome; feature: [MES] marine water layer (ENVO:01000295) within the mesopelagic zone...; material: water (ENVO:00002006), including particulate matter (ENVO:01000060) such... | reverse complement strand
TGAAGCTGATGACATAGGTGCTTTAGAAACTGTTTTAGGTAATGAACTTGTTAATGGTGTTATAAATCCAGTAATAAACGCTGTAAATGCAACTGCAGTTGGAATACAAATTGGGCCAACAGGCGCTGGTAGTGGTATTTCACGAGGTATAGCTTTAAGTACTAATTACGTAAATAATACAACCGCTGGTTTTATTAACATGCAAGTTGGTATGGCTGTTTATCAAGAAAACCCAGATGGTGTATTTGAGTTTTACGGCACTATAACTCTTTTAACTTGGGACGGAACATTCACAACTGTAAGTATAAACTGGAATGGTGCAGGGTTTGGTAAGTCAACAGTAGATGGTAGAACATATAGATTTGGAGGTGGTGAAAGACCTACCCCTAACACTTGGATTGGTGTTGATTATTCAGGACCTGTTATATATTCTTCTGGAGATTTAACTAGTCAAGTTTATGTTGGTATGGTAAATAATAGTGGATATGCAGTTACGGCTGTTTCATATGCCGCTGCCCCTATAAATCAAACAACCATAACTTTAGCTGATGGGGCTTCTGTTTCAAGTCAATTTAATCCTACAGTTACTTATACTCTGCGATGGCCTGTTGAAATAATAGGTACATTTTCTAGCAAATCTTCAAATGCTATTTACATTTTTTCTACAGATCACACGGGTGTAAATCAAGCTCCCTTAGATCTTACTGTTTTAGGATCTCATCATTATATACAAAAATTTAGTTCTACAGGTTTTAAAACTGGAACATTCACAACTTTAGTTCAAGGTGGTTTTTTAAACTTTTCTATTGATAATCCATTAAGTGGTATATCTTTAGTAGAAGATTTATTGTTTTTTACTGACAACAGAAATCAACCAAGAAAAATAAATATTATAAATGGATTAGTAGCAAATTACTATACTGATGAGTCTCAGATATCAGTTGCTAAATATAGTCCATATAAACCTATAAGTTTATTAGATAAAGTTCCAACTTCTAAAGTAAGACAAGCTACTACTAATAACTCCTTAATATATTTATCAGATCAAAACCTCGGTGTTAAAAAAGGAATGAGTGTTGTAGGACCTAGCATACTGGCTAGTGATTTTGTATATGTTACAAACATTACCAACACAGACTACGGTGATATATTAGCTTTAAACAAAAACGTAACTACATCTCTAAATGATGAAATTAATTGTTTAGGAACTACAATGACTGGTGAAAGTATTTCACCTTATTTTAATGGTGTTGAAATGCCTGCTAACACAAATTGGCCTGGTGATCCTGATTTTTTAGAAAGTAGGTTTGTACGCTTTAGTTATAGATTTCAATTTGTAGATAACGAGTATTCTTTAATGGCACCATTTACTCAAATAGCTTTTATACCTAAGCAAAAAGGTTATTTTATTAATGGAGATGAAAAAAACGCATACCAAAGTACCGTTCTTGAATTCATGGAAAATGGTGTTCAAAACATTAAGTTAAACGTTCCCCTGCCAGACACTGGATTTAATTTAAACCAAAGTAATTCTACTTATAGAATAAACAATATAGATATTCTTTATAAAGAATCAGATGGGCTAGTAGTAAAAGTATTAGACTCTATATCAATTAGTGATTTATCTGCTTTAACAACAAGTACGTATGGTTACGAATATCAATCAAGAAAACCTTTTAGAACTTTACCTCAAGCTCAAACTACTAGAGTTTTTGATAAAGTACCTGTTAAAGCTCTAGCTCAAGAAATAGCTGGTAATAGAGTTATATATGGTAATTTTCAAAACCAGCACACGCCGCCTTCATCTATTGATTACTATGTAACAACAGGCGATAAGTTTACTACAAACTCAAGTATAACTAATTGGGCAGAATATCCTAATAGTACACTGAAACAAAATAGAAATTATCAAGTAGGTTTTATATTATCAGACAAATATGGTAGATCATCTTCTGTTATTCTTTCATCAGTAAAAGATTCAGGTGTATTTCTTAATGGTTTACAATACGGTGGGTCGACAGTTTTTGCTGGTTACAATTCTTTGCCTAGTAATATAAAAAATTGGTTTGGAGATTCTTTACAAGTTGTAATTAACCAACCAATAGAACAAACAACAAACGTTGCTAATGGTGCTCCAGGCTTGTATGCTGTACCTCTTTCTAACGCAAGTCCACCTTTCGTAGGTTTTGATACAACAGGCACAACTATAGTTATAAATAATAGCTTGACTAATCCTACAATGACATTTAATTTGGCTACTGGAGCGGTAAATGGAGGAGTTCCTGTTGCTGACTCTTATTTACGAGGAGAATACAAAGACTTTGTTAAAGTATTAAGTGTTGTTAATAATGATTCTACCACTGGTCAAACAACTAGTTCTGGAGGTGGTAATTCACTTTTTCTTACAACATTAAATACGGCTATAATTCCTGGAATGGTAGTGAGTGGTTTTGCTGGTGGTGGCACTGCAATCGTAAGCGTAATTTATCCACCACAAAATAATAAATCAGTAATTGGTTTAGCCTCAAGTGTAGCGTTTAATAGTTCAGAGGTTTTAACATTTACATCTAGCGTTAGTCTTGTTACGTGTGATGGCGCTATAAATTTAGATTTATATTCTACAAACCCAAGTGCTTCTGCTCAAGATCCAGATATAAAGTTTGCTTATAATTTACCTAATGCAACTGGTTGGTATTCTTATAAGATAGTTGTAAGACAACAAGAGCAAGATTATTATAATGTTTACTTACCAGGTTTACTTAGAGGTTATCCAACTCAAATAAGCCCTACCCCATCTGATGCAATACCTTTCCCTTCAGGCGAAGAAAACAATACAGCTAATATTGTATTATTAAATGATAATATAAATAAAATACCGAGAGATTTAAATGAAACTTCTGATCAGCAAAGACAATTTAGAAGTTCTGTTCAATTATTTTCTAGAGTATTAAATGATTCAGCAACAACTAATATTCAAAGTTATCCTGGAATTTTAACCGATACAGCTATAAACATATCTACAGCTATTGATTCAAACATGATATATTCTCAGTTAAGTACAGCTGGAAAAGAAAATTTATATCAAATAGACACAAATCCTCTTGTTGCTAGAATAGATACATCAGCCACAAAAGGTGTTTTAAGCGCTACTATGGTTCCTTTTTTAGCTATTTATGAAACAGAACCTCAAGAATCTTTATTAGATATATATTGGGAAACTTCTCAAACTGGTTTACTTGCTGATATAAATGCTGATATAAGAACTGGATTTGAAGGAGCTGTAGGTTTTAGTTCAATGAGTATGGATTTTGATGAAAACAATATTCCTGGAGATGTAAATGGAGCTGGTGGAAACTATGGGTTTATAACTAGTTATTTTTATCCTATAAATGCTCAAGGTGCTGAAATACCTCAAACAGCAGCTAACAAAGCAACTATTGCTTGGACTGTTGGTGGCGGTGCTTCTGATGGAGAATTTGCTTTATATCAAGAAACCGCGGCGGGTACTAATTTTGGTAGATATAGAATACAACAATTAAAAGCTTTTACTTTTATACAAACCTCACCTACAACAAGTGAAATTGATTTTACTTTTGTAGTTAAAGATCAAAACGGATTAAATCCGGGAACTATATTACTTACAACAGAATTAAAAAATACCGCACCTTGTTTTACAGATGCTAACGGTGCTTGTGTTACATCATTTGATTCTATTACAAAAACTGTACAAGACCAAATTATTGAAACATATACAGCTGTTAATGGTACAGCAAGTGCAACTGCTTCTGATAAAACTTCTGGTTTAATATATAGTATTACTGATGCCAGTGGTTTGTTTGAAATAAATCAAAATGGTGTGCTACAAAAAATAAACCCTAGTAATGTACCTATAGGTAATTACGATGTAACTATAACTATTACAGACGCTTATATAGCGCCTAATTATGTTACCCCTATTAATGGTAGTGATTTTACATCTAAAAGTGTTTCTATAGTTCAAAATATAGTTATAGGTCCTGAGCCTGTTAATACTGGAGTTGAATCTACTTGGGCTTGTAAAAGTGTTTCCAGTTACACAGCTGGAATTCCTCAACCCGGTCAAATAAGAACAAACCCCGCGGGTGGTGCGGCTATTTATGGAGGATGGTATCTTGCCGCCTCTGCTATGTCAAGTACCGATAGTTCATTAGCATTTTTATCTAATGCAGGTAATGGATTAAACCCTATTAGCGCAGACCCTGCAAGTGGAGATTTTACAACTTGGCATAGAATAGGAACCGCGGCATTAACTAAAGGTACAATAAACTTTTCTTGTAATATGTCTCAAAAATGGACAACTGATCCCGGACAAGGATTTCCAGGTGTAGAAAGTAATACTATATGGAGAGTTTATTATAGATCTGCTACTAATGTAGCATGGGCGTTAGCAACGGATATAAATAATTTTATTCCGCAAGCACCAGGGACCACGACAAACACCTTTACTAGTAGCTGGGATGGTACAAATAATAATCCAAATACTCCATCAAATCCAGGTACAGGTGGTACGTACACAGCTTATGGACAAGTAAACTTTGCTTACGATACTCCTGGTGAATACTTGATATTAGCAGTAGCAACTACAGTTAGAGCTGCGGTCAATGCAGATCTTGCAGCAAGTTGGATAAATGCAAATGACTTAAACTATAGTGAGTGTGTTGTTTTTAACGGAGCTAAGCAAGAAACTGTTGGTGGTGATAAATATACTTATTCAAGATCAGGACCAGTTGCAGGATATGTAACTACAGGAGGATCAAGCGGTAATAGATTTGCACAAGTTCCTTACAGCGAATATGTTTCTGTATTTTACACATCTAATAGTTTAAATGTAGTTGAAACTGCCGCAACACCTTTTTATTATTACTATAGCCCAATAAATAGTATGGTATACAACACAGGGTTAAGTGTAGCTAAGTTTACAGCAACTGGAATTAAAACCAGCGGAGATCCAAATACTTGTAATGATTTATTAGCAAGAGGAACTGCTGGAGCTTGTGGAAAACCTGTTAGTCAAGGAAGTAATAATCTATATTAATAAGTGATAATAAACTATGTCGGCAACACTCGAAATCAAATATTATAATTCTTTTTGGTTAAAAAAGATTAAGACTATAACAAGCGTAGAGCCTGGGGCAACAGCTACGTTTGCTAGTCAAGGAGGTTATCCAACAAATACTGTTATTACTATTACTGCTAGTAAAACTATACAAGAATTAAATGTAGGTCAAGAAGTAAGTTGGCTTGACAGTGGAGTTAAAAAAATAGCATATGTTATTGCTATAGCATCAGCAGTTGGACCTAATACTGTTTTTACTATTAACTCTGGTCAAGTAATACCCGCTGGAGCTACATTAACATTTGGTCCTATATCAAGTTTTAATAACGTACCTGAGGCTTATGCTAGTAACATTACTGATGATTGGTATATTGAAGAAGCTAGAATAAGAGGAGGTTACAATAATACAACAACTGATCTTGGTGTTAAGGCTTATTTAGTTGAGGATAACATTAACAGTCAAATTAGATTTAATTCTTTAATATACTCTGGGGTATATAACTCAAGAACTGGAGTAAACAATACAAATCAGTTTTCTGTAGCTGATGACATAACTAAATCAGCTGATCCAGCGAATGCTTCTATACAAAAGCTTTACGCTGAAGATACTAATTTAATTATATTTCAAGAAGACAAGGTTAGTAGAGCTTTAATAGACAAAGATGCTATATATTCAGCAGAAGGTAACGCAAGTATTACATCAACACCTTTAGTTGTAGGTCAAATTATAGCTTATGCTGGTGAATATGGAATATCACAAGATCCTTTTAGTTTTGCTGTATATGGTTATAGAAAATATTTTACCGATAGAAAACGTAATGCAGTTCTTAGATTATCTAGAGATGGTATGACAGAAATATCTAGTTACGGTATGCATGATTTTTTTAGAGATGAACTTTCTAGCGATCAAGTTACTAAGGTAAGAGGTGGATGGGATATACATACTAAAAATTATATATTATCTATACAACAAAATAGTACATATAAAACAGCATCGTTTGATGAAGCAGTTTTAGGATGGACATCTTTTGTTTCCTATAAACCGTTGTTTATGGAAAGTCTAGGTAGTGATTACTTTACTTTTTTTGGTATAGATGTTTATCAACATTATGGAACGAGTAGTTTTGGAAAGTTTTATGGATCTAATTACACTTCAGATGTAACTGTTGTTTTTAACGGTGAACCATCTTTGGTTAAAAATTTTAAGACTATAAACTATGAAGGTACAACAGGTTGGGCTGCTAGTGAAATTGTAGCTAGTTCTGGTGACACCGCAAATAACATAGGAGCTTATACAGTTCCATTGTCTTTAGCTGCCTTAGAAAGCTCTTTATTTAGTCATACATTTAAAAGAAAAGAAAACAAATACTTTGCAAATCTAGCAAATATATCCACCGCAACCGCTGGTGAAGTTTTATGGGGTCCTCAAGTATCAGGGCTTAAAGGATTTTTCTGTACAGTTAAACTAAGTGTGTCAGATGCTAGTAATAAAAAAGAATTATTTGCAGTATCATCACAAACTGTAGAGTCATCATATTAAATTAAATTAAATGGAATTAAAAGTAAGATCACTTACTGAACAAGATTTTATAGTTTTGTCAGATTGGTGGAAAGACTGGGGTTGGCCTGTAATGCCAAAAGACATGCTACCTGATAATGGTACTGGTGGTATTATGGTAGAGCATGAAGGTAAAAACATTGTAGCTGGATTTTTATATTGGAGTAATTCTAAACTAGTATGGCTAGACTGGATAATTTCAGATAAAAATGCTAAAAACAAAATTAGAAAAAAAGCTATTGAAAAACTAATAGAAACAGCTGAGTTTATGGTAGAAGAGGCAGGGTGTAAATATATGATGTCTATAAGTAGAAGCAATAGTTTGTTAAAAATACACGAACAAATGGGTTGGAATGTTGATAAAACTCCTTCTCATGAAATGATAAAAGTAATAATTTAAAATAAAGTATATGGCAGTAATATCAGCAGGTACAGCACTAGCGATAGGAGCAGGGACAGCAGCAGTAGGAACAGCTGTTGGGGTAGCTGGTGCAAATAAGCAACGTCGAGCAGCTCAAAGAAATAAAAGCAAAGCTGAAAGAGAAATAGCTTCTATTAAAGCTTCTCGTCAAACAGTTATAAATCCTTATGAAAATGTAAAAGACTTAAGTGGTTTAGCTTCAGACACAAGTGCTAGTCTAAGTAATCCATTTGCTAGTTTAGGAGTTGCTACAAGTGCTGCTGAAATACAAATTGAAGAAGCTGATATTGCTTTAGCTAATACATTAGATACATTAAGAGCCACAGGAGCAAGCGCTGGTGGTGCAACCGCTTTAGCTCAAGCCGCATTACAAAGTAAAAAAGGTGTTGCTGCAAGTATAGAACAACAAGAAGCTGCTAATGAAAAAGCTAGAGCTCAAGGAGAACAAGGTTTACAGCAATTAAAAATGTCTGAACAACAAAGATTACAAGGTATAGCTATATCTGAAGGTCAAAGAGTTCAATCTTCAGAAGCAGCTGGTAAACAATTTCAATTTGGTATAACAGAAGAAAGAACAAACGCTGATCTTGATAGAGCTGCAGGTCAAGAAAGACAAGCTCAACAAGCAATTGCTGATGCCAATGCAGCTAAATCTTCGGCAATAGCTGGTGGATTTAGCGCTTTAGGAAGTATGGCTGGTTCTATCGTTGGAGCTGGTGGAATAAAATAATTAAAAACACATGAGTTATAGAAACCCAGAAATAATACGAGATAGATCAGGCGAAATATATGGACAAGCCGTTGCCAATATTGGACAATCATTAGCTAAAGGAATAGCTACTGGAGTTGCAAGTAGAGAAGCTTTAAGAAAAGAAGCAGATGCAGAAAAGAAAAGAGTTCAAGGTATTGGTTATCAAATAGAATCTAAAGCTTATGCTAATAGAAATAAAAATTACCAAGGTTTAAAAAAGACAGAGCCTGGTGTTGCTGAGCAATTTAAACAAAGAACTGAAACTCTTTTAAGAGGTAGTGAAGGGCAAATGGGAGCTATAGAAGCTAATACTATTTTAGCTACAAAATCTGATCTTTCAATAGAAGAAAAACAAGAATTAAGAGCTATCGTAACTAAGTTTGAAACTTTTCAAAATAGTATGGTAGGTAATTCTGGAAAAATACTTTCAGAAACAGAAATTTATAACAATGCTTCTCCAGCTGATTTTGATAGTAAATACAGGTGGTCAGGATCTAATGAATACGAAAGAAGTGCTTCTCAATATGCTGCAGCAGCTTTTTCAAATCAAGAAATACCAGGTGGTAGATCTGAAAAAATACTAGATGATCCAGGTCCTAATGGAGAAAATGTTGTAACTGTTAGAACTTTCTTAAATCCAAATGATCCTGCAAACAAAGGAAAATTTGATGATGAAAAAATGTATCCTAGAAACCAAAATGGAGAAATTGTTTTAGAGTGGAAAAAAGATCTTAATAAATGGGATGAAGGATTACTAGAAGAAATAGAGCCTGTTCCAGACAGTATAGAACTATTTAAAACAGCAGGTATAACAAATGACAAAGGTGGTTTTAATGAAGATCAATATTTAAATATATCAGGTGATTCAAATCAGATTAAAGGGTTAGGAGAGTATAGTCAAGTAAATATAAGAAAAGATATTAATGTTGCTGGATGGTCTCAAAACAAAACGTTACAAGACGAAATTAAGTCTAAAGCTAGTGGATTAGTAGGTATGAGAGACGAAGAGCTTTCTGCTTTTTTACAAGTTAAAATGGGTTTAGGATCTAAATTTAGCATGTCTGATTTTAGATCGATGAGTACTACAGAACAAGAAAAGCTTGTGGCTAGAGAGCTTAATGAAGAATTTATTATTCAAAAAACAGCTGGCTTACAATCAAGAGAAGCTAAAGAAGGAGATCCTGGAGCTGTTATAGATCCTTTAAATCCTACTAGTGATGATGGTAAAACAAAAAACTACAAAATATACTTTGAAGGAAAAGAAAGTATAAAAGCAACTCAAGAAAAAGACTCTCTTAGCGCTGATGAAATAAAAGCTATGAATAAAAAAGATCAACAAGCATATTTTACAAAAAAATTAAGTGAAATTGTTTTTCCTACTAATTCAGATACAGGTTTAGTTGAAATCGAAGGAGATAGATTTTCAACATTGTTGACTGGTTTAAATGCTACAATAATAAAAGTAGAAGAAGATGCCACTGACGAAGCTAAGAAGTTTACAAAAATTAAAAGCAATATCACAGGCAAGCAAATAGAGGTTACTAACTCTATTAGTTCTGATGAATTGAAAAAAGCTTTATCCATATTAAGCGGTATTAGTGTAGAACAATCAGATAAAGATTTTCCTATAACTTATGATGACGGTTACGATTTAAATTATTAAATTATATAAACATGAAATGGACTGAAGAACAAATGTCTGCTTTACAACAGATAATTAAAACAGGTGAAGCTCAAAATTTGTCTAAAGAAGACATACAAGCTCAACTAGATGCTAAAAAACAAGAATTTAAAGGAGTAAAGACGTCAACCACACCGAAGAGTCCGGGTGTGGATACAGAGAATTTTTCGGGCTCAGAATTGGACGATTATTTTTCGGATTCAGTTACAGAAAAAAATGCTGCAGAACCTTGGTTAAATGAAAAACCAAAACAAACTGATGGTCCTAAAAATGCAACTGGTGATGATGCGGTAAAAGATAGAGCAAGGCAAAACATTCGTGAAAATCCTGGTGCTTATGGAGAAAGAGAAATAGAGTTTATGGATGAATACAATCCAGAGGGTTTAGATTATGATCAATTTAAAGCTAAACTTGATGAACAGTATGCTAGTAGAGGTATGACGCCTAGTGGTTTACTAAGTGTATTAGATGGATTAAAAACAAAAGAGGCTAATCAAAAAAAAGCTATTAAAGGTTATGATGACTTAAAGATTAGTTTAAATTCTATATCTGAAGAATCATATAATGACTCTTTTATAAACGATTATTTTGATTTAGAAAACAGACCAGTATATGAAGAATTTGAAAGCAACAGGGATGTTAGATTTAGCCAAGTTGTAGAAAAAAAACAAGATATTGAAGAATATTTAGGCCCAGAAAAATACAAACAATATTTAGACATACAAAATCAAAAAAGAAACGGAGAACCTTTAGAGCTAACCCCATATAGTGACTACAATCAGGCTAAGCTAGATGAATTAAAAGGTGTATCTGCTCAAAATTTAAGAAGAAAAACTTTAGAATTTGGATTAAGAGGTTATAAAGATGAAAAAGTTCAAGGATGGATAGAACAATTAGTTGATAAAAATAGGCCATATGAAAGTGTTGAAGAGGCTAACGAAAGTCTTGAATTATCTAGAAAAGCTATTGTTCAAACTAATATTGACAACGATGCTAATTATGAAGCTTTTGAAAAAGGTAGGGGAGGTCAAATAAGAAATAAACTTTTAGAAATAAATAGCTCAGCAAAAGAAATTATAAATAGAACTGAAGATGGTAATTTACAAAATGCTACAGAAGAAGATAAGCTAAAATATAAACAACTTCAAGAGGAAAATGCTGCTTTAATATCCGAATACAATAACGGTGACTTTCAAAATGTTTTAGACTCTATAGTTTCAACACAAGAAAATAATCAGTTTTTAATTAGTGAATACAAAAATAAAGTCAAAGACTTTAATGACGCTCAGCTTTTAGACAAAGCTTTAGCTTTAGATTATAGCTTTGGAGCAAGAGCAGCGCAAAATTTAGAAGAGTTTTTCATAGGAGACGGGTTAGTAGGTTTTGGAAGCTTAGGTGCTGAGGCATTATTGAGAATTGGTAAAGCAGTGGGTGAAGGCATGGATAATTCAGGCAAAGGAGTTCCTAGCATTGACAAAGCTATAAACACTATAAAAGAATATACTGTAAACTACAACCAAAGGTTAGCTGCAAAAAGAGAACAAAACATACCAGAAACTTTAAAATGGAATGATTTAAGTTCTAATGATTCTATAGGTATAACAGATTATTTTGGTGAAGCGTTTGCAAATAATTCTGCTTCTATATTAACAACGTTTATTCCAGGTGGTGCAGCTTTAAAAGGTGCGGCACTAGTTAAAGGTGCTAGGGCAGCAAGTTGGGGAGGAAGTCAAGTGGTAAAAAAAGCTTTACAATCGCAAAAACAATACGCTTTGTATGGTATGAGAGCAGCACAAGGTATTTTCTTTGCCGGAGAAAGTGGTGGTAAGTTTAATGACATTTCCATGAATGAATTTTATGGTGAAAAAGAAATTGAAAGTTTAAATCTAAGATTAGAAACCGCTACTGATCCAGAAGAAATAAAAGACATAGAAGAAAAAATAAATGAAGTTACGCCTAAAACAAATTATAGTTTTATGCAAAAAGCATTAACTTCTTATTCTTATGGTGGTATTGCAACTTACGCAGAAACATTAGGTTCTTTAAAGTTAGTAACTGGTGTAGGAAATTTAGCTAAAAAAGTAGGTTATAATAAATTTAAAAAAGAAACTTATGAAAACATGGGTAAGTTTCAATTTGCTAGAGCTGTTAAAGCTAGTAAAGCTTTTGGTGCTGGCTTAGGATATGGAGGCGCTGTAGAATTAGCTGAAGAAGGTTTAACTCAAATAGGTCACAATGCAATGGATATAATTGTATTGAAGGAAGACAAAAGTTTAGCAGAAGGTTTAGATATAGATTTTGTTTTAAACACTTTAACAAGTGTTGGGGCTATCATGGCACCTAGTCTTGGTGGTAATGTTTCTAACATATTTGCTAATGAATTTAGACTTAGACAAGATGTTTTGCAAACTCAAAAATGGACTAAAGAAATAAACGACATACAAACTAAAATACAAACTTTAAAGAAAGATGGTGTTCATGGTAATAAAAAAGTTAGAAGAGATTTAGTAAAACAACAAGAGCAACTTTTAATGGATCTAGCTATTGGAGATGCTTTGAATATAAATAAATTAAAATCTTTAACTAGTGGTCAGTTTACAGAAGCGTTAGATCTAAGCCGAAGAATGAGAGAGGTAAGAAGAGAAGCTGGAAAATTAGGTCAATTAGGTGATGATGCTGTTGCTAAAAAACAAGCTTTAGATAGATTACAAAATCAATATAGTACTTTAGATAAATCAAGAAACGAAATTTTAGGAACTTCTAAACGACAAGACAAAGTTAAAGGTAAAAATATAGCTACTCAATTACAATCAGAAGGAAGAACTGTTGCTAATTTGAACATGGATTATCATTTAGGTATATATAGATTTGCGGAAGATGCTGCTATGACTATGATGGATAAAGGTGGTAAATTTATTAAAATAAATACTAAAAATGAGCTTGGTGAAGATATATCAGAACAAGCGGTAGAACAGTTAGTAGATTTATATGGTTATGATCAAACTACTGCTGAAAAACTTGTTAGCGATGTTGCAAACTCTAATGGCACTGTTGATGGTAAAAACATTATTATTAATGACAGTATGATAAGCTCTAACATAGCTTTGTCTATTACAGATGGTGATGGTCAATATGCTGCAATGGCACCTTTAGAAGAAGTTTTTCATCAATACAATAAAAAAATAGGATTAGTTTATACTTCTAAAGATAAACTACCTAAAGGTAAAAAAATAGGAGACTTAAAGCCACAATATAAAAATGCAATAACTCAAACACAAGAGTTGCTTAAAAATAAAAAAGAATTAAATCCTGAACTTAAAAAAGAAATAGAAGCTTTAGAGGCTAGGTTTAATCTGTATAATGAAAATGGAAAAGTTGATGCTGAAGAGCTATTAGCTCAGATGAATAATGCAGTGTTACTAGGTATATTAACTAAAAATGATTTTCAATATATTCCTTCATTAAGAAATGCAATTAACTCTATTAGTGCTGATGTTTTTGGCAACGAAGGATGGTTGTTTACAATGAAAAATAGTAGTGATGTTTTTCAATTTATAAACAATTATAAAGCAAAAGTAGAAAATAGACAATTTATTGGTGATACTCAAGAAGAAGACAAAGTAAAAGATCAAGCTGAAATACAAAAGCTTTCTAAATCTATAGGTGAAACATTACAAGCTGAAATAACAGATCCTAAGACTGGAGAACTAATTACTCAAGAAGAATACAATAC
>TARA_R110002020_G_scaffold176756_23_pt1 | contig 13240 bp, 7 predicted proteins | sample TARA_R110002020 | Tara Oceans TARA_R110002020 (sample SAMEA4396489) | marine metagenome | biome: Westerlies Biome; feature: [MES] marine water layer (ENVO:01000295) within the mesopelagic zone...; material: water (ENVO:00002006), including particulate matter (ENVO:01000060) such... | reverse complement strand
CGCATCGACGCGCTGCCCGGCCCGGCGCGGCAGGTGCTCGACGCCGCCGCCATTCTGGGATCAGCGCCCACGGACGATCTTCTCGCGGCGCTCGGCGGACTGCGGACGGATGCCTACGAGGTCGCCGTTTCGACCCTTGCAGACGCCGATCTGCTGTATCGCATCCGGACGTTCCCCCAGCGGTCCTATGCCTTCAAGCACGCGCTGGTTCAGGACGCGGCCTACCAGGGTATTCCGGCAAGCCGCCGCGCGGCGCTGCATGCTGGGGTCGTGCAGATTCATGACGGGTTCGGCGGCGCGAAGGGTCTCGACGACGCGGCCCTGGCCCGGCATGCCGCAAACGGCCACCTCCCGGACCGGGCGATCGAGTTCGCCATGCGCGCGGCGCGGGAGGCCGCCGACCGGTCCTCCTATGCGCTGGCCAACCGCATGACCGACATCGCGCTCAAGGCCATCGCGGAATCGCCCCGCAGCGACGACCTTCTCCGGCTCGAGGCCGATATCCTCACATGGCGCCGGGCGCTGCTGTGGCCGTTGGCACAGAAGGGGCGGATGGTGGCCGGTCTGGAACGGGCGGAGGAGATCGCCCGCGCGCTTGGCGACGACCAGCGGCTTGCCGACGTCTCTATCCATCGTGCGTATATCCACTCCGACGACGGACAGCCCGGAATCGGGCTGACCTTCTTCGAACAGGCGCAGGCCGCTGCAAAGCGGGCCGGGAATGACAGGCTGTCGGCGGAAAGCGCGCTGGCCCGGTGCCAGATCCTGTCGCTTCAGGGGAAGATGCGCGCCGCGCGGAACGCCATCGCTGCCTACGTCCATGCCTGGGACGACCGGCGCCATGCGCTCGACGGTCTTCTGGTGACACGCTTCGTGATGCTTCAGTTCCACCTCGCGCGCATCAACGGCGCCCTGGGAAACGGCGACACCGCCGTCACGCATCTGGAGCAGGGCGCGGCCATCGCGCTTGAAACCGGCCGTCCCGTCGACCGTTACATTGCCTGCCGCGCCATCGCAGAAGTCTGCCTGATGGCCGGCGAGACCGATTTGGCCATCCGCGGGTTCGAGCAGACACGAGAGATCGCAGCCAGGGCCGAATTGCCCGCCTATGTCGCATGGTCCGACGCCGAACTGGCCGAACTTGCGCTCGAAGGCGACGATCCGGGGGACGCCGCGGCACGGCTGAGACGTCTGCTGGATACTGGCGACCATGGATTGCTGCGGATCGCGCAGATCAAGGCGCAGGCCGCGCTGGCCTGCGCGGCACAGGATCAGGACACCTCTGTCGCGTCCCTGCAGGAGATCCTGCGCGCGGCCGAGGCGGTGAATCTGCCCATGGTACGCATCAGGCTTCTTCGCGCGCTGTCGCGACGCTTCGAAAAAACCGACGCGGGCGAGGCCGCGGACCTTGCCAAAGCGGCGGACCGGATTGCCACGGATGAAGGGTACAGCACCCCCCGGCTGACGGCACAAACCCGCGTGGCCAAGCTGATCGAGACGCTGGGCCAATGACACAGATCGACCACGTGTTCGTCTTCCCCCGCGACATTGACGGCCTGCGGCAGCGGCTGGAAGATGCGGGCCTTGTCCCGTCGTTCAGCCGTGCGCATCCCGGGCAGGGGACGGCGAACCTCTGCTATTGTTTCGAGAACACCTATCTTGAGCTCCTGTGGGTCGAGGACCCGACCGCGGGGCAGGACCCGCAGGTGGCCCGCACGGCGCTGATGAAACGCGGCTCCGGCGATGGGTCGGTCTGCCCCGTGGGCGTTGCCTGGCGGGATGACGGGGCCGGCCCCCTGGACATCGAGACCTGGGATTACGCGCCGCCGTTCCTGCCGCCCGGCGTGTCCATTCCCGTAGCAACGGAAAGTGACGACCCGGCTGCGCCTTTCCTGTTCCGCTCTCCCGGCACACACCCGCCCGCCGAATGGACGGACGGACGCGCCGGGGCGCTTCAACGCGGGGCCGGGCTGGGGGCAGTGGCATGCATCACATTGCAGTATCCGCCCGACTATCGGCCCGGACTGTCGATCACCGTGTTGGCCCGGCAATCCATGCTTTGCCTTAAAAGGGCTTCCCGATGGTGCCTAAGCATCGCTGTTTCGAGGTATTCGGGCCCCGAGCACCTGCTCCTGAACGACATCGCCTGAAACCATGGCGTGCCCCGGGGCCACTGGGTGGCAGGATAGGGAAGACGACCCCCGACAGAATTTACGTGCCGGAAAGACCCCGAAAGTTGTCGAATGCCGGGCATCTGATTGATAATCGATTTATTCGAATGATAAGGACGTATCAGACCGCCCCAGCAGGGATTTCGTGGCCGGACCGCGTTCTGCAGGAACGTTCTTCACGCGAAGACCCGAAAATCCTATATTGGTCTGGATGGCCGATAGAATTGCGAGCTTGACAGATGCGCACGCTAGCCGATCGCCATAATGTCCAGATACGCGGCCAGGGCGATTCCGTCGTGGTCTTTGCCCACGGGTTCGGGTGCGACCAGATCGTCTGGCAAGACGTGTCGCCGGCCTTGGAAGACACTCACCGGACCGTGCTGTTCGACCTTGCCGGCGCCGGGCGGGCCGATCCGGACCTTTACGACAGGCGGCGACACAGCACGCTTGACGGCTATGCCGCAGACCTGATCGATCTGCTCGATGAACTTGGGTTCGGGCAGGTCCAGCTTGTCGCGCATTCGGTCGGAGCGATGATCGCTGCGCTGGCGGCCATCCGGCGCGAGGACCTGTTTTCCTCGATCGTGATGATCGGCCCGTCGGCCTGCTACCTGAACCACGCGGACTATCACGGCGGGTTCGAGCGGGAAATGCTGGACGAACTGATCGAACTGATGGACAGCAACTACATCGACTGGGCGAAAGTGTTCGCGCCCATCGTCATCGGCAATCCCGGGAGTCCGGAATACACTCAGGATTTCATCGAAACGCTTTGCCGGACGGATCCGAAATACGCGGGCGCCTTTGCACGGGTGACGTTCTTTTCGGATTGCCGCGCTGTCCTGGGGGACGTTAGGGTTCCCACCACTGTCCTCGAATGCCAGGAAGATCCCGTGGCGCCGCCGCAAGCTGTCGGGTTCGTTCACGATGCGATTCCGGACAGCCGGCTGATCCGGCTCGACGCCACCGGGCATTGCCCGCATATCACGCACCCGGACGAGATCGTCGCGACGCTGAACCGAACGCTGGCCGTATCCTGGCACGTGGACACGTGAAATGATCGAAAATAAGGGGCCCGCCGACCCGTTCGATCTTGCCGCCGCCGCGCCATGCGGGCTGGTGCGCGTGGGCCCGGACGGTGTGATCCAGGCCGCCAATGCAAGGTTCCTCCACTGGATCGGAGAGGCCGAGGCCGACGTGATAGGCCACCGCCGCTTCATAGATCTGCTGCCCGGCGGCGCGCGCGTCTTCTTCGAGATGCACCTGTTGCCGCGGCTGCGACTTGGTGGCGAACTGGAGGAAACGGCGTTCCAGATCAATCGACCGGGCATCGGGCGTTGGGACGTGCTTCTGACGGCGTGTGCGCAGTACAGAAACGGCCCGACGGTCCTTGCCCTGATCCCCGCCGACAGCCGGCGGCGGTTCGAACGCATACAGTCGGAACGACGCCATGCCGCCGAAAGCGAGGTGAACTGGCTGCGCCAGATCGAGGCGATGGGCAATCTGGGCGCCTGGTCTCTCACGGTCGAGACGCAGACGCTTCACTGGTCGCCCAAGGTCTTCGAGCTTTACGATCTGCCCGCGGGCGAAGCGCCGAGTCTGGTGGATGCCGCGACCTATCTGGCAACCGACGAGATGCGCCGCGACTGGCTGCTGAACATGATGCGCTGCGGCGCGGACGGCGACGCCTTCGCAATGGAAGTGAAGATCAACAGCGCCGAGGGGCACCGCCGGATCCTTTTGATCAAGGGTGAACCGGACTGGCAGCACGGCCGCATCGTCCGGGTGATCGGCATCGTTCAGGACCTGACCGTCCAACGGCGGGCCGAAGCGGAAAGGGACCTCAGGAAAGCGCGGATCATGCAGCTGAACGCGAACCTGCCCGGGGTCTTCATGAGCTACGAGATCGACACCGGCGGGGCCTTCCGCATCACCTATGTATCGCCCCGCTGCGATGCGCTCTGGGGATGCCGGCGGGCCGATCTCTACCGCGATCCGAACCGGCTCGACCACCTTGGCGAAGACAATATCCCGACAGGTATCGTCGAAACGCTGCGGGGGACAACGGAACGAAAGCTCACCGGCCGATTCCGCGTGGCATTGCAGAAGAACGACGTCAGGTGGTTCGACCTGCGCGGGTCTGTGGTGCGGCAGGGCGCAGACACGGCCGAAGGCAGTTGCGTCTTTCTCGATGTCACGCGGGAAGTCGAAGCGGAAATCGAACTTGCCACCATGGCCGCTATCGCGCAGCAGGCGCAGAAGAACGAAACCATCGGCAAGTTGACAGGCGGCCTTGCCCACGATTTCAACAACCTGCTGGCAGTCATCATGGGCAACCTCGAACTGTTGCAGGAAGACCTGTCCCCGGCCGAGGAACGCAATTGCATCGCACAGGCGCTGGAAGCCGTCGAACGCGGCGCCGGGCTGACCCGAAGCATGCTAGCCTTCGCGCGGCGCGCACGGCTTGACCCCACGATGTTCGACCTGGGCGAGATGGCGCAGCAGACACTGACATGGGCACGACGGACATTGCCCGCGTCGATCTCCCTGCATGTCGAGGCCACGGCCGATCTTCCACAGGTCAAGGCCGACTTCGACATGGCAACAAGCGCGCTTCTGAATCTGGTAATCAACGCGCGTGACGCGATGCCCCAGGGCGGAAACCTGAGGATTGAGGTCGAGGCACGTCATGTCGGACAGGATGATGCCGGTGTGGCCATGGACGGGCTGACGCCCGGCGACTATGTCGTCGCGTCCGTCATTGATACGGGCGAAGGCATTTCCGAAGGCGCCCTGTCGCGGATCTTCGAGCCGTTCTTCACCACAAAACCCCCGGGCAGCGGATCCGGTCTGGGCTTGTCGATGGTCTATGGCTTCATGAAGCAGTCGAATGGCGCCGTCCGGGTCCGGTCCAAAGCGGGCGAAGGCAGCGTGTTCGAACTCTACTTTCCAGTGGTATCGGACACGCCCCCCACGCCGGGGAATGCGCAGCCTGCCCAAGCCGATCCGGTGTCCGGCGAACGTTACCGGATCCTGATTGTCGAGGACGAGGCCGCGGTCCTTACGACCCTTACGCGGATACTCGAGGCCTCCGGGTACCGCACGACGGGCGCGCGCTCCGGCGACGAAGCCGCGCTGCTGTTCTCGCAGGACCGGGCTTTCGATCTGGTGCTGACCGACGTCGTCATGCCCGGCACCTTGCAGGGTTATGCCCTGGTGCGCGAATTGCGCGGTATCCGGCCCGACCTGCCGGTCATCTTAATGTCGGGCCATGCCAGCGCCTCGGTCCCCGGCGCGGACGAACTGGACACCGACGAGCTTTGCCTTGCCAAGCCGATCAGACGTCAGGAATTGCTGGGCGCCGTCACACGTGTTCTGGCCGACAGGCGATCGGAAGCGTCCGACGGCCCGTAGTGCGCCGACTGCATCGGCTTTCCCGCCTCGACGCGGATTTCGACAGCGGTTGCGTACGCCTTCTTGAGACACTGATGCCCGTCCGCTGGCTGAACCAACACGTCAGCGATCCGGTCTGGCAGCCCTTGGATTCTGGGAAGGGCTGCACGCCCGACTTGCCAGATGCACCGGCGCCAAGGCCCGTAAACGGCAGGCAAGGGCCTTTCCCTACATGCAGGACTCTGCTTCGACCTGCTAGAGCTTCACCGAAGCGTTGTCGCCCATGTCCGGCTTGGCACTGCTGACCGCGGCAGCAGCCATCTTGACGTAGCTGATCGCGGTGCCCGGGCTGTCCCAGTATTCCGCGAAGGACGGCGTGACCTTGAGAACCCGGATCGACGGGTCATCGGCGCTGTCCCACCACGCCTTGGCCGGAACGGCGAACAGTTCCTTGATCTTCTCGCGGTCGTTGCTGACTTCGGCCGTGCCCAAAATCGAAACGTATTTCTGGTTCTTCGAGTCCGCGAACGCGAGGCAGACCGAAGGGTTGCGGGCCACCTCTTCGTCCTTGTGGCTTTCTGCGTCCGTCAGGAAATAGAACGCGTGTTCGTCCCGTTCGGCGTTCGCGGCCATCGGGCGCGCCCGCAGATCGCTGCCGTTCTGCGTCGTCAACATGCAGAAGCCAATGTCGCTTGCCAGATCCCAGACCTTGTCCTGATCGTCCGTCGCATGAGCCATGTCGCTCTCCTTTTACTGTCAGGACGAGAACCACGGCGAGACGCGGATGTTCCGCAGGGCAGGGGGGCAGTCAGGTCACGCTTTCGGGAAAGCGGCGTCTTGTGCGGTTGGCGAAGGCGACAAGCGACAGCATGACCGGAACTTCGACCAGCACACCCACGACCGTGGCAAGCGCCGCGCCCGAGTTCAGGCCGAAAAGGGATATGGCCACCGCAACCGCCAGCTCGAAGAAGTTCGACGTACCGATCATCGCGCAGGGTGCGGCGATGCGGTGCGGCACCTTCAGGAGGTAGGCCGCGCCATAGGCCAACGCGAAGATTCCATAGCTCTGGATCAGGATCGGGATGGCGATCAGGAGGATGACAAGGGGCCGGTTCAGGATGACCTCTCCCTGAAGCCCGAAGAGAATGGCGACCGTAGCGATCAGCCCGATCACCGACAGGGGCTTGACCCGTTTCGAGAACGTGTCGATGGCCGCCTGCGTCCCCAGAACCCTGCGGGTGATCAGCCCGGCTGCGAGCGGCAGCGCGACGTACAGGATCGTGGCCAGAACCAACGTGCTCCATGGCACGGTGATGTCCGTCACGCCCAGAAGGACCGCCACGATGGGCGCGAAGGCCACCACCATGATGAGATCGTTCACCGATACCTGCACCAGCGTGTAATTCGGGTCGCCGCGGGTCAGCTGGCTCCAGACGAAGACCATCGCCGTGCAGGGGGCGGCGCCCAGCAGGATCAGCCCGGCAATGTACTGCGCGGCGTCTTCGGGCGCGATCCACGGTGCGAAGACATGATCGAAGAACAGCACCGCCAGGAATGCCATGGTGAACGGCTTGATCAGCCAGTTCACGACAAGCGTCACCAGAAGGCCCTTCGGCTGCTTGGCAACGCCCGCCATCGACCCGAAATCGACGGCGACCATCATCGGGTAGACCATCGCCCAGATCAGCACCGCGACCACCAAGTTGATCGATGCGACCTCGGCCCGGGCGATGGCGTCCACCAGCCCCGGCGCGAAAAGGCCAAGCCCGATGCCGAAGGCCATGGCCAGCGCGACCCAGAGGGTCAGAAGACGCTCGAAACGCCCAAGGGGCGCGATTTCGGGGGTGTCGGTCATCCTGTCCGCCTTGCATGCAGCATCATGTGAACTTCATTTCACGTATTGTCGAACTGAGGGCGGTCTTAACGGGGTTGCGCGACGCTTGTCAACAACCTTCATTTCGCGTAATCACGAAACATGGATGAACCAAGTGCAATAGAAACCTTCGGGGCGCTGGCCCACGAGGGGCGGCTTTCGGTGTTTCGGCACCTTGTGCAACAAGGCCCCGCGGGCACACCGGCGATGGAGATCGGGCGGGCGCTGGACCTGAAGCCGTCGACGCTTTCCGGGCATCTTGCTGCGCTCAAGCGCGCCGGGCTGGTCGCCTCGGAACGCCGGCATCGCGAGATCCTCTACGCCCCCAACTTCGCGGCGGTGAACGACCTGGTGTTGTTCCTGTTGCAGGATTGCTGCGGCGGAAGCGATACGGCCTGTGCCGGGATCGAGATCCGGCAGTAAGCCGAGAGCCACGGCAGGCCGGGGCTCTCGTTTGGTCAGGGCAGGGGCTGCATCCCGGCAATTTACGTGTCGGGATGCGGCGCCTTGTGCTCTGGTGGCTGTTGTCCGGTGCGGCGTCAGAAGATGAAGTTGATGTCGGCCGCATCGGTCGGGTCGACCCCGGTGAAGCGCAACGTGCCGTCGCCGCCCAGTTCGGTCAGGTCCAGCTCGGCCCAGCCCTTGGGAGTCTCGGCCATGGCGGCATCGATGCGGGCCCGGGCGGTACCGGGGGCAAGGTCGAACGCCGAGAGATCGACCCGGTCGCTGTCAACATCGAAGTCCCGGATACGGTCGTTGTCGTTACGCAGGTTCATGACGAAGGTGTCCGCGCCGCGGCCCCCTTTCAACACGTCGTTGCCGACACCGCCGTTCAGGATGTCGTCGCCAAATCCGCCATACAACGCATCGTCGCCCGGCCCGCCGCGCAGGTAATCGTCGCCGCGGCCGCCGCGGACTTCGTCATCGCCCTTGCCGCCGAACAGCTTTTCAGCCCCCCGGCGCCCGATGAGAACATCGTCCCCCGCGCCGCCATAGAGCTTGTCCCGGCCATAGCCGGCGATCAGCACGTCATCGCCCTTCTTGCCGCGCAGCACATCGTCGCCGATCTTGCCGCGAATGAAGTCATCGTTGTCGGTGCCAATGAAGGTGTCGTCGCCGCGGCGCAGGAACACTTCGCTGTCGAAGACGCCTTCGCCCGACACGGTGTCGTCGCCGTCACCCAGCGAGATATCGCCCCTGATCACACCGTCGTTCCGGATCGTGACGTCGCCGGCGTCTCCGCTCAGATGCAGCACCTCGCCGTCGCCCCGCAGGACGAGCTTGCCGTCGTTGCCGATCTCGACATTTGCCTCGCCACCGTTGATCTTCACGCCAGATGCGCCCTTGAACACGGCCTTGCCGTTGACCGCCAGGTGCGCCGGATCATCGGACGTGGACAACAGGGTCAGGCCGAATGCCGGGTCACGGTCCGCGTCGAGATCCGAGACGAACCGGGCGCCTCCATCCACCCCGACCTGACCATCCAGCGCCAGCGGAGTCGTGCTAGTACCGTCCAGCTTGCCGTTCTGGAGGACCTCGATCGGGGACATGCGCGCCGTCAAGTCGTTGAAGTCCCGGCTGCCGGCCCCGTCCTCGAAGACAAAGAAGTTCTGGCCCAGCACGCGCATGGCATCGCCGTCGTCCGTATTCCCGTTCTCGGCCGGAGCAAAGAGAACCTGCCCGTCGCGGGTCAAGACAACCGGGGCATAGAACCCGTCTTCGCCGGCCACGGTCCACACCTCCTGCTTCGAAAAATCGCCGCGGCCACGCATCTTGAAATCGCCGTCGAGGTTCGCGCGCACCGCTGCCTTGAATCCCTTCTGGCCCTGCGTGAGGCCATCCACCGACAGGCGTCCGGTTTCCGCATCGCGATCGACCCGAACAAAGCCGAGCCGGTTGCCGCCTTCGGCCTCACCCGCGAGATTCACGAGGATCTGCTGACCCTGTGCGACATAAACCAGCGGCTCGCCCGTCTTCTGCTGGGCATCCGCCAACAGTGACGCGCCGGTCCCCGCATTGTCGACCGTGGCCTGCAACGTGTGCTGGCCGATACGGACCCTCGCGCTTCCGTCATCGGAAGGCATGACGGTGGCTTTTTGGCCTTTGGCCTGCCCATCGGAATCGAGCTCAATGAATCCAAGCCGGGCACCCTTGGGCAGGTAGACGCTCTGCTGGCCCTGAAGGCTGGTTTGACCGTCGTGGAGAGTCATCCCGCCAATCGTGGACAGCGTCGCATCCTCGAGCGAGACATTCCCTGTCTCGCCCGTACGGGCATGAATCAGGGCGCCGGTCTTGTCGGTGGCAACCACGGCCACGCTCGAACCGGGATCGTCCGGCGATTGCGGCGCGTCCAGTTTGACCCAGTTGCCATCCACGCCCTTGCCGGCACCCCCCGCAGTATCGAGCTTGACTGACTGTCCGCCTTGCGCGCTGGCCAAGCCCAGTTCAGCAGCGTCCACTGTCAGCGTGAGACTGTAACTTGCCTTACCGATCTGGGTATATTTGTCACCGCCATTCGAGTTCGTCCCCGTGACTTCGAGCTCTGTCATGGAGACCGAATACGTTCCCGATCTGAGTTGGGTCCCTGCCGTCGTCCACTGCCCGTCCAGATCGGCAACGGCCTGCAGTGGCGTCTGTTTCGTTCCGCCTCTTACAAGTTCCACCTGCGCCGTGTGCAGCGCGCCGATCTTGTTGGTGTAGCCCCCGATCCACGTCTCGGTGTTCACCTTAACGGATTCGTACATGTCGTTGTCGCCGGTCCAACCGAACGCAAGCTCGGTTTTGTTGGTGTTGACGACGGGATCGATCATGCTGGTCTGACCCGGCTCACCGGTGAACTTGTTCTGATCGATGGTTCCGACCACAGGCGCCGCCGGCGTGGGGATTTTCGACCGATCCGGGTTGTACTCCATAAGCTCAGGCGGCAGCGTCGATGTCGCATCGTGCATGAAGTTGATAGGGAAGGTGATGAGGTTCGGGTCGTCGGTGGGCGGTACGATCTGGGCCAGTCCGTCGATGGCGAGCGTATCGCCATGCTTGCCGTACTGCGGGTTGACGAAGCCCTTCTTGTCGGTTGTCGTGTACAGGTTGAAGGTCTTCGAAGCCGTTGCCCCGGGCTCGCCAATCGTGATGCGCGTCCAGTGCACCCCGGGATTCATTCCGGGGAACTGGTTTATCACGATGGATCCGGCAGTCTTATCGAGACCGGTCGCCGCGGCTTCGAAACCGATCGGCTCTTTTGTGGTGGGGTCCGTAACGGTGTCAATGTTCCATTCCTGCCAGAGCGAGCCTTTCTTAGGCTTGGTGATAGTCACCGATTTCCAGATCGGGTTGTTCTTGCCGTCCATGCCCTGGTAGAAATCGAGCGTGATCGGCGTGTCATCCTTCATCACCATTTCAGCGTTCGCGAAATTCAAGGTGATGTTGGCGCCCGATTGACCGGACGACCCTGGCGCCGAAGTGGCATAGCCGCCCTTGCCCGGCGCGATGTAGTTGTCGATCTCGGTCGGCGTGTATCCCTTGACTGTCTTGGCCCGATCCTTGTCATCATAGATTGTCAGCGAGATCTTCGAGACGTTCTGTCCGTCCGGGTTGTCTGGTTCGGAAACCGGAATGAGCGGACCGCCCTGCGTAAATTGCGACATCAGCGCGTCGGCGTAGCCAGAGCCGTAGGAGTTGCTGTCGAAGAAAAAGGCTCGGGAATACTTGTCGAAGAACTCGGGTTTGCTGGAATCGGGGCCCTTGCCGAACGCATAACTGGGATCCCAGTTTCCATTCCAGTTCAGATCCGGAGCCTCGTCGACATGCGGGTTCATCGACTTGGCGGTCGTGCCGTAATATCCCCCCGTGAACCCGGTAAGGAACTGCGACAGTACCGCCCCCCACTGGTTGTTGTCGCCAGTGCCCATCGTCGTGAATTTTTCCGTACCGTCGTAAATTTCGGCATGTCCAAGCGTCGCATAGATGCTGTTCGCCAGATCTGTCTCGGTCAGCTGGATGCGGCCCTCGATCTGGCTCGATTCCATGGGCGTAAGCCAGAAGACCTTCTCGGATTGGCTCCACTCCAACGAATAGGCATAGTAGCCGGGATTGTGGTACACACCCTTGGCATCCGGCGCCCCATTGAAGAACCCCGAAATGACAACGTCGTCCGCCATGGTCTTGAGTTTATTGAGATAGGGATTCCAATCGGAAGCGGCGTAGTTATCCAGATTCTCGGCCAGCGCAGTCGTCGGCGAAATGGCCATCCGGTCTTCGCCTTTCAGCGGACCTGAATCGTATTTCACCACGTCCATTTCCTTGTTGATACGTTCGAGCCGTTTCAACAGCTTGGCACCGCTTATATTATAGCCCCGGCTGGCGGTCGTTCCGTTGTCGTAAGCAACTTCCAGTTCCATCGGAAGACCGAAGCCGTTGACCGATGTCAGATTGCCCACGTCGCCACTCGCGTTGTTCAGCGTGACCTCGAAACTGTCATAGCGGAAGTCGTGCTTCGCCGCGTTGTCCCAATTGATCTCGCTTTCCTCGGTGATCACCTTTGAAAGGTGGGAGGGGCGTTTCTTGCCGCTCTGGACCAGGAAATAGATCTTGCCGCCGACCATCGGGTCAAAGACACCGTTGACCGTCTCGGTCAGCGGTATCTCGACGGTCTCTCCATTAGGGAGATTGCCGTTCTTAACAAGGCGGGTCCAGTGCGCGTCGCTGGAGCCCGTTGCGTCCTTCTCGAAGTAAACGACGTAGCCGTTGACCCCCTTCTGGCCGAGGGTGTCCTGCAGCTTGTCCGACAGCGTGACCTCAAGCGTGGTCACAGGTGTTACCTTCTTCTTGGCACCTGCACTGGCAAGCCCTTGGGACATGACGGCATTCGATCCGTTCTTGGAAGCAACCATTGCACTCTTTCTCCTCTGCTACTAACGGCAGGAGGGAACATGTGACTGATGCTGGCTGCAATCGATGTGCAACCGGGACAACAGCCAGGGAAGCGATTCCCAGCCGTGTTTTCGGCACTCGCGCCGGATCGCGTTTCAGCACAAGCTTCGGGCTTGCTAACAATTTCCAATTGCAATGTTAAGTACTAACCGTGTGACAGAGCTGAACCATTTCGTGAGCGCGGCGGGCACCCGGATGGCCGTCGTCGCAAGACCAATCGTTTGCAATGACACCGCTTGCGTGCGCTGTCAGACCCCGAAGCCCGCGGGTTGCCCGGGCGCGGTTGCCAGCGCCTTCTGCAGGCTTTCCAGCGCGACGATGTTGTGGACGAGCCGGAACGCGTCCAAATGCGCCAGCATCGTGCGGATGCCGCGCGCCCAGGGTTCGAGCGCGTCGTAGCCCAGTAGCGGATTGAGCTAGACAAGCGTGCGGCACGAGTGGCGCAACCTGTCCATCTCCTTGTGGCTATGATGATGTAACCTCCCACCCCGACGGCATCGATGTGCCAAGGTGGGTCTGCGATGATCCAAAAAGGAGGACGGTCACATCATCAAAGCCGATCCAAGGGACAGGCGACAGGGCTACCGTATTGGTCATGTGCAGCGTTCTGCCCTGTAGTTAGTCTTATGTTAAATTAGTGCTATTGCAGTACCCGAACTTGCGATCATTTCCACTCATGTGCCTCGCAAACGCATAGAGACCCTGTGCGTCAGCGGACTGGTGCGGCGACCTGTGGCCCCCCACCTGAGTCAGGAAAGGAGCTGAGCCATGCTCGATACATATCACATCCGCGAAAGCGACATGCCGACCGAAATGCAGCTTCTCCTGGATCGTTATCCCCGGGACAGCTGGGGTGCCCATCCCGGGTTCCGGG
>TARA_R110002020_G_scaffold82385_1_pt1 | contig 13241 bp, 15 predicted proteins | sample TARA_R110002020 | Tara Oceans TARA_R110002020 (sample SAMEA4396489) | marine metagenome | biome: Westerlies Biome; feature: [MES] marine water layer (ENVO:01000295) within the mesopelagic zone...; material: water (ENVO:00002006), including particulate matter (ENVO:01000060) such... | reverse complement strand
AGTTCTGGGCAACCGGCTCCGCGTCTACAAGAACGCCCCGCCCAGTGTGCGGGAAGTCTGGCTGTCGACGCTCCAATTCCCCGAACGCGACTATCTGGTCTACCAGGATGAGCGTTGGACTTATGCGGATGCACATCGCGATGTGGCGTCGGCCGCCGCCTGGATGTTTGACCAGGGCGTAAAGCCCGGCGACCGTGTGGCGATCGCCATGCGCAACTATCCTGAATGGATGCTGCTATATTGGGCCTGTGTCTCGGTTGGAATTGCCGTGGTTGGCATGAATGCCTGGTGGACACCTGAGGAAATGGAATACGCGCTAAAGGACTCCGAGCCCAAGATCCTGTTTGCGGACTCAGAGCGGCTGGAGCGGGTGCTCGCCATTTCCGGCGCGGCCGACAAGATGAAGATCGTCGGTGTACGCGCGCCGGATGCGCCATCGCCTGTCATCCAATGGTCAGACGTGTTGGCCCATGGCGGCGCATTGCCGGATGTCAGTGTCGACCCCGACGCGGATGCGTGCATCTTCTATACATCCGGCACGACCGGTTTCCCGAAAGGCGCACAGCTGACCCATCGGGGCTGTGTGTCCAACTTGCTGAACATGGCATTTGCGGGGGCTTCCACCCAACTCGCGACCGCGCGCGCCACGGGGGAAATGCCACCCGAAGAAGCGCCGGTTCCGGTTGGCCTGATCACGACGCCGCTCTTCCATGTCACGGCGAACAATTGCGCCGCGTATCTCATTACCGCTGCGGGCGGCAAGATCGTGCTGATGTATCGCTGGGACGCGGGCGAGGCGCTGAAACTGGTTGAGATCGAGAAGGTCACGGCGATGAGCGGCGTCCCCATCATGGCCCGCGAACTGATCAACCATCCAGACTTCGAAAAGACAGACACGTCCAGCCTGGCAACGCTGGGCGGGGGCGGCGCGCAATTGCCGCCGGACCTTGTTCAAAAGATCGACTCCACGGTGGCAACCGCCCGGCCGAATACCGGTTACGGCATGACCGAAACCTGCGGCATCATCACATCTGTTGCGGCCGACTTCTTCATCGACAAGCCCGACAGCGCTGGCCCGGCCATGCCCAATTTCGAGGCCAAGTGCGTCAATGATCTTGGTGAGACCGTCGCGCAGGGCGAAGTTGGCGAGCTGTGGGTGCGCGGCTCTTCGGTCATCAAAGGCTATATCAATCGACCTGAGGCGACGGCAGAATCGATTACCGATGGGTGGTTGCATACCGGCGACATTGCCCGGATCGACGAGCATGGTTTCATCTTTATTGTGGACCGCAAGAAAGACATGGTGCTGCGCGGCGGCGAGAACGTCTATTGCGCCGAGGTCGAGGCGGCGATCTATCGTCACCCGTCCGTGGCAGAGTGCAGCGTCTTCGGCGTACCGGATGACCGGTTGGGCGAAGAGGTCGGCGTGGCCGTCGTGCTGAAACCGGGCGAAGACCTGGCTGCCGTTACCCTTCGTGAGCATTGCGCGGGCATCATGGCGAAGCACAAGGTGCCGCGTTATGTCTGGTTCCTCACTGCACTGCCGCGCAATGCCAGCGGCAAGTTCATCAAGCGCGACCTGAAAGAACAGCTGACCAAGGAACTGGATAGCGCAGCGGCGAACTAGCGCCTGACAGTAGCGATTATTTTGAGCAAGCCCTCCAGCCTCTGGGGGGCTTGCCTCGTTTTGGGGAACGCCATTCTGCCGCGCGCCAGGAATGGCGACCCCGGCAGGATTCGAACCTGCGACCGTCCGATTAGAAGTCGGGCGATAGTTCAATGAAAACAATGTCCGACTGTGTAAAATATCCGAAATCAATTCGAATGATTTCAATGTGTTACGGTCGCTATGTAAAAATTCAGGCGAGGGGTTTGAGCCAACTTCGCGCTTTCCAATGGGGATGAACTGCGGGTCGTTTCGTACCGCATTCGGAGCATACTACACGGTCACAAATCGAAACTACGGTGTCAGTTGAGCGAAAGAGCGATAGCGCTAGGTCAGCCTGGTGCCTGCATCGAGGATTCGAGCAGACAACTCGAAAATCGATGATCTCACCGCGTTTCTCTATTTCGTTGATAGTGGGAAGCCGTGTCATGAGGTTCAGCATGATTGCCGACAATGAGCATTCCAAGATCGCCTATGCGACTATGCACAACTAATGCAGCGTTTCCCCCTGATATTCTCTGCACGGCACGGCGATGCACGATTGGCACGTTCTATGCATAGTTAATTTAGTGAAAGGAACACGGTACAATGCCAACGAATAGGGATCGGATTGCAGAAAAGAACAAGTTGGACGTCCCGTCTAACATGTCTGTCACTGAACCAACTGATGCTCCATTCGGACCGATTGCGCGGTGGCTTGCCCGAAATGCTCGGCGCGCCCTGATCGGTGATGAAAAGCAAAGCGGTGGCATACTGGGTCACGAGAGACTTTCACCGCGCTTGGAAGGTTGGATTCAGAAAGCCGGTTTCGACGATTATTCGCTTTCTCGCTACGTGGAAGGTGCAACGAGTTGGGCGACCGCTGACCCCAAAGATTTTCGTGCAGAAGCCAACAATCGGATCAAAGAGCAGCACGCAAGATACTGTAGCGTTTTGAAGCCTCTTTTTGAATTGGTCATTCTTGATGGGCACCCGAATGGCAAAATGCTAACCAAGCACTTCGTTCTCAAAGAATCTTACGAAATCTTGGTTGATTGCTATGCAGGCGACGACGACAAGGAAATCTTGGCACAGCGAATTAGAGACTCAAACGTGTTGCCCGATCCGTTACCCGTGTTTGGAACATTCGAAGGATGGTTCCGGGGAACCAACTTGGAAGCATTGATAAAGTAGCCGGACTCAGACTCCGGAATCATGAGCATAGCTTGCCCTAGGAATAGGGCATGACGAGCCCCTCAACACGTTGCCTCTTAATCCGGAAAATGCTGGATGAACTGAATCAGCGCTATGACGCCGCCACGGTTCGTGGCGAATCCGATGTGTATCTAGCGCTATGTCGCTTCAAGATTGATGAACTACAAGCCGCCCTTGCGCGAGAGGAAAAGCGCGCGGCATGAAGATCAACGTCTTTCATGTAAAGCCCCCCCATCGCATTTTGTGTCAGGGGTGCCTGAAAACGCGCCCCGCGATTGTATACGTTACGCATGATCGGAAGATGGTTTGCAAGCGTTGCTGCTTGCGCCTAACGAATAATCCCGATGCTGTTGAAGACGCCTGGTCTTCGATGGCTCGAAAGCCTGTTCGGGATCGGCCGGTAAACCCGCCGAACGGTTGGTACGTCACGAACAGCGCGCGATGGTGTCTCGACTATGCGGGGCACTTCTATTCGCTGTTCCCCGCTGAAGACGAAACGGGTTGGACCGTATCGAAGCGCGTTGGCAAAACCAAATTCGAAGTATTGGGTGTGATACCCAGCCTGGCCGACGCCAAGCGTTGGTGTGAGTCTCAAATTGCTGCGGCTGTCCCAGCCCAGCTCTAATCTAAAAAATTTAAAGAAAACAACGTCACACGGCGCACAATGCTGCACAAATCGCTATTTGTGCGCTAATAATTTACACGATGCATTGATTTTATTGAATTTTTTGAGATTCAGCGCGCACAAGATTTGGCAAGTGTACTGAGTAGCGCGGCTGCTTCGCAGGATGCTTAGCACCGCGCGCGTTTGGACACTTACCAGAATTGTTCCGTCTTTACAATGAGTATGAAAGGACAAATTGCCCAAGTTTGGTTCGAGCCAATCCTGGCGCGCTAAGTAGCGATTTGGAGGCGGCGCTGGACAAAATCTTTGGTAGAATGAATTATCAACATTTCGGAGTGATGCTCTATTTGATTCATGTGTAGAATTGGAGTTTGCGTGAGCATGTCATGGCAGACGGTTTGGGCGCAAAAAAGTGTTCCGGTGATTTGGCGTAGAAGCCCCCCGATTTGGGTGCGTCTACCTTATCTCAAAGGGAATCGCGAGTGGATGCGTCCTGATAGAGGGCATCAACCTGAGTGGAACAAACCCCAAAATCGTTGGCAAGTGCCTGCTTCTTGGTTCAATCAGCTCGTCGACAAATGCTTGGATAGGTTCGGGGCGGTTTATATAATCGAGCCTCACCGCCCAATGATGAAGTGCGCACCTGCTTGTCGTGATGCAAAGGGTCATATCTGCGAGTGCTCTTGTTTGGGTGCAAATCATGGCAGTAATCATCATGCCGGTTGGTACGATGTAAGTGAGACCTTTTCATTCAAATATGGTCAGTCCGAACTAATGAGCCGCCGTCTGACTAAGCGCTAGGGTTTCCGCGACACTCCGTTGTTATAAGGTTGAAGGATCTGAATAGGAAAGCGGTGAAGCAGTGACTGGCAAACTCAAAACTATTCTCAGCGGTGTGACTTTCTGGTCAGTGCTTGTCTTCCCGCTGATCCTAATGTGTATAGTTTTGATATTTTTGCTCATTACCAATGTAAATGCTGGGTTGTCCGCGATACTTCTACTTGGTGGGGGAGCAACAGTTTGTGCTCTCTTCTCAATTGGGCTCGCGTCAATCTATTTCGATATTCGATCTGATCATCGAGAAATCGAGAAGCAGCGTAAGCAGAGACACACTAAATAAGACCTCACTCGGATGCTACCTGCCATGATCTGATCATCGCTGGTTGCTTTCTCGACCTTTGGGGGTCGCGCAGTGGGGCGCAACAGAGTGTATTCGAAAAGGTAGGTGAACTATGTGTGGTATCGAATGGTGCTCATTCTCATGGGAAGCGTTCATGGGGCTTCTAGCAGTCTTGGGGGCGATTGTTGTAGGGATAATGCAGGTCCGAATTCTTAAGCGTCAGTCTGAGATAGCCGCTGATCAATACCAACTGCAGCAACAACAGTTGAGATCCGAACTTTATCAGAACCGCGCGGAAGTCTATGCGGTAGCTCACGATTGGTTTGATGTTGCGCTTTCGCAGAACCAATTACCATCCTTAGCTATGGAACGGGAATTTAAGAAAGCTGTTGGTGCCGCAGAGTTTTTGTTTCGTGATGAAGTATCAGACAGCATGCGGAGTTGGTTCTTGAAAACGGGAAGATACTTTGGGCAGCGTGATGCAGGTAACATGCAAGAGGCTATGCACCTCGAATCCGAACTGCGTGGGGAGTACGAAGGACTACAAGCGTTGTTTGAACCGGAAATGCGGCTGGGTGAACAACTAGAAAGTACTGACGAAGACTGATCACTGAAAGACCTTCCGTATATCCCCTTTTGTTTAGAAGAGAGCAAAGCGGAAACCGGCGGCATAATCAAAAAGAAGTGCGCGCAGGTTAAAACCCCAAAATGTTACACTATAACATGCCATTTGGGCCAGTGTTGTGCGTGTGTTCAACACCTGCTGACTGAGAGCACGCGAACGGCACGCCGTCTATTCGCCTAGTACCGGACCCTGTGTCCGGAAGTCGATTTCTCCACTGTGAGATTTTTCTGTCACTGCCAGCGAATGGTTCGCTAGGTCCGAAACAGGAAAAGCAAATGAAACTCCCTGAACTACTTGAGCAGCGCGCCGTGAAGATTGCGGAAATGCGATCTCTTCAAACCACAGCCGACAAAGCATCCCGTGACTTGTCTGGCGAAGAACGCACTCGCTTCGATGCTCTTGAAACCGAAGTGAACGGTCTCGACTCCCAAATCAAACGCGCGAAAACCCTCGACAACCTGGAACGATCTGCGGAAGCGACGCCGCTGAATGTTGGTACGCGAGACTTCCAAACCGAAGCGTCGCGCTACAGCCTCACACGCGCACTTGCTCATGCTTCCGGGCTTCGTGTCGATGCCGGTCGCGAATTGGAAGTGTCGCAGGAAATCGAAAACCGTTCAGGCCGCAAAGCCCAAGGTATCTTCGCCCCTGATTCCGTATTCCGCGTTCAACGCAATCCAAACATGGAACAACGCGTTGTGACGTCCGCCGGTGACGGTGCTGGCCTGGTCTTCGAAGACGGACGCCCGCAAGACTATATCGATGCACTCCGCGCAAACCTGATTACGGCGCGTCTTGGAGCGACAACGCTTTCCGGTCTTGAAGGCAATGTAGGAATTCCGAAACTCGCATCATCTGCGGGCGCGGAATGGGTCGCTGAGAATGGCGCGCTTACATCCGCTGATGGCGATTGGGACAAGGTGACAATGTCTCCGAAACACGTCGGCGCGCTGACGGAATTCAGCCGCAACATGCTACTTCAGTCTTCCCCGGACATCGAACAACTCATTCGCCGCGACTTTGCCGCTTCGCTTGCTGTTGCGCTGGACGCGGCCGCGCTGGTCGGCGGTGGTTCGAATGAACCCGATGGTATCATTACCCAGCTAGTTGCCGGTTCCGGTCTTGGGACTCTTGGTGGGCCGACCTGGTCGGAAGTGCTTGGCATGATTGCCAACATCGAACTGGCAAACGCGGCAACCGGCCGTCTCGGTTGGGCAGTCAATCCCGGCGCGGTACGCACCCTTCGCAGCACGCCGAAGCTGTCATTCGGGTCGCCCGCAACGGACGGTATGGGCGGGTTCATCATGGACGGTCCGAACGAATTGGCAGGCTATTCAGCCGCGTCGACCACGTCGCTTCCTGGGTCACTTGGTTCCCCGGCCGTGGGTTCCGCGATCTTCGGCGACTGGTCCAGCCTACTTGTGGGTTATTGGTCTGGTGTCGACTTGCTGGCGAACCCTTATGCGGCGGTTCCGTACAGCAAGGGCAACACGCAAGTGCGCGCGCTCCTGACGGCTGACGTTGCTGTTCGCCACACGGAATCGTTCACCGCTGCGACGGACATTCCAGCCGCCTCTTAATCAAGGATTGCCGCGCGGTTGGAGTTCGCCGCGCGGCATGGGGGCGGTGGTTTGCGGGAATGTTTTCTTCCTTTCATTGACCGCTGTTTCGGGCCGTCGCCCCCATTCTTGCCACCAATGGATTTAATCATGACACAGACACTTGAACGCCGCGCTGCGGAATTGGAAATCAGGGCACGGGGCCGAACCCTCGAAGGTTACGCCGCCGTGTTCGATCAGCGCACCCGAATTGACGACTTCGACGAAGTGATCCTGCGGGGGGCTTTTGCCGACTCCCTTCGTGAAGGCGACAAACTAGCTCTAGTCGATCATGACGCGTCGAAGCTACTTGCGCGCACTCGCAACGGTTCGCTGAAACTGGCCGAAGATACGCGTGGTTTGCACTTCGAAATCGCCGCCCTTCCGAAGACAAGCCTTGCCGACGATGTGCTTGCACTTGCTGACGCCGGTTCGCTTGGCGGCGCGTCGTTTGGCTTCATGGTCAAGCGGGATGCATGGCAGGGGTCGTTGCGGACGCTAGAAGCCATCGACCTTCGCGAAATCTCCATTGTGAACGCCTGGCCAGCTTATCCGCAAACAACTGTCACCGCGCGTTCAGCGGCGCTAGCCGGTCGATCTGATCTTGCGCGCCGTATTTCACTCCTGGAATTGGGAGGTCGCTAATGTTTACCCGACTTCTGAACGCGTTCGGCTTTGAGCGCCGCGACTACAATCCTGCTTTCGCACCGGATGCATGGGGGCGTGCATTGCGACCCGCTTCTTACGCCTCACCAAGCGCGGTACTATCGAACGTCGCGGTTGCAACCCGGTGCGTTGCTATTCGGTCGGAAATGCTCGCAGCCATGCCTCTGAAACTGTATCGACGCAAACCCAATGGGGACAAGGAACGCGTAACCGATGGACCGTTTGCCCTGGTCTTGGGAGACTTGTTCAACCCATTGATGACCGCGTTCGAAGGGAAAGAATTTCTGGTTCGACAACTAGACCTGACCGGCAACGCATATGCTCGAATTGAACGGAATGGAAATGGGCAGGTTTCAGCGCTTTGGCCGATTCCAAGTTCTGCCGTGACGGTTGAGCGTCTCGAAAGTGGTCGGCTTCGTTATCGCGTCACACAATCAAACGCACGGGGTCCGGCTATCCTGTTGCAAGAAGAAATGCTGCATGTTCGCGCTTCGTCTGACGACGGACTTCTTGGGAACTCTCCAATCGCTATTGCGCGGGGAGTCTTGAGTCGCGCGATCAGTGAGAGTGAGACTGCGCAAAACCTTGCATCCAATGGTCTGCGTCCAGCGGGAGTTTTGGAACACCCTGGGAAACTAGGGGCAGAAGCCGTGCGGAATATTGGAGATTCCCTGATGGAACAAGGGGCCGGACCATTCAAAACGGGCCGCCCGATGGTTCTTGAAGAAGGCATGTCTTGGAAAGGCGTTTCGTTTTCGGCCGTCGATGCGGAGTTTCTGGAATCGCGCAAACTGTCCAACGAAGATACCGCGCGTATCTTCGGGGTTCCCGGCGGGGCGGTGGGTATTCGTGACAGCGTTTCTTACGGAAGCGCAGCGGCGGACTCCCAAGCCCTGGTGACGAATTGTCTTCAGCCGCTCGCCGAACGGCTCGAACAAGCCATTATGCGGTGTTTGCTGACACCTGAAGGTCGCCGCAACTACATCGTGGAATTCGATCTGAGGGGCCTATTGCGTGGGAACATGCAGGACCGGTTTGCCGCGTATCGGATCGGCCGCGAAATCGGCATTTACAGCGCTAACGACATTCTACGCGCCGAAAACGAACAGATGATTGAAGACGGCGACGAATATTTGAAGCCAGTGACGCTTGCCGGGTCATCCGCACCAAGAAGTGGGGGTGAAGATGTTTGATCGTATCGACAATGACCCGTCACGCCTCGGCGAATTGACAGACGTTGATCTAATCGCTGCGGAACGAATGCAAACTTGCGCGGGTCAGATTATCGCAACGCAACTGTTCAAGCGCCTCAACCGTGACGGTGTCGCGGCTGGGAAGCTTCTTGAAGACACGTTGAATTTGCCGCCCGAACGGATTGTAAAACGTGCGCGAAAAGCCAAACGGTGCACCGATGAAGGCAAGTCTCCAAGCGCGGCTGACCTTGCTGCACTCCTGGTTTGGTGCCGCGCGGAACACACCGCTATCGATACGGAAATTACCCTTCGAGACTCACGGAAGGCGACACACCAATGAGCGCCGACGAGATCGCGGAATACAACGCTGTTTTCGAACACTGCTTGGCCGAACTTGTGAAGGCGATTGAGCAGCTTCCAACTGACGAAGAGACTTCCGATAATGCAGAGTGATCGCCTGACGTCGGCGGAAGCGGCCGAAGCGCTTTGCATGACGGTGCAGGGCTTCTATCGGCTCGCGAAAAAGCGGCAATGGTCAGCTATCGAAATTGGACCGCACCAAACCTATGAGCGATCCAGAATTGAGGCTGAAGTCACTGACCGCTTGAAGCGCAAGCAATCGCGGATGACCCCAGCCGTGCGCGCTCATACAGAGAAATGCGCGGAGACAATCCGGCAGTATTGGGCTGAACGCGGTCACGAAATTCATGTGGAAGCCGTGGGGAGTGATATTCGATCTGACCTGGTCAATGGACTGCCAAGACGATGAAACACGTGCGATTACGACTGCCGACCAAATCCCAGATTGAGCGCGTCGTGAAAGCCGCGAGGTCGGCCGGATTGGACGTTTCTGGTTTCCGCATTGAGCCTGACGGCAGTATCGTTGTGTTTGACAAGTCGGCAACGCCGAAGGATGAATTTGCCACATGGCAGGAAAGCCGCCCGAACTGAAGAACGTCCATTTCGTAAAGTACCGTCAAAAAGACGGGCGGTTGCGCTGGTACGTCTATGCCTGGCGCGGCGGTCCAAAGATCATGGACGGGGCAGGGGAGCGCAAGCCACCCCTGACGTCCGAAGCGATTTCCGAATTCTACAAGGCGCATGAAGACCGACACGCGCCACCTGCCGAAACATTTGCTGCGCTGGTTGTGGCCTACCTTCAATCGCCGGAATTCACCGGTTTGGCGGATGCCAGCCGCCGCGAGTACCGGCGATGGACCGACCGGGCTGTTGAACAGTTTGGAAGCGCGTCGCTTCGCCTATTTTCCGACCCACGAATGCGCGGTGAAGTGATGAAATGGCGCGATCAGTGGGCTTATTCACCTCGACAATCCAAGTACGCGATCCAAGTCTTGTCGCGTGTGCTGGCTTGGGGACTTCAACGGGGTATGGTGGCGACGAACCCCGCTTCACACGTCCCCTCGCTATACAAGGCTGACCGGTCCGATGTGATCTGGACGCCCGAAGAAATCGAAGCGGTTGCGGGCGAAATGCATCCTCACGTATCGCGGGCTTTCCGATTGGCGGCCCTTACCGGCCTGGCCCGTGGTGATCTTGTGGGGCTTCGTTGGGATGAAGTCGGTCGCGACTGCATTGAACGACGGCGCAATAAAACCAAGGTTTCCCAGATTGTTCCAATATTCGATGAAACGCGCGCAATCCTGTCAGAATGCCCAAAGACGGCAGTGACGGTTATCACGAACCAATGGGGCAAACCCTTCACCGCGCGCGGCTTCTCAATGGCTGTAGAGCGCGCGAGGGACAAGGCGGGGGTCGCTGAAGGGAAGCGGCTTCACGATCTCCGAGGAACGTTTGCAACGCTGTTGATGTCGCGCGGTTTCGAAGATCGTGAGATTGATGAAATCATGGGTTGGCAAACGGGCAAATCGAGCCGCATTCGCCGAAGCTACATTTCGCGACGGTCTGTCGTGGTCGCCGCGATTGAGCGGTTTAGAGCGAAACAAGGCGGCTAAGGTTTCGGCGGTTTACTTAATTCACTCAGCGAAACGGCAACCCCCACCCCAGTTACTAACATCGCGACTATAAGACTCTTTGTTACGAGCCTGTAACCATATGGTATCTCTTCAGCGGTTGAGGCATCAAGATCGCCAACTTCAATAACCAATCCTATGAAGGTTAGAACCATTGCTGCGAGAATCATCCATAGAGCAAAGGAAAAGAGGACAGAACCTGACCGTTTCTCTCGAATGGCTGGAAGAGATATGGCCCAAATTGTGGCTGTGAAGCCAAACATACCCGCAAGCATATAGATTATTTGTTGAATACTTTCGGTGGGCAACGACTTATCCCTCGATAACAGCGGGTTGAGTCTAGCACAGTAATCGCGATTCGGAACTAATCACGAACTTTCGCGTAAAAATTCTGTAAAAACGTTTCGCCGGTGGTCGCTAATGCCTTGAAAACATGGCGACCCCGGCAGGATTCGAACCTGCGACCGTCCGATTAGAAGTCGGGTGCTCTATCCAGCTGAGCTACGGGGCCGGATCGTGGCCGGCGGGCATCCTAGTGTGTCCAGGGCTGCTTGCGATTGGCGTCGAAGTTAGCGCTATAGGACTTTACAAGCCGTTTCCGCTCTTCAGATGGCGTAACCGTGAATGTCAGGCCCTTGCTCTTGGCATACTCGATCGCCTGTTCCTGCGTCTCGAAGGAAAGGCGGATCTGTCCGGACGTGTCGTCAATGCTGGTCCAGCCCATGAGGGGGTCTGCCGAGCGCTTGGCGTCATTGTTCACGAATTCGAGAATCCAGGCTTTGGTCTTGCCTCTGCCGGAGGTCATCGCGCTTTTGGCGGGCTTGTAGATACGCGCTTGCATGATGAACCTCACCGCTAAGAAAGTGAATGGTCGGAGCGAGAGGATTCGAACCTCCGACCCTCTGGTCCCAAACCAGATGCGCTACCAGGCTGCGCTACGCTCCGGACTCCCGTAATAATGGGGTCGCGCCACGGCGCAAGCCCCTTTCGGCTGTGAATTCAGTCTTTTGTGCGCAAGCGTCGCACCAGACCCTCTTGCGCAACGCTTGCCACGAGGTCTCCGGCCATATTGAAGATCATTCCGCGATTGAATCCACGTCCTTTGCCGGCAAATGGGCTGTCCATGGAGTAGAGGTGCCACTCATCGAATTTGATGGGTCCATGCAGCCACATCGCGTGATCCAGGCTGGCCGACATCAATTCCTTGTGGTTCAGCCAGGTAATGCCGTGCGGGCGATAGCTGGAGCTGAGCAGGGCCATGTCGGAGGCATAGGCCAGCAGGCAATGGTGCAGCGCCGGCGGCACGTCGATGGGGCGGCTGACCCGGAACCAGATATTGTGGTGATCGTCTGCGATTTCGGGATGGATCAGGTCCAGCGGAGCCACGTCGCGGATTTCGATGTCGCGTTCGCGGGCAAAATCCTCGCGTAGGGCCTCGGGCAGGCGGTCGGCGATTTCCAGGCGGCGTTCGCGAAGATCCTTCAGGCCGTCGGGGCCGTCCACTTCCGGCATCTTGTGCTGGTGTTCCCAACTCTCCTCGTCGGTCTGGAAGCTCGCCGCCATGTTGAAAATCTGTTTTCCGTGCTGGATCGCCACCACGCGCCGCGTCGTGAAGCTGCCGCCATCACGGGAATGGTCAACCTGGTAGATGATCGGCACTTTCGGGTCGCCGGGACGGATGAAATAGGCATGGAGCGAGTGGCATGTCCGGTCTTCCGGCACGGTGCGGTAGGCCGCCACCAGCGACTGAGCGATGACCTGACCGCCGAAAACCCGCTGGCTGGCGCGCTCATCCGGGCTCTGGCCGCGGAACAGGTCCAGTTCCAGGCGCTCGATATCGAGCAGGGACAGAAGGTCTCCAACAGGGTCGGTCATGCGTGGTCTCCAAATCGTGTGATCAGCAGCTAGCAGAGGCATTCGTGGATGCAAACTGTGCAAGTGCGCGATTCCTGTCCAATCCACCTTTCTCTGGTCACAACATGTTCACCATATTCCGGTATTGGCAGGTATCATGGTTAATCCCGCCGCTCTTCCTGCCGCCGTCCCGTTTCGCGATTCCTTCTCGCAAATGAAGCGTGATCTCGATTTTTTACGCATGGCGATCCGGATGCACAAGCTGATCGGCGACGTTACGCCGGACTCCCGGCAACTCGTTGCGGACGATTTCGAGGAGAGTGTCGACAAGCATGCCGGGAACATCGCGTTTCGGTTTGAAGGCAAGCTCACCACATATGCCGAATTCGATGCCACCGCGAACCGGATTGCCCATTGGGCGCTGGCGCACGGACTGAAAGCCGGCGACCGGGTTGCGCTCTGCATGGAGAATTGCCCGGACTATGTCGCGATCTGGGTCGGCCTCGCCAAGGTTGGCGTCGTCACCGCCCTGGTGAACACGCATCTGGAAGGGGAGTCACTGAAACATTGCCTCGCCATTTCCGACGCCACTCATGTGATTACCGGCCCGCATCAGGACCGTGCGGTCTGTTCCGTCACGGCTGGAATGGAAAATGCCCCGAAGGTCTGGACCCTGGGCGGCGCCCATGGCGAAGACATCGCGGCCATG
>TARA_R110002020_G_scaffold96186_7_pt1 | contig 13248 bp, 10 predicted proteins | sample TARA_R110002020 | Tara Oceans TARA_R110002020 (sample SAMEA4396489) | marine metagenome | biome: Westerlies Biome; feature: [MES] marine water layer (ENVO:01000295) within the mesopelagic zone...; material: water (ENVO:00002006), including particulate matter (ENVO:01000060) such... | reverse complement strand
TTGGTGTCGCCCATCGAGGTCAGCGCGTATTCGGGCAGCCCGTCGGCGTCGAAGTCGGTCTCGGCGATTCCCATGCCCCAGATGGTCAGGCGCTGCCACCCTTGCGATTTCGAGTAGAGCCGCGGTGGACGGCCCTCCGTCATCTGCCAAAGCTGCTCCTCGCCTTCGCGATAGTATTGCCGGTCGTTGGTGATCCGGAGATCCGGCTGTCCCGACCGGTTCCAGTCGGTAAACAGCATCGACAGGGCGCAGTAGCCCGGCTCCAGCCTCAGCGGCTCCGAATAGTCCGGCGCGTCACCCGGGCGCGGGCGCAGCAACTGGTTGGGCTCGCAGGTCCCGAACGGCGTTCCCGGGGCCGAGCGATCGACATAATTGCCGATCGCGATGGTCGGAAACCGGCTGCCATTCTCCCAGATCGCCGAGAGCGCGGTCGACCAGGCCCGGCCGCCATCGATAGAGAAGCTCCGGTTGGCCTTTTCGAACCGGCAGTCGGGACCGCCCTTGAGCACCAGGTTGCGGCCGAGTCTGAGCAGCACCAGGTCCATGTGCCGGTCATTGTCGATGTCGATCGGATAGGCGCCGAGCACGCCGCTGAGATCCTCCGGTCCAAGGCCGGTCTCGAGCCGCTTGAACGCGAGCGCCCCGCCCGTCTGGCTTTCATTGACGAAGAATTCGGCCGGCGAGGCTCCCCCGGCCAGCACCAGGTCGGGGCGGCGGTCGCCGTTGCAGTCAAAGCTCGCCACCCCTCCGCCGACAAAGAACTCCCATCCGCCGGTGTAGCGGTGATCGATGCCGGCGGCGGCCGCCTCCTCGTGCAGGATCGGCACGTCGGAGGTGAAGGTGGACTGGGCGATGGCGGGATGAGCCAGGGCCGTGAGCCACAGGCCGCCGATGGCGAGAAGGGAACGCAGAGGCATCATGGGACGATCACCAGAGTCTTGAGAAATGCGATCATGGCCGACTTGTCGGCGTCCGGCGCCTCCGCATAGGCGTCGCGGGCGGCGCGGCCGTCGCCGCCATGGGCGAGGATGATCTCGTCGAGGGTGCTGAAATCGTTGCGGTGGCCATAGGGCCCGGTCGAGCCGATCCCCCACAGCTCCGCCGTCTGGAAGATGTTGCGTTCGACGAAGCGCTGCGACAGCAGCTCGTTGCCCAGCGCATTGATCTGGTTGTCGGTCATCACATGCCGCTTGAGATCGCCGAACAGGGGCACCAGCACCCGGCCCTGCTCGTCGCGGGGCAGGGCGTTAGCCCAGTCGAGAACCGCGAAATCGTAGATCGCCGTTTGCGCGACCTGCCGGTCGTTGAGCGTGCCGGCCTGGTCCAGCGGGCCCGGATCGGAGAACGACAGGCTTTCTAGCGGCAGGGCAGGGCGGTGGCAGGCGGTGCAGCCGAACGCCTCGAAATTGGCTTCGCCGCGCGCGGCCGCCTCGGCCCAGCCATCGACCTCCGGAACCATCCGCACCGGCGCCGGCAGCGTTGCCTGCCAGGCCACCAGCGCCGAGACGTCGGCCGACGACATCTCGCTCAGCGTGCCGTCTCCGTCATGATCGTCCGATCCGGTCCAGCGCGCGCCGAAGCGCTCGTCGGGCTGCATGCCGTGGTGATGGTTCATGGCGTTGACGGTGAATTGCCTGAGCGACGTCATCACGCCCTTCTGGCTGAACGGGCGGATCACCAGATCGGTGTCGAGCCCGTCAAGCTCGTCAAGATTGACCGACCCGTCGGGTTCGGCGGAGATGAAGCCGAACTCCACGCCCTTGCTTTCGAGCTTGCGCCGCACGGCGACGCCCTGCTGGCGGGCCTCGGCCAGGGTCTCGGTCCGGATAGATTGCAGGTCGCGGCTCATTTCCCGCGCCAGCAGCTCGACCAGGCCTGAGCCGAACAGGTGATTGGAGCCGCGTTCGTTGGAAAACTGCGGATCGAGCGAATCGAAATCCGCGCTCTCGAACCCTTCCGAGGTGAAGACATTGGCGACGAAATCGCCGGCGCCGCCGGTGGCGGGCTGGTTGTGGCAGGCGGCGCAGGAGCCTGCGTCCGGACCCGCGGTGCGGAAGAACACCTGCTCGCGCGGGTGCTTGCGCCGGGTCGGATCGATCGCCTGGGTCGCCTGCGGCCGGCCGACCCCGTCCAGGCTCGTGAAGTTGGCTTCAAACAGCGCCTTGCCGGTCGCAGTGAGCCGTTCGAGCTCGGCCTTGGAGAGGACCCCCGAAGGCATCTCCGTCACCGCGCCCAGCGCCCGGGTGCGCTCGGCCCAGGGCTCCTCGGCCAAACTCGCCGGGACAGAGCCGATCTGCAGTCCGACGATGAAGGCGAGGGCGGCTGCCCGGGGGATGTTGCTGATCTCTGCCATGGTTCTGTTCTCCCTGGGCCGGGGACGATCGGGGCCTGTCCGGCTCCCGGTCGCCCGGCCATCATCCGTTCCTCATTGCGTCCCAGACCCTGTCGGCATGGGTTGCGTCGATGTCCGAAAGCGCGCCGATGCCGCAACCGTCGAGCACCAGCGGCATTTCGTCGACATAGAGATCGACCGCGATATCGCTTGCCGCCGAGGCGTTCGAGTTCCTCAGTACCTCGCGCAGCGCCGGCTCCATCAGGTCGAAAGCCGCCGCGCCATGGCCGACGAAGGCCACCCTGAACGGATCGACCAGCGCGAAGATGCCCGCCAGGCCCGATCCCAGCGCACGGCCGGCCGAGGCGAAGCTTTCGCTCGCCAGCGCATCGCCCCCGCGGGCGGCTTCTGCGATGCGGAAGATCTCCGCCGGCTCGACGTGGCGGTCCGGCTTCACATCGGCCGGCTTGCCGCGATAACGGCGCAGGATTGCGTAGTCGCCGGCATCGGCCTCGATGCAGCCGCGCGATCCGCAGCGGCACAGAGCGCCGTCCGTCTGGTGCAGCATGTGGCCGAATTCCGTCCCCGACGACCGGGTGCCGTTGATGATCCGGCCGCGCAGGAACAGCCCCATGCCGACGCCGTGGGCCAGCAGAATGGCCGCGAAATTGTCGCTGTAACGCTCCGGATAGCGCCAGTTGAGCGCCCGCGCGATCAGGTCGCAGTCATTGGCGAGCCGCGTCGGCGCGCCGAATTCCTCTTCCAGCCATAGCGCCACCGGAATGTCGGTGAGCGGCGTCATCGGCGAGCGCAGCAGCTTGAGCCCGGCGATGTCGGTCGTGCCCTGCACGCCGATCGAGATGCCGCCGAGCTGGCTGGCAGGGAGCCCCGAGGCGTCCCAGGTCTGGCGGATCTCGGTGATCAGGGTCCGGCGGAAATCCTCCATGGAGACATTGGCCATGTCGAGATGGAAATGCTCCCGAGCGATCACCTTGCCCGAATAGTCGACGATGGCGACATTGACCGCGCCGATCTTGAGGATGATCAGCACCGCGTGGCGGAACTGCGGGTTGACCGAGAGGCCGATGCTCGGCCGGCCGCGCCCGGCGCTGGCGCCTGTTTCGGCGTTGCGGCCAATGAGCACACCCTCCGCGATCAGTTCGCTCGCGATCGTCGACACGGTGGCGGGACTGAGCGAGGCGGCCTGGGCGATTTCGCCACGGCTGACGGTGCCCCCGCGCCGCACGATCTGGATGATGCGCAGGCGGTTGCGTCGTCGCATGTCGTCGGAACGAAGTACCATCGTCATCTTCCCGGTCTGCCTCCTCACATTCCGGGTGCAATGCAAAATTTACGTTGCATTGCAGCAACTTGTCACAATTGTGTTTCATGTTGACATGCAAGCGCTTTTGAGTCACGATTTTTTTCGAGGCTTGAATTAAAAGGCTTCGGAGGCGTACCTGGCGCCTGATAGCCGGGCATGTTTGAAATTGTGCATCCTGATGCACCCGGGAGGTTTATATGAAAAAGTTAGTGAGCACTCTTGTTGCTGGCGTCGTCATGACCGCCGCAATGGCCGGCGCCGCGTTGGCCGAAGGCAAGACGATCGGCGTGTCCTGGTCGAATTTCCAGGAAGAACGCTGGAAGACCGACGAAGCCGCGATCAAGGCCGCCATCGAGGCCGCCGGCGACACCTATGTGTCGACCGACGCCCAGTCGTCGGCCGCCAAGCAGCTCTCCGATGTGGAAAGCCTGATGTCGCAGGGCGTCAACGCGCTGATCATCCTGGCGCAGGACACACAGGCGATCATCCCGGCTGTGACCGCGGCCGCCGACGAAGGCATTCCGGTCATCGCCTATGACCGACTGATCGAAGACAGCCGCGCCTTCTACCTGACCTTCGACAACGTCGAAGTCGGCCGCATGCAGGCCCGCGCCGTTCTCGCCGCCGCCCCCAAGGGCAACTACGTGATGATCAAGGGCTCGCCCACCGATCCGAACGCCGACTTCCTTCGTGGCGGTCAGCAGGAAGTCCTGCAGGCAGCCATCGACGCCGGCGACATCAAGATCGTCGACGAAGCCTATACCGACGGCTGGCTTCCGGCCAACGCCCAGCGCAACATGGAGCAGATCCTGACCGCCAACGACAACAAGGTCGATGCGGTCGTCGCGTCCAACGACGGCACCGCCGGCGGCGCTGTCGCGGCGCTGACCGCGCAGGGCATGCAGGGCATTCCGGTGTCCGGCCAGGACGGCGACCATGCCGCTCTCAACCGCGTCGCCAACGGCACCCAGACCGTCAGCGTCTGGAAGGATGCCCGTGAACTCGGCAAGAATGCCGGCGAAATCGCCGCCAAGCTCGCAGACGGCACGGCGATGTCCGACATCGAAGGCACGGTCGAGTGGACCTCGCCCGGTGGCACCACGATGACCGCCCTGTTCCTTGCTCCGGTTCCGATCACCAAGGACAATCTCGCCACCGTCGTCGACGCCGGCTGGATCAGCAAGGAAGACCTCTGCCAGGGCGTCTCCGGCGGCCCGGCTCCCTGTAACTAAGCCTTCAGCTCTGTTACAAACCGCATGAAGGACGTCCCCATCCAACCGGGTGGGGACGTCCTGATGCCCATTACCCGGATTACGGCCATGACCGAAACGTCCCCAGCAGCGAGTGCGCCGGCGAAGCCACGCAGCGTGTTCGCCGCCCTTGAAATCGATACAAGACTGATCGGCATGATTGGCGCCTTTGTCGTCATCTGCCTGATCTTCAATTTTCTCACCGACGGGCGTTTCATGACGCCGCGCAACATCTTCAACCTGACGATCCAGACCGCCTCCGTGGCGATCATGGCGACGGGGATGGTGTTCGTGATCGTCACCCGTCATATCGACCTGTCGGTCGGCTCGCTGCTGGCGACCTGCTCGGCGATGATGGCCATGACGCAGACCTTGGTCACGCCGGAATGGCTGGGCCTTGGCCTCAACCATCCGCTGACCATGCCGATCGCGATCGTGGTCGGCATCCTGACCGGCGTGGTGATCGGCGCCTTCCAGGGCTGGCTGATCGGTTACCTGGCGATTCCGGCCTTCATCGTCACGCTCGGCGGTTTCCTGGTGTGGCGCAACGTTGCCTGGCACCTGACCAAGGGCCAGACCATCGGCCCGCTGGATGAAAATTTCCAGCTGTTCGGCGGCATCAACGGCACGCTTGGCCAGACCTGGAGCTGGGTCTTCGCCGGGCTTGCGATCCTCGCAGCGGTCTATGCGATCTTCCAGTCGCGCCGGAACAAGGTTCTGCACGAGTTTCCGGTCAAGCCGGTCTGGGCCGAATTCGTGCTGGGCGCGATCATCGCGGCCGCGATTCTCGGTTTCGTGGCGATCCTCAACGCCTATGAAATTCCCACGGCGCGGCTCGAGCGGATCTTCGAGGCGCGCGGCGAGACGATGCCCGAGGGCCTCGTGCAGGGCTATGGCCTGCCGATCTCGGTGCTGCTCTTGATCCTGATCGCCTTCGTCATGACCATCGTCGCCCGCCGCACCCGGCTGGGACGCTATATCTTCGCCACCGGCGGCAATCCCGAAGCGGCGGAACTCGCAGGCATCAACACCCGCCTGCTCACGGTCAAGATCTTCGCCATCATGGGCGCCCTGTGCGCCATCTCGGCGGTCGTCGCCTCCTCGCGGCTCACCTTCCATTCCAACGACATCGGCACGCTCGACGAATTGCGCGTGATTGCCGCGGCGGTGATCGGCGGAACGGCGCTGGCCGGCGGCATTGGCACCATCTACGGCGCCATCCTCGGCGCGCTGATCATGCAGAGCCTGCAGTCTGGCATGGCCATGGTCGGCGTCGACGCGCCGTATCAGAATATTGTCGTCGGCATGGTTCTGGTGCTCGCCGTCTTCATCGACATTCTCTATCGCCGCAAGACGGGAGACAGAACATGACCACGCCACTCGTTGAAATGCGCGACATGCGCAAATCCTTCGGCGGCATCAACGCGGTCGATCACGTGTCCATCGATCTCTACCCCGGCGAGGTCGTCGGCGTGCTGGGGCACAATGGCGCGGGCAAGTCGGTGCTGATGAAGATGCTTTCGGGCGCCCTGCCGCGCGACGGCGGCGAGATCTACATCGGCGGCCAGAAGGCCACGATCAACAATCCCCGCGATGCGCGCAACTACAAGATCGAGACGATCTACCAGTACCTGGCGCTCGCCGACAATCTGGACGCCGCCTCGAACCTGTTCTTGGGACGCGAGCTGACGACGCCGCTGGGCTTTGTCGATGACGCCCAGATGGAGGCGGAGACCCGCAAGATCATGAAACGCCTCAACCCGAATTTCCGGCGCTTCCACACGCCGGTGAAAGGGTTGTCCGGCGGTCAGCGGCAATCGGTCGCCATCGCCCGCGCGGTCTATTTCAACGCCAAGATCCTGATCATGGATGAGCCCACCGCAGCGCTCGGGGTTCAGGAAACCCAGATGGTGGCCGAGCTGATCGACCAGTTGAAATCCGAGGGGATCGGCATCCTGCTGATCGACCACGACATTCACCAGGTAAAGATGCTGTGCGACCGGGCCAATGTCATGAAGAACGGTCAGCTGGTCGGCACCGTCAAGGTCGACGAGGTCTCCGAGGACGATCTCCTCGGCATGATCATCGCCGGCAAGTGTCCTCCAAGCGGGATACCGGGTCCGGGTGCGGTCCAGTTCGCCTGAGTGATTGCCGACCGAATGAAGACAGACCAAAACCGGGGCCAAGTGCCCCGGTTTTTTTGTTGCGTTGCCGCATTAAGTGTCATGGCGGGCCTCTGGCCGCAGATAGTTCCAAGCCAAAACACTCAAGGTTACAGAGACTTATGCAAGTTGACCAAAAGATAAAGAATCTTGAAAAATCCTATTGCAATGCAGCATGAACTGTACCATATCTGTGTCAACGCCACGTCGAACACCTCCTCCTCCCAGTTCGGCATGGCAGTAGTCGCAACGGCCAGCGCCGGGATCCTCCTCCCAAGCACCGGTCTGGACGTCGCGACGTAGTACAAGCGCCTGTCGGGTCTGACCCGGCAGGCGTTTTGTTTTTCAGGCCTTGCCGCGACCGCCGCTCCGCTGGACCGGCGAAGTGCCAGGGGTCGCGGGGGGCTATCTGTCGACCGGAAAGAAATGCGCCTTGTGCGCCTGCGCCACGGTGGAGATGTGGTCGGCCACGGTGCGCACCCGCGCCAGATCGCGCGCGGATTCATGATAGACCATGTAGTAGGAGCGCTCGATGCGATGCTCGGGCAGCAGCCGGACCAGCTCCGGATCGAGCCCTGCGATGTAATCATGCAGCACGGCAATGCCCGCGCCCGAGCGCACGGCTTCCGTCTGTCCGGTGGCGCTGGAGATCTCGAACTGCGCCGTCCAGTTGCGCAGGATGTCGCGGGTGAAATGCAGCGACGGCGAGAAGATCAGGTCTTCGACATAGCTGATCAGCCGGTGCTCCTTGAGTTCGTCCGTGCGCGTCGGCGTCCCGTGCTCTGCGAGGTAGGCTCGCGAGGCATAAAGCGACAGCGAGTAGTCCACGAGCTTGCGCGCCACCAGCCGGCCCTCGGCCGGGCGCTCCACGGTGATAGCGATGTCGGCCTCGCGCTGCGGCAGCGAGAAGCTGCGCGGCACCGGCACCAGTTGCAGCCTGAGATCCGGATGTCTTGCGATGAGCGACCCAAGCCGCGGCGCCAGGAACGACACGCCGAACCCGTCCGGCGCGCCGATGCGCACCGTGCCCGAGATGGCGCTGTCGGTGCGACCCAGGGCCGCCTGCGCCGCCAGCATCTCGGCCTCCATGCGCTCGGCGTGGGCGAGGAAGGCTTCGCCTTCGCCGGTCAGCCCGCAGCCATTGGTGCGGCGCACCACCAGTTGCGCGCCGAGCGCGGTCTCAAGCGACGTGATACGGCGGGCGGCGGTGGCGTGGTTGATGCCCAGGCGCTTGGCGGCCGCCAGGATCTGCCCGGCCCGGGCGACAGCAAGAAAGACCCTGATGTCGTCCCAGTTCATCCTGCCTATCCGAACACCACGGTCTTGTGGCCGTTGAGCATGACGCGCGATTCCACGTGCATCTTCACCGCCCGCGCCAGCACGCGCGCCTCGATGTCGCGGCCGGCGGCGACGAAATCGTCGGCGGTCATGGCGTGGGTCACGCGCTCGGTTTCCTGCTCGATGATCGGGCCTTCGTCGAGATCGGCGGTGACGTAATGCGCGGTGGCGCCGATCAGCTTGACGCCGCGCTCATGCGCCTGGTGATAGGGCTTGGCGCCCTTGAAGCTCGGCAGGAAGGAGTGGTGAATGTTGATCACCTTGCCGAACAGGCGGCGCGACAGGCTGTCGGAGAGGACCTGCATGTAGCGCGCCAGGATCACCAGGTCGGCGCCGCTCTTGCTGGCGAGGTCCAACAATTTCTCTTCCTGCGCGGCCTTGGTGTCCTTGGTGACCGGCCAGTAATGGAACGGAACGCCCTCGATCTCGGCGGTCCGGCGGCTGTCCTCGTGGTTGGAGACGATGCCCACCACCTCGGCGTCGAGCCAGCCGACCCGGATCTGGTAGATCAGGTGGAGAAGCGCATGGTCGAATTTCGACACCATGATGATGATCTTCGGGCGCTTGGCGAGATCGTTGATGTCGATGCGCATGTCGAACCGCGCCACCGGCGCCTTGAGCGCCCGCTTGACCGCCTCGGCGTCCACGCCTTCGGGCGTCTCGATGGCGATGCGCATGAAGAAGCGGTTGGTTTGGCGATCCCAGAACTGGCTGGATTCGGCAATGTTGGCGCCGATCGAGGCCAGTTCGGTGGTGATCGCCGCGACGATGCCGGGCTGGTCGGCGCAGGCGATGGTGATGACAAAATGCGGATGCGCCATGACAGTCTCCGGTTGATGATGGCCCCTTGCGGGTCGATCCCCAGCGGCTTTGCAGCATCCGCCCGGGACGGTCAAGCCCGCCCCGGGATTGGGCAAATGGCCTCTCAGCCGTGGGCGATCATTACATGCCGCACTGCGGTATAATCCTCAAGGGCGTAAAGCGACATGTCCTTGCCATAGCCCGACTGCTTGATGCCGCCATGCGGCATCTCGTTGACCAGCATGAAGTGGGTGTTGATCCAGGTGCAGCCGTACTGCAGCCGCGCCGCGCATTGCATCGCCTTGGAAACATCCTTGGTCCAGACCGAAGAGGCGAGGCCATACTCGGAATCATTGGCCCAGCGGACCGCTTCCTCGGCTTCGGTGAACCGTGTCACCGAGACCACCGGGCCGAATACCTCGCGCTGGACGATCTCGTCGCTCTGCAGCGCGCCGGCTATCAGCGTCGGCTGGTAGTAGAAGCCGCCGCCCGCGCCCGGCTTGCCGCCGGTGGTGATCTCCATGTGCTTCATCTCGGAGGCGCGCTCGACGAAGCTCGCCACCCGGTCGCGCTGGCGCTTGGAGATCAGCGGGCCGATCTCGTTATTGCTGTCGTCGGCCTGGTCGTAGCGGATGCTCGAGACCGCGCTGGTAAGCTCGGCCACCAGCTTGTCGTAAATCTTCGGACCGGCATAGATGCGGCAGGCGGCGGTGCAGTCCTGCCCGGCATTGTAGTAGCCGAAGGCGCGCAGGCCGTTCACAACGGCGTCGAGGTCGGCATCGTCGAACACGATGACCGGCGCCTTGCCGCCCAGTTCGAGATGTGTCCGCTTGACCGACTTGGCGGCCGCCTGCAGCACCTTCTTGCCCGTGGCGACATCGCCGGTGATCGAGATCATGTTGATCTTGGGGTGGTTGATCAGCGCGTTGCCGACACTCTCGCCGCGGCCGAGGATGACGTTGACCACGCCCTCGGGCAGGATCTCGGCCATGATCTTCGCGAGCTTCAGCGCGGTCAGCGGGGTCTGCTCGGAGGGCTTGAACACCACGGTGTTGCCGCCGCCGATCGCCGGCGCCAGCTTCCAGGCCATCATCATCAGCGGATAGTTCCACGGCGCGATCGAAGCAATGATGCCGACGGGATCGCGGCGGATCATCGAGGTGTGGCCTTCCATGTATTCGCCCGCGGCATTGCCCGGCATGCAGCGCACGGCGCCGGCGAAGAAGCGGTAGCAGTCGACGATCGCGGGGATCTCGTCGTTCTTCACGGCGTTGATCGGCTTGCCGCAATTGAGCGCCTCGAGGGCTGCGAAGCCGTCGGCCTCGGCCTCGATGCGGTCGGCGATCTTCAGGAGATAGGCCGAGCGCTGCGCCGGCGTGGTGCGCGACCAGCTGGCGAACGCCTTCTCGGCGGCATTGACCGCCGCCTCGATCTGAGCCGAGGACGCCTCGGGCAGGTTGAGGATGGTCTCGCCGGTGCGCGGGTTGAAGATCTTCTCCTCCGCTTCGGTCCCGGCCTCGAAACTTTTGCCGATCAGCATTTCAGTGTCCATGGTGTGTCTCCCGTTGTTCATTTGCCCTGTCCGGAGATCTGGTCTCCGTCCCGGGTGAGGTAATAGGCGGCAAGGATGGGCAGGAAGGTGACCAGCACCACCACCATCGCCACCACATTGGTGACGGGGCGCTGGCGCGGACGGACCAGTTCCTCGAGCATCCAGATCGGCAGCGTCGCCTGCTGGCCGGCGGTAAAGGTGGTGACGATCACCTCGTCAAAGGAAAGCGCAAAGGCGAGCATGCCGCCCGCCAAGAGCGCCGTGCCGATATTGGGCAGGATCACGTGGCGGAAGGTCTGGAACCCGTCGGCGCCGAGATCCATCGAGGCCTCGATCAGCGAGCCCGACACCCGCCGGAACCGCGCCACCGCGTTGTTGTAGACCACGACCACGCAGAAGGTGGCGTGGCCGAGCACGATGGTCCAGAACGAAAACGGGATCTCGGCGAGGTTGAAGGCCGAGCGCAGCGAAATGCCGGTGATGATGCCGGGCAACGCAATCGGCAGGATCACCAGCAGCGAGATCGCCTCGCGGCCGAAGAACCGGGTCTGCGAGATGGCCGCTGCGCAGAGCGTACCGAGCACCAGCGCCACCACGGTCGAGATCGACGCGACGCGGACGGACAGCCCCAGCGCCTCCCAGACATCCGGCCGGTTCCAGGTCACCCCGAACCATTTGAGCGTCAGCCCCGGCGGCGGGAACTGGTAGCTCTTGTCCTCGGTGGTAAACGCATAGAGGAAGATCAAGAGCAGCGGCAGGTGCAGGAAGGCCAGCCCCAGCCCTGCGGCAATCTTCAGTCCCATCGGCGTGCGGCTTTGCTTGTCAGAGCGCATTGAAAGCCCCCGCGCGTTTGGCGAGCCAGAGATAGATCCCCATGATCACCACCGGCACCACGGTGAAGGCGGCGGCGAGCGGGATGTTGCCGGCCGTGCCCTGGTGCGCATAGACCGCCATGCCGATGAAAAGGTGCGAGGTGCCGATGATTTGCGGGATGATGTAGTCGCCCAAGGTCAGCGAGAAGGTGAAGATCGAGCCGGCGATGATTCCGGGCAGCGCGAGCGGCAGCAGCACGTTGGTGAAGGTCTGCCGCGGCGAGGCGCCGAGATCGGCGGAGGCTTCGAGCAGATTTCCGGGCACCCGCTCGAGCGCCGCCTGCACCGGCAGGATCATGAACGGCAGCCAGACATAGACGAACACCAGGAACGTTCCGGTGGGGCTCACTGACAGCGAATTGCCGCCGACCACCGGCAGCGCCAGCCAGCCCTCGATGAGGGGCGTGAGATGCAGCTTGGCGAAGATCCAGGAGAGGATGCCCTCCTTGGCGAGGATCAGCTTCCAGGCGTAGACCTTGACCAGATAGCTCGACCACAGCGGCAGCATCACGCCGAGATAGAACAGCGCCTTCCAGCGCCCCTTGGCATAGCGCGCCGCGTAATAGGCGATCGGAAAGGCGATGATCGCCGAGGCAATCGTCACCAGCCCCGCCATGGTGACGGTGCGCACGATGATGTCGAGATTGGAGGGGCGCAGCAACTCGCCATAGGTCTTGAGCGTGAACTCGCGCACCACCAGGCCGGAAAATTCGTCGATCGAAAAGAAGCTCTGGATCAAGAGCGCGAACAGGCTGCCCAGATAGATGATGCCGAGCCACAACAGCGGCGGCGTCAGCATCACGAACAGCAGGAGCTTCGGATTGCGCCAGAAGGCATCCGACAGCGCGCCGCCCAATCCGCCGCGTCCGGGCAGGATGGCGCCGGTCCGGGCGGCGGCGGCGGTCATGCCTCCGGTCCCATCAGGTGCAGCGCCGAAGGCTCCCAGGAGAAGCGGACCGTCGCGCCCTGTGCGGGCACATCGGTGCCTGCAGGCAGCAGCACGGTGAGTTTCTCGCCTGCCACGTTGAGCGACACCCGGGTGGCGCTGCCAAGGAAGCTCGCGCCTGTGACCCGTGCCTCATGGCCTGCGCTGGCGCCAAGGCGTATATCCTCGGGCCGCAGGCTCGCCCATTCGGCCGGTCCGCCCAGTTGCCGGGTCAAATCGGGGGAAAGGACATTGGAGGAGCCGACGAAATCGGCCACGAACCGGGTTTTCGGGCGACGATAGATCTCCTCCGGCGTGCCGGTCTGCATGATCTGCCCGTGATTGAACACGGCGATGCGATCGGCCATCGACAGGGCCTCGCCCTGGTCGTGGGTGACGAAGACGAAGGTGATGCCGAGCGCCCGCTGCAGCGTCTTGAGTTCATCCTGCATCTGCTCGCGCAACTTGAGGTCGAGTGCGCCGAGCGGCTCGTCGAGCAGCAGCACCTTGGGCTTGTTGACGAGCGCCCGGGCCAGCGCCACGCGCTGCCGTTGCCCGCCGGAGAGTTCGCCCGGCTTGCGGCTGCCGTAGCCCGGCAGCTTGACCATCTCGAGCGCGGCCTCGGCGTCGCGCAGGCGTTCGGCCCGGCCCACGCCGCGGATCATCTGCCCGTAGGCCACGTTGTCGGCGAC
>TARA_R110002020_G_scaffold150446_2_pt1 | contig 13251 bp, 12 predicted proteins | sample TARA_R110002020 | Tara Oceans TARA_R110002020 (sample SAMEA4396489) | marine metagenome | biome: Westerlies Biome; feature: [MES] marine water layer (ENVO:01000295) within the mesopelagic zone...; material: water (ENVO:00002006), including particulate matter (ENVO:01000060) such... | reverse complement strand
CACCGGCTATCCCGGCGGCATCAAGGAGCGCACCGCGCGCCAGATCTTCGAAGGTCGCTTTCCCGAGCGGATCATCGAGAAGGCTGTCGAGCGCATGGTTCCCCGCGGCCCGCTCGGTCGTCGCCAGATGAAGAACCTGCGCGTTTACGCCGGGTCCACGCATCCGCATGAAGCGCAGCAGCCGACCGTTCTCGACGTCGCCTCGCTCAATCCCAAGAACAAAAGGAGCGCCTGATAATGGCTGAACTCAATTCGCTTGAGGAGCTCGGCGCATCGGCAGCCGCTGCCCCGGCCCAGCCGGCAGCTCCCGTCCATGTGCGCAAGGTCGACGATCTCGGCCGCTCCTACGCCACCGGCAAGCGCAAGAACGCGATCGCCCGCGTCTGGGTCAAGCCCGGCACCGGCAAGATCACCGTCAACGGCCGCGATTTCGTCAAGTACTTCGCCCGTCCGGTGCTGCAGATGGTTGTCCAGCAGCCTGTCGTCGCCGCTGCCCGCCAGGGCCAGTTCGACGTCGTCTGCACGGTCACCGGCGGCGGCCTCTCCGGCCAGGCCGGCGCGGTCCGCCACGGCGTCTCCAAGGCGCTGACCTATTATGAGCCGGGCCTGCGCGCGGTTCTCAAGAAGGGCGGCTTCCTGACCCGCGACAGCCGCGTGGTCGAGCGCAAGAAGTACGGCAAGGCCAAGGCCCGCCGTTCGTTCCAGTTCTCCAAGCGTTAATCAGCGCCTCGGAACCTGCGAGACTTTCGAGACGGGGCTTCGGCCCCGTCTTTTTTATGTCCTCAGCCATCTCCCGCTTGAAGCACTGGCACCTGGCCCTATCTCCGCCGGGAGATCATCGCTTTGAGGAGACGGCAATGCGTTCAGACATGACAAGGCGCCAGGTTCTGGCCGGCGCGACGCTCCTGGCGCTCGCCCCCCAGCTGGCATTCGCCTCGCAAGGCCTGCGGGACGTGACGCCGAAAGAGGCCCATGAAGCCATCCAGAGCGATCCCTCGATCCTCATCCTCGATATCCGTACGCCGCGCGAATTTGCCGCCGGCCATATCGAGGGTGCGATCAACATCGATTATTACGACCCGGATTTCGCCGCGAAGATCGGCGCACTCGATCCGTCACGCACCTATGTGATGCACTGCCAGGCGGGCGGTCGCAGCGACGCGCTGATGCGCGCCTTCTCGCAGTCGCCGTTCAAGGACGTGATGCATATTCCCGCGGGCTATTCCGGCTGGCGCCGCGAGGGCCTGCCTGTCGTCAAGTGAGGGCGATCTATTCCGCGGGCTGGGTGACTACCGGCGTTGCAATACCAGGCTGCCGGCTTCTCAGCCTGCGCAGGGTCCAGCGCGACAGCGGCCGTTCGACAAGCGTGTAATAGACGCCGGCTACGGCGAAGGCCGCGACCGTCATGATCATGTAATGCACCTGCCACGGCAGTTCATTGAGCGGCGCTGTCGGAATGGCGAACTTGACGTAGAAGGTGATCACGAAGACGTGGGTGAGATAGACCGCATAGGACCAGTCGCCCAGCCGCGCCAGAAACGGGCTCTTGAAGCTCAGCGCCCCTAGCCCGCCATACAGCACCGCCGCTGCCGGCACGCCCCAGAACAGCGGACGCAGGTCGACCAGCGGCCGTTCCCATTGCACCACCAGCAGCACGAACCCGAGCGCGAAGACCGCCAGAGGCGCGAAGCTGAAGCCTTCGCTTCCGGTCTCTTTCCAGGTCCTGAAGATGAGAATGCCAAACAGGAATTCGAGCAGGATCGTGTCGGTGTAGAAAGCGAGGCTCAGATGGGCCGGATCGAAGACGATCCCTGCCAGCACGGCGCCAAGGATCACGCCGGAGGCGATCAGCAGCCGCCTGTCGGAAAACAGCCCGGCGGTGACGGCAACGATGGCGTAGAAAAAGATCTCGTAGTTCAGGGTCCAGCCGACGACCAGCAGCGGCGTGGTCGATCCACTGCCGAGATCGACGGGGAGGAAGAACAGCGAGGCCAGGAGCCGCAGAATGTCCGCCGTCGTCGAGTGAAACAGGCTCGGCGCCAGCGCCGCCAGCGCAAAGACGAAGACGGTGATCACCCAATAGGCCGGCGCCACGCGCGCCACGCGTCTGATCCAGAACTCCCTGCCCTCAAAGCGGCCCGGACGGTCGACGATCATCGCCATGATGAAGCCGGAGATGACGAAGAACAGATCGACGCCGGCCGCCCCGACATGGTCTACGCGCTGCGGATCGAGCCCCCATGTCTCCTGGGAAAGCACCGACACGTGGAAGAACATCACGACCAGCGCCGCCGCCGCGCGAAGATACTGAACGGGGTAGAGTGTCTCTGAGGGGCGCACAGGCACGGGTGAAGCGGTCATGGTGGTGTCCATGGAGTGGTCAACCCAGAGTACCACTCAGCCGCCGAAGCCGTCGCATCAATCAGGTTTTAACCTTAATGGCGGCGCCGGCGCGGCCTGCCCGGCTTTATCATGACGGCCTGATGGGTTAGACACGTCCGGCAATCCTTGTCGCCCGGGAGCCGGACCATGGCCAACACATCCATCGACCACGCCTTCACCGCCGGTTCGCTCACGGAGCGGGCGAGCGACCCGACCTATGCAGGGGCGCTGTCGTTCATGCGGCGCACTTACACCAAGTCGCTCGAGGGCGCCGACGCTGTGGTCTGGGGCATTCCCTTCGACGCCGCCGTCTCCAACCGGCCCGGCGCGCGCTTCGGTCCGCAGGCGATACGGCGCGCCTCGGCGATCATGGACAATGATCCGCAATACCCGTTCGAGCGCGACCTGTTCGAAGCCATGGCGGTGATCGATTACGGCGACTGCCTGCTCGACTACGGCAACCATCAGGAGACACCGGCAACGATCGAACGCGAAGCAACAAAGATATTGGACTCCGGCGCGTTCCTACTGAGCCTGGGCGGCGATCATTTCGTCACCTGGCCGCTGCTCAAGGCGCATGCGACAAGGCACGGGGGACCGCTGGCGCTGGTCCAGTTCGACGCCCACCAGGACACCTGGTTCGACGACGGCAAGCGCATCGACCACGGCTCCTTCGTCGGCCGCGCCGTGCGCGACGGCGTTATCGACCCGACACGGTCGATCCAGGTGGGAATCAGGACCCATGCCCCCGAGGATTGCGGCATCCGCATCCTGTATGGCCACGAGGTCGAGGACATGACGGCCGCCCACATCGCCCAGACGATCCTCGACCATGTCGGCGACGCACCCTGCTACGTGACCTTCGACATCGACTGCCTCGACCCGGCCTTCGCGCCCGGGACCGGAACCCCGGTCGCCGGAGGCCCTTCGAGCGCCCGGATGCTGTCGGTGCTGCAGAAGCTCGGGGCCCTTGATATCAAGGGGGCAGATATTGTAGAAGTAGCCCCAGCCTATGACCACGCGGACATCACCGCGATTGCCGGAGCCTCTGTCGCCATGCATTATCTGGGACTTCTCGCAGAACGCCGCACGCGACGATAAACGCGCGAGCCACACCGACGGCTTCGGAGATCGAAACCGAAGCGCTGCACAAGTCCCTGATATTCAAGCATGAACGGAGAAGCCCGATGGCTCCCAAGATATTCATTGACGGCGAACACGGCACCACAGGCCTGCAGATCGTCTCGCGGCTTCAGAACCGGACCGACATCGAGCTGATGTCGATGCCGGCCGAACGGCGGCGGGACCCCGAGGTGCGCAAGGCGTTCCTGCGCGAGGCCGACATCGCCATCCTGTGCCTGCCCGACGATGCGGCGCGGGAAGCGGTGGCGCTCGCCGCGGACGCCGGAACCCGGTTCATCGACGCGTCGACCGCGCACCGGACCCATCCCGACTGGGCCTTCGGCTTCGCCGAGCTATCCGATGGCCAGGCGGCGCGGATCGCCTCAGCCCAGTTCGTGACCAATCCCGGCTGCTACTCCACCGGCTCGATCGCGCTGATTGCGCCCCTGGTTGCGGCCGGCCTCCTGCCGGCGGACTATCCGGTGACCATCAACGCCGTGTCGGGCTATACCGGCGGCGGCAAGCAGATGATCGCCCAGATGGAGGATGCGTCGCGCGACGACGCGATTGCGTCCGCCTATTTCGCCTATGCGCTGACGCTCACGCACAAGCATGTGCCGGAGATCATGACCCACACCGGCATCACGCGGCGGCCGGTGTTCACGCCCGCGGTCGGGCGCTTCGCGCAGGGCATGCTGGTCAATGTGCCGCTGCATCTCGACCTGATGACCGGCAATCCCTCGATGGACGGTGTGCGCGCCGCGCTCGCTGCCCATTACGGCGACGGCGGGCTCGTGGAAGTGGTGTCCTTGGCAGGTACCGCCATGCCACGGCTCGATCCGGAGGAACTGGCGGGCACGGACCGGATGAAGCTCTATGTCTGCGGCACCGAAGGCGCGGGCCTGGTCAATCTGGTGGCCTCGCTCGACAATCTCGGCAAGGGCGCCTCGGGTGCGGCGGTGCAGAACCTCAACCTGATGATCGGCGGCCAGGCGGCGTAGGCCGCAAGCCGAAGACGCCGGAGCCGTCACCGCTCGCGGACCGCCTGAAAGCTCCGGTCAGTCGCCCTGTTCGAATTTTTCGGCCAGGTCCTCAAGATCGTTGTCTTCGTAGTAGCGCAGTTCACGGACAATGCGCAGCGTCGGCTTGAGCGCGAAGCAGATCGAGCCCGCCAGAAAACACCAGGTGCCCGCCGTCTGCCAAGCCTGCCAGAAGAACAGGATCGACCCGATGACGAAGAGCAGCGCGGCTGACACGTCCACGGCGGTATAGGCGAGTTCGAACAGGGCATAGGCGCGCTTGTCCGCCATGTAGCGGCGGCGCGTTTCGGGTTTGAACAGCGGCATGGATCTCCCTCTCTGCGTTCGGCGTGCAGTCACCACGGGCGGCCAGCCGGCATTGCCCGGGAGCCGGGCGGGTAAGGCTAATGCCTGACCCGGACCTCGGTCTCCAGCGGATAGGCGCCGTAAAAACCGCGCCAATGGGCGACCGCGAAACCGAGCACGATCACGGCCCAGCCCTGATGCGCCAGCGCCCAGCCGACGGGAACCTGGGTCAGGATCACGGTGATGCCGATCAGCGCCTGGATGGCGACCAGCGCGAACAGCACGATGGCCCGGCGGCAGTGCGTGGTGCCCGCGCCGCGCGCGATCGCAGCCAGCATGTGCCAGAGCGCCGCCGCGAAAATCAGGTAGCCGCCCAGCCGGTGGACGAACTGCACGGTGAGTTCGTTTTCGAAGAAATTGCGCCAGGCCGGGCTGATCTCCATCAGTCCCGGCGGCACCAGCGCGCCGTTCATCAGCGGCCAGGTGCTGGACGCGAGACCCGCGTCGAGGCCGGCGACGAGGCCGCCCAGATAGATCTGCACCAGCACCAGCGCCGCCAGGGCCCCTGCCCCCCTCCTCAGGCCGTCGCTCGGCACCGGATCGGTGGAATGCGGCGCAAGCCCGCGCATCACCCAGACGATCGCCGCAAAGATCAGGCAGGCGAGCGTCAGGTGAGTGGCGAGCCGGTACTGGCTCACATCCACGCGATCGACCAGCCCGGAGGCCACCATCCACCAGCCCACCGCGCCCTGCAACCCGCCCAGCACAAGAAGCCCGAACAGGGGCCAGCGCAGGCGCTTCTCGATCCGGCCCGTGGCCAGGAAGAAAAGCAGCGGCACCCCGAACAGGATGCCGACGCCGCGCGCCAGAAACCGATGCGCCCATTCCCACCAGTAGATCCGCTTGAACTCGTCAAGGCTCATGCCCTTGTTGATCAGCTGGTATTCCGGGATCTGGCGGTAGAGCTCCAGCTCCTCCTGCCACTCCGCCTCGCCCATCGGCGGGATGACGCCGTGGATCGGCTTCCATTCCGTGATCGACAGGCCGGAATCGGTCAATCGCGTGGCGCCGCCGACCAGGACAAGCGCGAAGATGGCGACCAGAACCAGCCACAGCCAGGCGCGTTGCGCCGCACGGTTGCGGCGAACCCGCTGCTCGGCGGCGACAACCTCGCCGGTCCGGGACGATGGAGTCGCCTCGATCACGGCGGGCTGACTGGTGCTGCGCGAGAAGGTTGAACTGGTGGTCATCGGCGGTGGCTTCCCTTGAACTTTGGCAGACATGTGCACTACACCCCCTTGCAAGGCAAGGGCTGCGGCTTTGCGTCATCCGGTCGCGGCGGCGGCCGCGGCGCTGTCTTCCCTTGCGTTCAGCGCCAGAGCCGCTATTCAGGTCGCAAAGAGGAAAGAGCCCGACCATGCCTGTCCGCCTCAGGAAGTTCATCGGAACCATTCTCATCATCGTGCTGGTGGTGCTCTACGCACTCGTCGCCACGACGGTGGCGACCCTGAAGCTGGCCGAGTCCGCCTGGTACATCCATCTGCTCTATTTCCTGTTCACCGGCGTGCTCTGGGTGGTCCCGGCGATGTTTATCATCCGCTGGATGGCAGGGTCGAAGAGGAACGAGTCGCCCTGACATCGGACCGCGGTCGCTGTCCGCCGCGCGTTCACGCCGCGTTAACCCAAGCCCCGGCTTTTTCCGCCCCGGGCGCGGGTTTTAACCAGATTCTTGAGAGACAGGCGTCATGCTTGCCGCCAAAGGCGTGAACCTTCGCGAGCGATGACACCATGGCGAACACACATGACATCACGGCGCCGATCGCCCGGATCGCGGCCGCGCGCCGCGCGCCGCCGCTCTCGGGCCGGCTGACGGCGCATCTGACGCAGGATCCAGCCGCGGCCGCTGCGCTGTGGCAACGGCTCGAGGCCGAGCCGTTGATGACCTGTCATCAGGGCCGCGCCTGGGTCGAGGCCTGGGCCAGGGCGACGGACACGCCGCTCGCGCTCGTCACGCTGGAGCAGGACGGCGCTCCGTTCGCGCTGCTGCCGCTCGAGATCAGCCGCATCGGCGGCCTGAAGATCGCGCGCTTCGCCGGCACCGCCTTTTCCAACGAGAACACCGGCCTTATCGATCTGGGCATGATCGCGGACATCGCGCCGGTCGCCCCGGCCGATCTCGCCGCCGCCCTGTCACAGGCGGGTCTCGACGCCGACATCGTGCTTTTCGACAAGATGACGCCGCAGGCCGCCGCCCGTCCGCCGTTTTCCGCGCTGCCGCGCGTCCTGCACCAGAATCCGAGCTTCCAGTTGCCGCTGTTCGCCGATTTCGGCGCGGTGCTGGCGCAGATCAACGGCAAGCGCCGCCGCAAGAAATTCCGCGTCTCCGAGCGTCGGCTGGAAGCCATCGGCGGCTACCGGCATATTATCGGCAACGATGACGCGCAGGCGCTGCGCCTGCTCGATGCCTTCCTGGCGCAGAAGCCGGTGCGTCTCGCCTCGCAGGGACTGCCCAATGTGTTCGCAGGTCCCGAGGTGCGGGCGTTCCTGACCAACCTTGCCACGACGCGCACCGCCGAAGGCCGCCCGGCGCTCGAACTTCACGGCGTCGAACTCACCGGCGACGGGCATGCCGGGCGGATCATCGCCGTCGCGGGGCTCACCCTCAAGCACCGGCATGTCACCTGCCAGTTCGGCTCCATCGACGGTTCGATCGCCGCGGACGCGAGCGCGGGCGAACTGCTGTTCTACCGCATGATCGAACGCGCCTCGGCCATGGGCGACACGGTGTTCGATTTCGGTGTCGGCGACCAGCTCTACAAGCGCTCCTGGTGTCCGTGCGAGACCCAGCTCGTGGACTGCTATGCGCCGCTCAATCTCAAGGGACGCCTCGCCGCTCCGCTGATCGCCGGGATGATCCGCCTCAAGCGCGCGATCAAGACATCCCCGGCGCTGCACAGGAGCGCCGCCTGGCTGCGCGGGCTGACGGTGCGCAAGCCCGTGGCGGCGCCCGAAGCCGACTGAGCGGAACGGGCCTCTCGCGATGCCCGGACGCGCCGCCGATGGCCCCGGCTTACGCCACGGAGCTGCGGTGGCCCTGCGGGCTGAGCGGCTGGCCCGGCGTCATCAGCAGCACGTTCTCGAAGCCATGGGCGTTGAAGTCGGACAGCAGCTGCGCCACTTCGTCCTCGTCGGAACGCAGGATCGACAGCACGATCTCGCCGCCTTCGGCGCGCGCGATCCGCGCCACCGAGGCCGCGTCGGCGGCGCCGCATTCGACGATCACCAGGTCGTAGGCTTCGGTCAGCGCGTCGATCACCATCGGCAGACGGTCGACGGCGCGCATGGCGCGGCGGGCGTTGGCATTGCCGTGCGGAATGATATGGGCCGACGACAACCGGTCGGGGTGGATCGAATCGGCGATGGCGATCTCGCCGCACATCAGGTCGGTGAGGCCCGGCAGGCGGATCGACTCGGCCATCAGTTCGGTCGGGCAACCCGAGCCGGTGAGATCGATGAGCAGGGTATGCAGCCCCTCGCCCGCCACGGTGCGCGCCAGCATGACCGACGCCGCCGATCCCTCGTCGCCCTCCGGCGAGACGCAGACCGCCACGGGGGTCCTGTCGGTGATCAGCTGATCGGCGACCGCTTCGACGCTGAAATCGTCTGCGTCATTGGCAATGACCGGCATGGCCGCAAACGCTGCATCCGGCGCGGGATGCGGTTCGGCGTCGGACGGCGCCGCTTGCGCGGCCTCCGAGACAGGCGCGACGGTTTCGGATCGCTCGTCATAGGCTTCGCGGACCAGTCCCGTGGACGGGCGCAGCGCCCGGCCCGAGAACAGTTCGCCGAGCATCACGCCGATCGAGGCGAGCAGGAAAGTAGCGAGCGCCGAGACCACGATGATCGGACCGGTCTTCGGATAATAGGATTCGGAAGCGGGCACGGCGCGCGAGATCACCCGTGCATCGGCCGGCAGCGCCTTGGGCTCGGACCGCGACGCGGCTTCCCGGTAGCGGCTCAGATAGGTTTCCAGCAGGTCGCGCTGTGCCGCGGCTTCCCGCTCGAGCGAGCGCAGTTCGACGGCTTCTTCGCCTTCGCGGCCGGAGCCGGCCTTGAGCGCGTTGAGCTGGGCGGTCAGTTCTTCCTCGCGCAGGCGCGCCACCCGGGCATTGCTTTCCAGGCTCGACAGCACCTTGCGGATCTCGCCCAGGAGCTGGGTCTCGACATCGCGCAATTGCGCCCGCAGACCCTTCATGCGCGGATGCGCCTCGAGCAGAGTGGTCGAGAGATCGGCGATCTGGGCGCGGATATTGCCTTCGCTTTCGCGCAGGCGCTGCACCACGGGCGAGCTCAGGACATCGGAGACGGCGTCAACGGCCTGGCCGTTCTCGAGCGCGTTGCGCACCGATTGCGCCCGGGCCTCGGAATCGGCGCGTTCGGCGCGCACGCGGCTCAGCTCGGTGGAAATGTCCGACAGCTGCTTGGCGGCGATCGTGTCCTGCTGGTTGACCAGAAGGAGCCCGGTCTGCGAGCGGTATTCGGCCACCTTGGCCTCGGATTCCCGCACCCGGTCGCTCAGCTTGGCGATCTCGGGCTCGAGCCAGGCGCTGGCGTCGGTGTTGTTTTCGAGCTTCGCCCCGGACTGGAAGGCGAGATAGGCGTCGACCAGGGCATTGGGAACCTGGGCCGCCAGGCCTGCGTCCTCGGAGGAGAACTCGATGCCGATCACCCGCGAGCCGGGAACGGCGTAGACTTCAAGCTTCTTGTTGAATTCCTTGAGCACGCGCTCTTCGGCGGGCACTTCAAGCGGGTTTTTCTTCAGTCCCAGCATGATCAGCACTTCGCCGATCGCGGACGGTTTGGCGACCGGATCGAACTCCTCCCGCGACGACAGGTCGAGTTCACGGGCCACCTGCTTGAGAAGATCGGTCGACCGGAGAATCTCGACCTGGCTGGTGACCGCGCGCTCGTCCAGTGCGACATCGGCGCCCTGCGAATTCTGGTCGCTCGAATAGACCGGCTCGCGGGTCTCGATCAACAGCCGTGTTTCGGACTTGTATAGCGGATTGATCAGGCCCGTCACCACGAAGGCCGCGCCCGCCGCGGCGGCGGTCAGGCCCGCGACAAGCACTTTCCTTTCCCAGACGGCCTTGAGCAGGCGGCCGAGATCAATATCCACATCCGGTTGCGACATTGGCGAGACAGACATGCGCGGGTTACTCCAAACTTGCACTCGCGTCGAAGAGTAAACGAACATGGTAACGCAAGGGTTAAGGCGCCAGTAACGCTTCCTTAACCTTTGCGCCGCCCTGCCCTGAGCCGTGCTTTCGACCGGGCTTGCGCAATAATTCTTGCGAGTTTTACCGCCCGTTAACCCTAATGGATCGATAACGGGTCTCGAATTTCGCACGTTTCGCGTGGAGCAAGAAAAGTATGAAACCCGGCAAGTCCCCCGCCACGTCCAAGGCGACACTCCTGATGGCGGCCGCCATGACATCGGTCATGCTGGCGGGCTGCTCCGGCTATCATCCGGCGCCCAAGGCCTTCCACGAAGCCGTGATGCAGCCCTACCGGGTTGACGCCGGCGACAGCCTGCGCATCACCGTATTCGAACAGACCGGGCTGACCGGAACCTATGCCGTGGATCAGGCAGGCTACATCGCCTTCCCGCTGATCGGAGCGGTGGCTGCGCGCGGGCGCACCCTGCAGGAACTGGAGGGCAGCATTGCCGCAAGCCTGCGCCAGGGGTATCTGCGCGATCCGGATGTCGCGATCGAGATCGACCGGTATCGCTCGTTCTTCATCATGGGCGAGGTCGGCCAGGCAGGCCAGTATTCCTATGTGCCGGGCATGACCGTGCAGAAGGCGATCGCCATTGGCGGCGGATATACGCCCCGAGCCCATCATCCCGACGTCGACATCACCCGCACGATCAACGGAAAGATCCTCACGGGCCGCGTCCGGATCACCGATCCGATCCTGGCCGGCGACACGATCTATGTGCGCGAGCGGCTGTTCTAAGCTCATGGCGGATACCAGGCCCTTGCGGATTCTCCATTGCTTCCGGTCGCCGGTCGGCGGAATCTTCCGCCATGTCCGGGATCTGGCGGAACAGCACGCCGCGGCCGGCCACCAGGTCGGGATCCTGTGCGATTCCACCACCGGCGGCGCCTATGAGGATGCGCTTTTTGAAAGCATCATGCCGCATCTGGCGCTCGGGCTCACGCGGTTGCCGATGCGCCGCTCGCTGGGGCCTTCCGACATCTCCACCGCGATCAGAACCTTTCGCGAAATCAAGAATTTGCAGCCGGATGTGCTGCACGGACACGGCGCCAAGGGCGGCGCCTTCGTGCGGCTTGTCGGCTCACAGTTACGGGTATCAAGGTATTGCGTTGCCCGTTTATATTCCCCCCACGGCGGGAGCCTGCACTACAGCGAGCGCACCTTGCGCGGCCAGGCCTATTTCGCCATCGAGCGCATGCTGGAACGCTGGACCGACAGCCTGGTGTTCGTCTCCGACTATGAGCGGCAGACCTATATCTGCAAGATCGGCGAGCCGCGGGCGCCCTGGCGGCTGATCCACAACGGCCTCAGGGACAGCGAGTTCGAGCCGGTCGATGCCGGCGCCGGCGCCGCCGATTTCCTCTATATCGGCATGATGCGCGACCTCAAGGGGCCGGATGTGTTCATCGAGGCGCTGCGCCGCGCCGAACAGATCGCCGGCCGGCCGATCCGCGCCGTCATGGTCGGCGACGGCGAGGACAAGCCGCGCTACCAGGCACGGATCGAGGCGCTCGGCATGGGCGCCAGGGTCGCCATGCATGACGCGATGCCGGCCCGGGAAGCCTTCGCCATGGCCCGGACGGTGGTCATTCCCTCGCGCGCCGAATCCATGCCCTATATCGTGCTCGAGGCGGTGGCGGCGGGCAAGCCGGTGATCTCCTCCCGGGTCGGAGGTATCCCCGAGATCGTGGGCGAGGATTTCGCCGGGTTCGTTCCCGCAGGCGATGCCGAGGCGCTTGCGGGCGCGATGGCCAAGGACATCCTCGAGCCGGCATGGCTCAATGCGGCGATGCCCGAGATGGACCGATTCCGCGGCCACTTCTCCGCCCGCACCATGGCCGAGCGGATGGCCGCACTCTACCAGGACTGCCTTTCCAGCAAGGCGCGGGACACATCTGCCCGCACGGTGTCAAGCCTTTCTTAGGGTGCGTGTGATATCCCGGTAACGAGAGTTTCCGGGGAGGTATCGACCGTGAACAAGATGGACCGCGACAGCGCATTCAATCCGAAGGCCATCCGCAAGGCGATGGCGGAGATTGACGTCAAGCCGAGCCTCAAGGGCGCGGACGGCGAGCAGGCGGTCGAACTCAGCCGGCTTGCCCGCCAGACCGCCAGCCGCCTGTCGGAAGAAAACTTCTCCCCCACCATGATCATCGGCACGCTGCGGCTGGCCGAATTCGCCCTGCTCTCGCTGATCGGCTTCCTTGTCTATGCGCTCTATGTCGGCATGACCTGGGAAGTCACGCTGCTGTACTACGCTCCGGCGACCTTCGCCGGCGCGGCGCTCGCGGTGCTCCTGATCCAGATCGCCGACGGCTATCAGGTTCCGGCCGTCCGCAGCGCGCTGAGAACCCTGCCAAGGGTACTTTCCGCCTGGGCCATCGCCTTCGCGCTGATCTCGCTGGCGGCGTTCTTCCTGCAATACGGCCTGGCCTTCTCGCGCGTCTGGTTCGCGGCCTGGTTCATCACCGGCGCCATCGCGCTCGTGATCGTGCGCAACATCGTCGCCTACGGCATCCGCCGCTGGGCGCGCAACGGCGTCATGGAGCGCCGCGCGGTGATCGTCGGCGGCGGCGACATCGCCAAGGCGCTGATCCGCTCCATCGAGCAGGATCCCAACAACGACATCCGCATCTGCGGCATCTTCGACGACCGTGACGAGCGCCGCTCGCCGGCGGTGGTGGCCGGCTATCCCAAGCTCGGCAATGTCGATGCGCTGGTGACGTTCGCGCGCCTGGCGCGGATCGACATGCTGATCATCGCCATGCCGCTGAACGCGGAATCGCGGGTCCTGCAGCTTCTGAAGAAGCTCTGGATCCTGCCGCTCGACATCCGCCTGGCAGCACACGCCAACAAGCTGCGCTTCCGGCCGCGCGCCTATTCCTATGTCGGCGCGGTGCCGATGCTCGATATCTTCGACCGGCCGATCACCGACTGGGATTCGGTCGCCAAGCGGATCTTCGACGTGTTCTTCTCGCTCCTGGCGATCGCGCTGTTGTGGCCGGTGATGATCGCCACCGCGATCGCCATCAAGCTCGATTCCAAGGGGCCGGTCCTGTTCATGCAGAAGCGCCACGGCTTCAACAACGAGGTCATCGACGTCTTCAAGTTCCGCTCGATGTACACGGACCAGTGCGAC
>TARA_R110002020_G_scaffold258080_1_pt1 | contig 13261 bp, 8 predicted proteins | sample TARA_R110002020 | Tara Oceans TARA_R110002020 (sample SAMEA4396489) | marine metagenome | biome: Westerlies Biome; feature: [MES] marine water layer (ENVO:01000295) within the mesopelagic zone...; material: water (ENVO:00002006), including particulate matter (ENVO:01000060) such... | reverse complement strand
CAGCAACATCATTCGGCGACGAATAGATAGGTAATTAAATATGGCAACGACAGTAATTAAAGCAGAAGGGTATGCAACCATGTCAGAAGCAGCTGACGCTCTCAAAACAGCAACCAACTCACTTACATTAGGTGCAGACACCTATGTAGGCATTGAAAAGCTTGGTTCCGCTAATTGGGGATATTGGTGCTTACACGATAATTAGGTAATTAAATATGGCTAAAAAAGACAAAAAAGAAGTGTCTGAGGAAGTTAAGGAAGAGGCTCCAAAAGAAGAGCCTACTCCTAAACCTGCCCCAGAACCTGAATTCAAAGTGGTTAATACTGCAAGAGGGACTTTTAAAAGATACCCAGACGGCAGACTAGAACCATTATAAATAAATCCTTCCTAGGATAAACAAGGAGAAAAAGAAATGACAGAAGAAGTAAAAGAATACTGGACGTTAGAAGATTTAGAATCTCTAACAGAAACAGTACAAGAAGCAGAAGTAGAACACCAAGGGAAATATTTCCCTGTTAAATGGTGTGAGTTAGTAGAATCAGAAGAACCTAAATATGATTTAGATGATAACCTCTCAGAAGAGGAAAAACAAGAATATTATATGAAATTAGGTAAAGAACGTTGTTTATCAATGATACTCAAAGCATCAGAAAAAGATTCTGATTATGACGGAATATCAGCAGAACAATGGGCTAAATTACCATCTACGCTTAAATTTAAAGTACAAAATACTTTAATGGGTGTAGCAACTTCAGATTTTCAGTCTGGATGAGGGATTCACCCGAAGCGGTTTATCTCTACATCCCTTTAATGAAGGAGCTCAATATGAGCTGGAATGAAATAAAAAATACGCCAAACAAAGAGTTACAAGGGTTAGCGCAAGCATTATCAACACACACTTTGGTGCATGCTTTTGATGGATATACACCTGATGATATAGGAGAACTGGCTAAAAAGAAACCACAAATACGTAGTGACTATGCCAGAAGTATGAATATGAAAGCAATGTTAGAAGCGAAAGCAGGAGCGAAAAGGAAAGTAGCGTCTTTCAAAGATGTAGTAGGAAAATAATATGGCATTCATGGGCGGGGGAAACCCGATAAGTGTAGCAGCAAACTTCAGATTAGCGTTTGATACACGCAGTGCTACACGAACTGCGACAAAATATGATGCAGCCATGAGTAATATGGTTAGCAAAGGCGCTAAGACCATGCAAAAAGCTGACCAAGTTGCTAAACAAACCTACAAAAATACTTTAACTGAAATTGAAGCATCTAATAAAGCAGCAGAAAAAAGATTTGCTAAAAACTCTAGTAGAACTATAATGCAGGTAATGCAAGACCAAAATAAAGCATATACCGCAGCTCAAAAGGGTATAATGAAAAGACAACACCCAAAGAGTGGTTCTTATAAAAAAGCAGCAGCAGAATATAGAGCAGCTATGATTGCCATGAGACAGGTTAATAAACAATACGCTGCTGAGATGAAAAAATACGGTATACAAGCTATGGCAGGGAATAAATTCTCTGGAGTGGCTTTTGGTGCTAATACACCACAACAAAGGAAAATGGCTATTAATCATATGCGAAATATGATTCAACTAGGTAAATTTCAAGGAACACAATTAAAAGCTGCAAATAATATAAAAAGACAAATGCAGAAGATTGATGAGCAACTTATTCAATTAGAAAAATCAAAAGCCTATATAATGGCTAGTAATTCTAAAAAACAAATGATGGCTCAAAGGATATTAAATCAATCTTTACAAAAGAATAGAATTAATTTTAAAATGATGAAGCAAGCTGCTCAAGAAGTGAACATGCAGCTTAACCAAATGGCTGCTCAGTTGACAATGGGCTTAACTCAAGCTCTTATGACGAGCACAATGTTAATAGTAGGTATGGGTTTTCAAGTATCAAGATTAGCTGCTGATTTCCAAGAGTTTGAACAAGAGTTAAGGAATGCAAATTCTATCTGGCAAACTACTAATGAAGTACTTTATGAAGCAAGTGACACTATCCTTAACTTTGGTACAGTTTATGGTATAGAAATCAATAAAGCAACAGAAGGTCTATATCAGATGGCTTCTGCTGGTTTATCAGCTGCTGAGTCACAAGAAATGTTACAAGCTACATTAAGATTATCTATGGCTGTTCAAGGTGACCACGAAACTTTGGCTAAGTTAACTATACAAGTTCTTAAAGGTTTCGGTATGGAGATGTCTGAGGCAGCAGAGGAAACAGATAAAATGGCTTATGCAATTAACAAATCTTTACTTCAATGGGAAGATTTAGCATCTGGTGTTAAGTTCGCTATGCCTTTCTTCGTTTCTATGAATCAAGAAACAGAACAATTATACGGTGCACTGGAAGTTTTAGCAGACCGTGCTTTAGAAGCAGGTATTTCAGGACGTGGTTTAAGACAGGCATTAGCACAATTTGCAAAACATGCTGATGATAACACAGCTGCCTTTAATAGAATGGGAATAGCAACCATGGACGCTAATGGCAACTTTTTACAACTTACAGAAATTGCTTCTAACTTTAGGGAAGCTTTTGGAGATACATATACTGATGCAGACATGATGACACAATTGTTGGAAGATTTCAACGTACGTGGTGCAACCGCGTTTGTCCATTTAGTTCAAAACGCTGAAGAATATAAACATAGAGTTGATGATTTAGCTAATTCTTCGGGAGCAGCTAAAGAAATGGCTGACAAACAGAATGAATCTTTGAAAAACCAAATACAAATTATGAAAAATTCATTTAAAGCTACTTTATTTGCTAGTGATGCAACTTACGAGCATTTAGGGGCTATGAATGAACTAGACTATTTATTGAAAACGTTAATTGTGGACTTCCGTGACTTTATGTTTGTACAGACAGAAACTGGACTTATACTAAGTCAGAATGGAGAAACTATAAGGAATCTATTAATAGGAGCACTAAAAGAATTTATACTGTTATTTAGGAATCTATACCAAGCTTTTGAAACTATGAACCCAACCAGTGAAGAGTTTGTGGGTATAATGCACGCAATGACTATACCTCTACAGCTGGCAGCAAAAACCTTAGGATTATTTGGAGAGGGTGCTTTAGAAGCTATTATAATGTTTAAAATGCTTAATAACATATTACCGATGAATACAATATACACACTTATGCAAACTCAAGCGCAAATGACTGCTTTGGGTGTTGACTCAGCTAGAACAGCTAGTATGATGGCATTAGGTGCAGCTATGGCAGCAACAAATGGGCTGATGTTCGCAGGATTATTATTAATGAACAAAGAAGCTGAAGGGTTACAGATGTTAGGAAAAGTAGCAGTAGTAGCTGCTGGTGCTATAATGGGTTTTGCAGTTGCTAAAGCAATGGCATTTGACCCAACAACTTATCTAGGTTTAGCAGGAATTGCTTTATCTATAACAGCAGGAGCAGGAATGATGCTTGGTTTTGCAACAATTATGGCAGACATGATGGTACCACCAGAATTGGATGCATATCAACCTGTAGACCTTTCAGGCTTACAACAACCAGTAATGGACATGGGAGGTATGTTTATACCTTCTTACGATAATGGTGGTTTAACTAACGAACATGGTTTAGCAATGCTACAAAAAGGTGAAACAGTTATACCTAAAACACGAAATATGCTTGGTGGCGAAGGAGGCATAACTTTAAATATACACGGCGACGTGTATGATTCAGACAACTTCGCTGAAAAAATAGCTCAGGTTTTACCAAGAGCTTTAAGAAGTAACAATGATATAGGAGGATTATAATGCCCGGAACAACATTTCAGAAACAGTCAGACATAAGCACACAACCAAATAGGTGTTTTGATACACAGCTATCACAATCATACTCAGATGTATTTGCTGGCAAGTTAACTACAGCAGACATAACAGATATGCCTTACAAACAAGGTTTGTTTTTAGAAGTACCTACCGCCGAAACTCCTAATTATGGCAGTGGAGAAGTTAGAGGTTATGAATTAGGATTATATGTTAATAGTATGACAGGTAAAGATATACCAGAATTAGCTATATGGAAAGCCAAGAAAGGTATAACTGATAATGTAGGTACATTTGGTACTGATGTAGTTAAAGATATATATTCTATGACATCATTTATATCAGATGCGACAAGTTCTAAGATGTGGGAAACTAATTTTGGTGGTGCAGTAAAACAAGGAATGTATGTTACCCAAAGTTACCGAACAAGAACTATTGGAACAGGTCCTTACACTACTCCCGAACAAGCATGGGAAGAGTGGTCAGGTAAATGGGCTACACAGCACGATTATGAGTCATTTGAAGCAAAATATGCATCAAATAGAGGAGACGGCACACGCGTTGTGTTTTTACAAGAAAAAATGGACCCAGTAGACGGAGACGTTACGGAGGGACTAGGTCGTTTAGCACACAATATTCAAAATGGTAATAGTATAATGGATGGAGTTGGTCAAGCATACGCAGAATACCACTGGTATGTAAAAAACAAAACAGGAAGCCCTTTTGACGGAACTAATGACCCTGCTTGGAATGGTGGTGTAAAAGGGGAAGACGATGGTGCTGAACTTGACATATTTTATGATTATGAAGTTTCAGAAAAAATAACAGAATCAGGAACGAACACAATACCCTTACCCGTAGATACTAGTAAGTTAGATGGTATTCCAGTAACTAGGTCAAATGACCAAATGGTTGGTAAAATTGGTCAAGCATCTGGTGGTACAGGTACTGTTCAACCATTATTTAAATCTGGATTTTTTTGGGAAGAAGGAGAAAACTTTAGTGGTACTAAAGCAATCAGAGCTGATTTGTTTAGTTATCCTCACGTTCAACCAGATACATCTGACCTGCCGGAAGTTAATGCTGATTATTCAGGTTATATGCAAGCAGCTTCTTTTCATAGAAATAAGATAATGCCCGGTATAACCACTACAAAAGACGCAGAACAGAATAGTTCTGAAGCTAATTCAAGTTCAACTAGTAATAAAAATAGACAAAAAGTATGTATTACATTGAAAATAAAGAACATGTCTAATATAGTTGCGAAAGACAGTTCATCAAATGGAGCTTCATTTCCATCTAGAGGTATGGCAGTATGGTTTAAGAATAGATTTGGTACTTCTTACAAAGGATACGACAAGTATAATTGGAATATAGCAGATGATATACGTCTACACCATTACGAAGCAAATACAAGTAATTTTGAAGGAGCTGTCACAGCTTTATCAGGAACCAATAATGTACCATTCTGTGGATTTATATTGTATAAACACTCAGGTCAATTTTATATTAAGTCAATAGGCAAAGAACAGTCTACTGCGGGTTTTTCATTTACAGAAGCAGACGAAACAAAAACTACGACAGCAGGAGCTGCCGATGGTGGTCAATTCCCACATTTTAATTTTGACCCTAACACTACTAGTAGCACTTATGGACATGTAGCTACAGATGCTAGTCTAATTGGAAAGTGGATACAGTTACAGATGAGTTTTGACCCAAGAGGTTCTGGTTTTACACTTAATGTAGTAGATAAGGAAACTGGTGAATTATTATGTGACACAGTTACATGTTGGTCTTCACAAGCTGCCTCTGATTGTAATTTAACTACTGCTTGGGGTCATTTATCAGTTGCAGCATACGGTTGTGCTTCTTTAGGTACAACTAGCGGAGGAACTTATGCTGGTAAAACAGATAATATTAATTTCAGACCTAATTTTTCATGTCTTTCTACACCAGCCTCAGATAGTGAAGTAGATGTAAAAGACAATCAAAAAACTCACACTAATATAATATTTGATAATGCTTTTATTACACAAGGCGGTTCTAATTATAAACATATAAATTCTACATTAACTAATGAAAACCCAACACCGGGAAAGATAGGAATATCACATAGAACAGCTGTTGATACTAGCGGGACTTCTACAGGTGGAGATACACAATCAACTATAGAAGAAACAACAGGATTGACACCAGCTACGTTTTGGTCGTTTGGGACTAAAAATAAAGCAGATATTGCTCCGTCTTCAGACGCAGTCGCTAAATATTTATATTTTAGTGGATTTACACCAGAGGTTGCTGCGGCTAGTGGAACTTTAGAAGGTATTGATTCAAAATACATGAAATGGGCTTGGACTACAGCTTCACCTAAACTAGGGTTACAACTATGGGGTAAAGACAATGCAGGTTCAACTACTGACGATGGAAATTTAGGAGCTTCTATGTTTACTCATGGTGGTGGTAGTGGTCAAAATAGAATATACTTTAATTCAACAACGCTAGCATCAGACGCAGAAACTAATGGTAGATTGACTTCTCTTTTATCAAATGAGTTCTTTACACAATCTGGACATGTAGCTTATGCATCTGAAGATGTTTCTGATGCAGCTTCTATGCATTCAACTATTGTAAAAAGAGAAAATATATTTTGTTCAGGAAGAGTATTAGCAACAACTCAAATAGATGAAACTGCATTAGACGATTTAAAATTTTTAAGAAATAGAGATGATAAAGATGAAGAATATATAATGTATGTTTATGGAGCACGTAATGCCCCTACAAACTATATAACAAACCTTAAGTTAAATGCAGTTAAAAATTCATCAATTGGAGCAGGCGCTGTAGAATGGAGTAAAAATATTATTTTTAGTGATGCCCATAGAACGTTAACTAAAACACCACTTGGTACAACCGGTGCTTCAGTTACGTGTGGAACTGATGAAAAAATAACATGGTCTGCCGCATCAAACATTAAATTATCAGATGGGACACAAGTTGCTCTTGAAGATTATTTTAATGTAGGAGATGATATAAGCGTAGCAGTTAGTGGTAGTTCACAAACTATGGAAGGAAGTCATACTATTGTGGAAGTTGGTACTTTATATTTAAAAATTGACACTGCCCAAGGTAGTACATCAACAGCAACGACTGGAACTTTAACAATCAAAAAGTTATCATCGAAACGCGATTTCAATGTAAACAGAGATAGCGAGGCTGACGATGTGAGATATGATGACTCTCAAAGAATATTTGTTTCACCTAACCGATATTGGTTGATGGCTGAAATATTTAATTATGCTTACGACACAGACATTTCAACACCTGTCAAATTACCAAACAAAACATATAACTCTGTAATTATTACAGATTTAAAACCAGCAGGGTCTTCAGAGCAGGGAAGTACTGATTTTTCATCTGATTCTATGGGAGCTACATGGAATGAATGGAAAATTTCAGACAGCTACCCTCTCCAACGGCCATGGAATATGACAAGAGATGCTACTAAAAATCAAAATTTAATAACAGGACAGGATTTCGGGTATGGAGCATACGTTAGTTTAGATGATGCTAAAGCTGATGAAGTAGCTGGTTCAGGTGGTTATGTACAAAGATATATTCCAGAATTAACAATAGAAGGTAATCCTCAAACTAACTTAATAGATATTAGTTCTATAAGGTCACATAAAGAATATGAACCCGCTGAAAGTATATATTTATGGGTGAATGTATTAAATCAAGGTTCAGATTCAGCAGTTAATATTTCTACTTTCGATAATACAACAGCAGCACAACGTCCTTTCTTATTAACAACTTATTATGACGAAAGACCAGATGCACCTGTTTTGTCAGTTACACCTTATGAAGAAGATACGTTTTTACCAGAGTATAAATGGGATGCCAAGGCAGATGATTTATGGTATGGTCTATTACATATTGATACTAAAAATATAGCTAGTCAATATCACAATGCAAATTGGAGATTACATTTAAATGAAGACTTACAAGGCTACGAAAAGACTAGTTATAATAAAATTATAAAAATGACAGAAGCAACTTCAGCAGGAGCAGACATACTTTACGATTATTTCTCAACAACAGCAACTGGAGCCGAATTTAATGACCGTTTGGGTAGTGGCAGTGGTAATGTGGTTGTAGATGCAACAGCAAAAACAATAACCATTGCAGGATATGGTGATTTGACCGACACATTTACTAGTGGCCAGTTTATAGATGTAAGAGGTATGGTTCAAAGTGGTAACAACATAACTAATTTACAGATAAGTGGTTTAACTTCTACTGTTATAACAGTTTCCAGTGCTACTACCCTTGTTAACGAAACTAGAGCTATTGGTTTTGTGACAGTAGGTAATGTCAGTTCTAAAAAGATTACGTTTACTTCTCCGGGAGTAGATTTAACTACAATTTTTCAAGCAGATGATAAGATAGCAATACACCATCCTACAGATAACAGTACAAATGTAGAATATGGTCGTGAATTAACTATAGCTACTGTTGCTGCTGCTCATGTTACAGTAGATGAAACGATGACTACAACTTCAATTGGTAGTTCAACCATTAAAAACCAAGCAACACCACCTGATGACCGATATGACGGACTTGCAGGACATACTAAACATTTCTTAGGAACTAATAAAAATGTTTTATCTTTCAAAGGACACAATGCCTCTGACGAAGGTCATTTTTCTTTAACTTGTCACGTAGTCAATGATGACGTAACTATATCAGGCACAGATTATATATTATACTCAAGAGCAACAGATTTAACTGGTAGTGTTGATTACAATTACTATATTGCAGTAAATGCTCAAGGAAATATAGTAGTTTCAGTACAAGGACATGATGGTAATAATGATAATAACGCAGCTACTACCCTAACTTCAGCATCTATTATACCTACAGATGGAGAAACTCCTATGCATATAGCATTTACATTAGACAAAGATTTACCGGCACAGAATTTAAAATTATTTATTAATGGGGTTATGGAGGCATCTTCAGGAGTAGCAGTAGATGCAGGAGGTTCAAACACCGCTTCTAGATGGGTAAGAGATATGAATATGGCTGGAGATTCATCTTCTATATTTGTTGGCGCTGAAGACCAATCAGGTAATAATGGTTTTAATGGTAAAATAGAAGAAATAGTAGCTTATGGTGATACTATTTACCCAATCAATCCTAGAGATGGTAAATATTTACATACAAAACCATTAGAAGATTTTCAAGGCACTGGTTCATCTATAGCTCCACAATCTTACACAGCTAGATTATTTATTAAAGACTATCACAATATAAGAGGTAGTTCAGCTACTGAAATAGCTACTTCTTCATTGATAAGTTTCAGAAAACCAGTTTTCGATTTAAGAGGTGGCTAGATATGGCAGCAAGACCAACAGATTTTATATTAAAAGTATACACAAGCGAGGCCGACGCGATTATCGGCGCAGATACTAATGCATTAAACATTATAGGAAGTCAAGTAACCGCTACAAATATTGCAGTTACAGCGATTGACGATACTATAGTTGTAAGTGGTACAATAGTAGGAGATATCACAGATACCTTTGAGGTAGGAGATACAGTAACTATTTCTGGTTCGACTTCTAATGACGGAAACCATGTTATAACATCTAGAACAGACACTGGTTTTGTAGTAGGTAATACAACAACAGACGAAGGTTCACATGCAGGTTCATATACTTTTACTAATGCAACAAAAACGAGAGCACAAATTAATAACAATGAACAAATAGTAGGTGCTCCATTTTTTACACATGAAAGGCTATTTTATAGATTAGAAAGTTTAACACCAGCAAGTGAATTCTACATAGACTGGGATGATGGTGATAACAACACCCCTGAGAAAGCTAATTTTTCAATACGTAAATTTGATTTGCCTACTAATTATTCTGTGTTTGAGCATACTTACACTAAACACGGTGAATTTTTCCCAATGGTTAGATTAACAAGTCCTGAAGGATTTAAATCTAAATTATATACTCCAACAGAAGCTCCAAGAGCGTCATATAGAGAATTAGAACCAGCAGTAGATTTATCAGGCTCAGTAGGACAGAATAAGTCACAGGTGACATTAGATTCTCAGATAAATGCTAGAATACCTTCTTTTGCCCCTTCCAATCACCCCCCAATTGCAATACTAAAAACAGATAGAAACCAAGTAATGGCTGGAATAGATAATTCAATAGTTGTTGAAAGTGGTATATCTGAGGCAAAAAGGAGAGCTTATTGTTATATAGACGGCAGAGATTTAGGTATACGACATGCTTCTGGAATAAATGGTGGTATTTATAACTTAGAACAAGCAGTAGAAGTAGTATACGAAACTGTTAATGGTGAGATAGTTAAAGAAACTGTTTCTGCAACAACAGCCTCGGCTGATGATGGTAGAACAGACCCAGCACCTTTTGCAGACGCTATTTTCCCTACAGCAGCTGTAAATGTTGGTCTAGCTAAAGTTTTATCTGTAAAATTAATTAGATTAAAAGAAAACCCATACGGTGACCAAAGTTCTTATAATACAAGTTATTATAATGTTAAAACAGATGGTTTATATCCTGATGAAAGGATATGGATTAGATTAGTAGATAATGACGATGCTACCGATAGTCCAGCTTACCCTTCTTTTGGTAGTCTTGCTGATTCTGTTAGAGAGATAGAAGGAAACACTTCATATCCTTGTTTTTGTTATGTTTCAAACGGAAATCCGTATGTTTCAGCAGAGGGAGCTGGCTATAAAGTTGTTGCTGACGGTTCTGAAAGCAGAACAAGAAATTCTAATGTAAGTCTACACAGATATTATTTATATGATGATAAATTAAGAAGAAAGAATGAAGCAGGCTCAAGTGCTTCAATAATTGCTCAACAGGATGTAGCACAATTTTCTGATAAATTCGCTACACAAATAGAAGCAAATGTCAACGCTAAAAAAACATTAACATATACTCATGATTATACAAGGGGACAACAATTAGATGACAATCAATTTAGTGCCTTATCATCAACCAATACTACACTTAATGGGGTAGGTAGGTTTTTTGATGACCATAGACTATTACGACTACAGGTTGAAGATACTAGTGTAGATGGTGGTGCATTAGCTACACAAATACACGAAGTAGACGCTATGGATAGGTCTTTTGTAGAATGTGATAGTGTAACTTATAGGACCGCAGGAATCAGACCTGCTTCTTTACAACACACAAGTCTTTTACTATTTGTAAACAGCACTAACAGCTGGCAAAACTTAGAAGCAGGTAATTTAGACAACACTAAAGTTTGTTTTGGTGGTGACGGTAGTGCTAAATCTTCTTCAGCAAATCTTAAATTAACTGATGTAACAGGTAGTGTAGATTCTAGTATGCCAAAAAATTTCTTATTAGTTGTTAAAGATAGAAAATTTAGTAAAGTATTCTTTAGACAAGATAATGATATAGCAATGAGAGCTATGTTCTCTGGTGGAACTGTACCACATTGTAAATTAACTGCTTATTATAACACACCTACAGGATGGAAACCTTTACCAATACAAGATGAAACTATAGCGGACCATAAATTAACTTCTGTAGGTAGAGCTACTTCATTATACAATTCAGGACCAGTTTCTTGGGACTTACCAGAGGATTGGACAGCAGGTGCACATGATGATATATTAAGTGGGACTTGGAACATATCTAGTAAAGGAGACGGTTCAACAGCTACAGAACCACAAGATTTATGGACAGATACCAACTTTCCAACCACACATAAAGAAGGTGGTGGTTATGCAATATTATTTGGTATTAAGACATTAAATACTTTTAGTTCAAATATAACTATAGAAAACTTTCATACTACTGTTTGTGACAATCAACATAGTAAAATAATAAAGATAACAGACCCTAAACATATAAGTCTTAATTCAGGAGCAGGTAAAAAACATATAACTCAATCTGTTAGTTTTAACAGAAAGGGAACTTACTACCAAGTAAAAGACAGACTAGGGACCAGTGAAATAAGAAAATTAGGAGCAGCTGGAGGTAATGTAACCTTTGGTGGTGTTGAGTTAGGAGATGGTTCATCAAGTAGCTCAGGAACACTTGGTCGTGAAAAACTAGTTGATTATCAAAAGAAAGGAACACCTGTATATTTCGATGTACAACATAAGAATGGAACTTATACAAGATTCTTCGGTATTATTACTTCAATCAGCGAAGACATGCCTACATCAAACATGATGCCAAAATATGGTATTAATATGATAGTATCACATATTGCTGAATTTGCTTCTGATGGTTCGTGGACAGAAGATTTAATTTCAATCGGAGGAGAAGAGGCTAAAGGTAAGGCTTATCTAGACTGATAACATGTCATCTACACCACAAATAATAATAAACGGAAAAGAACAACCAAATGTTTTATCTTTTAATTTAAGTTTTCAAGGAAACAACCAATTAAATAGTGCAAGTATAAAACTATCATCACCTGAATATGACGAGAATACTCTGTTTGGAAAGGTTGTTGAAATATTTTTAAACAACGGAGGTTTGGATACTGTACCTATATTTAGAGGTATAATAAAAGAAGTTAATACATCAGAAACTAATATGAGTATAAAAGCAGTAGATGTACGTGGTTATATCTCTGGAAAAGATTCTTTAAGCATAAACCTTACTGACAATGATAATTTTGACGGTTTTACAGTAGGCCAATTTCTTAGAAAGTATATAAATGATAACATAAATACATCAGAAACAAGGATAGGGTTGGATTTTTTGAATGATACGTCAAATTCAGTTAATCTTACTGGTATAAGAGGTAAAAAAAACCCCTTACAAATGTGTGTAGAGGCAATAGAAGAGGAATTAGACGACACTGATTTTGATAATCCTTTATCTTATATCATAGATGTAGAAGAAGGTCCTCTTTATAGTAATTTAATTATTAAAAAACAAAAATTATTAACAGAAGAAACCTCTTTATCGTTAAGTTTATCTGACGGTATTTCTAAATATCAATACCAAAGAAGACCAGTTCCAACTCAAATAACTGTAGAAGATACAGCTTCAAATAACTTTTATAAAACTAAATTAGGAAATTCTCCACAAGGTCCTTTTGCAGATAACATAGCAAAAGAATTTAAAGACCCTTCTGAAGCTAGTAAACATGCTATTTTACATTTAAAAAGGTTACAGGCAGAAGTTAATGATATATCAATAGATGCAACAAGAGGATACCACTTAGGTTTAGAGTCTTTAATATCAGTACATGTGAACAAAGATGAAATAGATGGAGTCCATAGGTTGGTAAGTAAAACTATTAATTATGATAATAAAAGCGGTTTTAAATTAAAACTAACTTTAAACAAAAGACCTATTAAAGTAAGTAATTATTTATCTATTCAATAAGAACGATTACTTTTATTAGTCTTACTTCTAGCTTTTAAATCG
>TARA_R110002020_G_scaffold37705_3_pt1 | contig 13277 bp, 15 predicted proteins | sample TARA_R110002020 | Tara Oceans TARA_R110002020 (sample SAMEA4396489) | marine metagenome | biome: Westerlies Biome; feature: [MES] marine water layer (ENVO:01000295) within the mesopelagic zone...; material: water (ENVO:00002006), including particulate matter (ENVO:01000060) such... | reverse complement strand
GAAGCCCGCCGCAGCCTGCCCGCCGGCCAGCGCGGCGTCGCCCGCACCGCGCTGGCGGTGCTGGACTGGCCGGTGGCGCAGCTGATGACCTTTGCGATGGCCCTGGCCGCCGATTTCGACCGCGTGGTCAGCGCCTGGCGCGACTGGCATGCGGCCGGGGGCTTTCGCCTGGAGGCGGGTTTCCTGGGCGCCGCCGCGCGCGCCTCGGTGGCCAGCGAACTGGCCGAAGAAGAAGCCTATGCCGTCGATGGCCCGGCCCAGGCCTCGGCCCTGCTGGAGCTGCGCGACGCCATGAGCCTGGTCTGGCGCATCCTTCTGCTGTGGCTGGGCGTGCTGGCCCTGCTGGTGCTGGCCGGCTGGGCGACGTAAGAACGGGGACAGGTGCAATTAAAGGTGAAGCCTTTAATTGCACCTGTCCCCCAACCGAGGGTTCAGTACCCCCCAGCCAGGACGCTCAGCCCGACCCCCATCGCCATCAGGAAGAAGTACGCCAGGATGCCGAGGATCGGCGTGAGCAGCGACAGCAGGCACCAGAGCCGGGCCTTGTCCGAAGCGTCGCGCGCCTGGTCGATGTTGCCGGTCGCGACAAGCGTATCGACGCGGCTGGCGTAGACCAGGGCGACGATGCCGCCGGGCAGGCAGCAGAACAGGGTCATCAGGATCGCCCAGACCAGGTGGTTGGGGACGTAGGCCTGCGAGGGGATCGTCACGGGGTCATCCTCCGGGAGCCAGCCATGAGAACGGTTCCCAGGGCAGGTTGCGCAAAATTGCGTAGCTGATCAGCACCACGGCCCAGGGCCGCGCGTCGCCGAAGCGGCGGGCCAGGCGGCCCCAGCCTTCCGGCAGCGCGAACAGCTGGTTGGCCAGCAGCAGCGCGACGAATGGCAGGGACAGCACCAGCAGCGGATTCATCGCCATGGCGCTGGCGAAATCCAGGTGCAGCAGGGCGTGCAGGGCGCGGGTGGTGCCGCAGCCGGGGCAGAACAGCCCGGTCAGCCACTCCGACGGGCAGGGCGGCAGCGGGCTGCCGGCCTGGCGCGGGTCCACGTTCCAAAGCACGACGGCGCCCGCCGCGGCGGCCAGCCCGGACAGGGCCAGGCCAACCGGGTGGCGCCGGTATCCCGGCAGGGGATCAGTAGTTGCCGGCATCCGCCATGATGCCCAGGCCCACCATGCCGAACCAGCCGAGGACGGCCACCAGGCCCACGCCCAGCGAGATCCAGCACCACAGCTTGGCGTTGTCGGACGACTGCTGCGCGCCGGCGTAGTCGCCCGCGGCGGCTTTGCCGTCGACCTGCGCGGCATAAACGATGGCGACGATGCCGCCCGGCAGGCAGCAGAACAGCGTCACCAGGATCGCCCACACCAGGTGGTTGGGAATCGGCGCGCGCATGGCGTTCGCGGCGGGCGCGGTGGCCTGCGGCGGCGGGGTGCTCGGGCCGGCCGACATCGGCGGGACCGGCGGCGTGGTGGGCAGCGCGGCGCCGCATTGTTCGCAGGCGCTGGCGCCGGCCGTGTTCTGGTGGCCGCAACTGGTGCAGATCATGTTGTTCCCCTGGAAGTGATGGCGCTGCCGGCAAGGGCAGCACGAAGGGGAAAACTAGCGTTTGCGCGCGCGTCCCGTCAAACGGTTCAGGGACGGTCGCCGCGCAGCTGGCGCACGCGCGCCTCCAGCGAGGCCGCGTCGGCGGTTTCGCCGGGCACCGGCGCTTCGGCCACCAGGCCGACGGCGGCGCGCAGGCGCCGGGGCACACGCAGGCGGCCCAGTCGGCTGTCGCGGTGCGACCACATGCTGTCCCACAGGCCGGTCAGGGCCATGGGCACCACCGGCACGGGCGACTGTTCGAGGATGCGTTCGACGCCGCCCTTGAACTTCGCGATCTCGCCGTCCTTGGTCAGCGCGCCCTCGGGGAAGATGCAGACCAGTTCGCCGGCGTCCAGCGCCGCTTTGACTTCGGCGAAGGCGGCGTCCATCACGGCGGGGTCTTCGCGCGCGCCGGCGATGGGAATGGCGCGGTGGGCGCGGAACACCCAGTTCATGCCCGGGATGCGGAAGATCCTGTAGTACATGACGAAGCGGATCGGCCGCGGCACCGCGGCACTGATCACCAGCGGGTCCATGTAGCTGACGTGGTTGCACACCAGCAGGGCCGGGCCTTCGTCGGGAACGTGTTCTTCGATGCCGGTGATGGAGACGCGGTAGAAGACCGAGACGTAGATCCAGGCCAGGAAGCGCAGGAAGAATTCCGGCACCAGGGTGAAGATCAGGATCGAAACGCCGGCGTTGGCGACGGCCAGCGCCAGGAAGAGCTCCGGGATGCTCAGGCCCGGCAGCGGGATCACGATGCCACCGATCGCCAGCGACTCGCGCTGCAGCAGCACGCCCAGCATCGCCGCCAGCACGATGAAACCGGCGTTCTGGATGTTGACGCCGGCGATCACGCGCGACAGCTCTTCGCGCGGCGTGCGGCTCTGCACCAGCGCGAACAGCGGCACGATGAACAGGCCGGCGAACAGGCCGATAAGCGTTAGGTCGGCGATGACCCGCCAGTTGCCGGCGGCGACGAAGTCGCGGACCGTCAGGCCGCTGGCGGTGGCCAGGTCGGGGCGGGCGAAGTACAGGTCGGCGCAGAACACGGTCATGCCGATCGCGCCCAGCGGCACCAGGCCGATTTCGATGGTGCGGCGGCTGAGCTTTTCGCACAGCAGCGAACCCACGCCGGTGCCTACCGAAAACAGCACGAAGCAGAACAGGTACAGCGTGCTGCCGCCGCCCAGGTAGGTTTCGGCATAGGTCGGCAGCTGCGCGGTGAGCACCGTGCCGACGAACCAGAACCAGGAAATGCCCAGGATGGCGTTGCGCACGGCCAGCTGCTTGCGGGCCAGGCGCAGGGCCTTCAGGGACTCCGGGAACGGGTTCCAGTTGATCTTCAGGTCCGGCGCCGAGGCTTCCACGCGCGGCACCAGGCGGCTGATCAGGTTGCCGGTGATCGCCAGTCCCACGATCGACGCAGCGGCGGCTTCCGGCCCGGCCTGGCCGGCGACCACGAAGATCAGGCCGCCGAAGATCATGCCCAGCAGGATCGACATCGAGGTGCCCATCTCGACCAGGCCGTTGCCGCCGGTCAGCTCCTCGGGCTTGAGCACGCTGGGCAGGATCGAATATTTCACCGGCCCGAACAGCGTCGACTGCAGGCCGGTGCCGAACAGGGCCACCAGCAGCAGCGGCATGTTTTCGGTCAGGAAGCCGATGGCGGCGACCGACATGATGCCGATCTCCATGGCGGTGGTGATGCGGATCAGCCGCTGCTTCTCGAGTTTTTCGGCGATCTGTCCCGCCAGCCCGGAGAACAGGAAATACGGCAGGATGAACAGCGCCGGCGCCAGGTTGGTGTACAGCGTGCGCTGCTCCGAAGACACGCCCAGGAAAAACAGCAGCGCGATGATCGCCTGCCGATAGACGTTGTCGTTGAAGGCGCCAAGGGACTGGACCAGGAAAAACGGCAGGAAGCGCCGCTGGCCGAGCAGTTCAAACTGGTTGTGGGCCATTACCCCTCCCGGGTCCCCCAAAAATGGGGTCAGAGAACATTAACGTTTCAAGCGCTGTTTGAAACGTTAATGTTCTCTGACCCCATTTATTAGCGCTGCAGGGCGCGCCAGCCGATGTCGCTGCGGTAGAAGACGCCGTCCCAGTGGATGTTGTCGGCGGCGGCGTAGGCGCGGCGCTGGGCGTCGGCGATGTCGCTGCCCAGGGCGCAGGCGCAGAGCACGCGGCCGCCGGCGGTGACCACCTGGCCGTTCTTCAGCGCGGTGCCGGCATGGAACACCTTGGCGTCGGCGCCCGGGTCGGTGGCCAGGCCGGCGATGACGTCGCCGGTGCGCGGCGTGCCGGGGTAGTTTTCCGCGGCCATCACCACGCCCAGGCTCGGGCGCGGGTCCCATTCGGCCTTCGCCTGGGCCAGGCGGCCCTCGACGGCGGCTTCGACCAGGTCCAGCAGGTCGCTGCGCAGGCGCAGCATCACCGGCTGGGTTTCCGGGTCGCCGAAGCGCACGTTGAATTCGATCACCTTCGGTGCGCCGTCGGGCGAGATCATCAGGCCGGCGTACAGGAAGCCGGTAAAGGGCACGCCGTCGGCGGCCATGCCGCGCACGGTGGGTTCGACCACCTCGCGCATGATGCGCGCGTGCACTTCGGGCGTGACCACCGGGGCCGGCGAATACGCGCCCATGCCGCCGGTGTTCGGGCCGGTGTCGCCGTCGCCGACGCGCTTGTGGTCCTGGCTGGTGGCCATGGGCAGGGCGGTGCTGCCGTCCACCAGCGAGATGAAGCTGGCCTCTTCGCCGTCCAGGAATTCTTCGATGACCACGCGCGCGCCGGCCTCGCCGAAGGCATTGCCTTCGAGCATGTCGGTGATGGCGGCTTCGGCTTCTTCCACCGTCATCGCCACCACCACGCCCTTGCCGGCAGCCAGGCCGTCGGCCTTGATGACGATGGGCGCGCCGTGGTCGCGCACGTGCTGCAGCGCCAGCGAAGCGTCTTCGAACACCGCGTAGTAAGCGGTCGGGATGCCGTGGCGGGCCAGGAAGTCCTTGGCGTAGGCCTTGCTGCCCTCGAGCTGCGCGGCCGCGGCGGTGGGGCCGAAGATGGGCTGGCCGGCGTCGCGGAAGCGGTCGACCACGCCCAGCACCAGCGGCGCTTCCGGGCCGACGACGGTAAGGCCGACGCCTTCGGTTTCAGCCAGGTTGAGCAGGCCGTCGATGTCGGTGGCGCGCACGTCGACGTTGCGGCAGCCGGCTTCGGTGGCGGTGCCGGCATTGCCCGGGGCGACCAGCACTTCTTCGACGCGCGGCGACTGCGCCAGCTTCCAGGCCAGGGCGTGTTCGCGGCCGCCGGAACCGATCACCAGGACTTTCATCAACTTTCCCCGCGCAAGAAGTGTGGGCCCGTGCTCAGCGCGTGCAATCGGCCGAGGCGAGCGAGATTTCGAAAAAACGGTTGCCGTCCATGTCCACGAAGCGGCGCTTGATGGCCACCCCGCGCGCCAGCAGGAACAGCACGTCGGGCTGGTCGCACAGCGGCAGCATCAGCGCCTTTTCGGCCTGCGCCACCTGGCCGATGGCCGGGTCGTCCGGATTGGCGCGGCGGTTGAGGCTGCGGATCGTCATGACCAGGTCGCTGCCTTCGAATTCGACGCGCTGCAGCTCCAGGCCCTGGGCGTAGGGGCGCGGCAGGCCCTTCTGGAATTCATCGACGATGGCCTGCATGCGCGCGGCGATGGCGACGGTCTCGCGCGCTTTCGCGGCACGCTGTTCGGCGAACCACCAGCCGCCGCCAATGATCGCCAGGCCGGCCACCAGCACCACGGGAACCAACCAGCGCGGGCCTGCCTTGGCGGCCATCAGTGGCGGAAGTGCCGGCGGCCGGTGAAGACCATGGACATGCCATGTTCGTCGGCGGCGGCGATGACTTCGGCGTCGCGCATGGAACCACCGGGCTGGATGACCGCGGCGATGCCGGCGGCCGCGGCGGCGTCGATGCCGTCGCGGAACGGGAAGAACGCATCGGAGGCCATCACCGAACCCGGCACCACCAGCCCGGCTTCTTCGGCCTTGATGCCGGCGATCTTCGCGCTGACCACGCGGCTCATCTGGCCGGCGCCAATGCCGACCGTCTGCAGGTCCTTCGCGTACACGATGGCGTTGGACTTCACGTACATCGCCACCTTCCAGGCGAACAGCAGGTCGCGCAGCTGGGCTTCGGACGGCGCGACCTTCGACACGACCTTCAGGTCGGCGGCACCCAGCGCGTCGGTGTCGGCGTCCTGCACTAGCAGGCCACCGGCGATGCGCTTGTACTCCAGGCCGCCGGCCGCGCGCAGTTCGCCGCAGGCCAGCACGCGCACGTTGGGCTTCTTCGCGAAGGCAGGCAGCGCGTCGGCGGCGATGGACGGCGCGATCACCACTTCGACGAACTGGCGCTTGAGGATTTCCGCGGCGGTGGCGGCGTCGAGCTCGCGGTTGAAGGCGATGATGCCGCCGAAGGCCGAGGTCGGGTCCACCGCGTGGGCGCGGTCGTAGGCGTCCATCAGGTTGCCCGCGACGGCAACGCCGCAGGGATTGGCGTGTTTGACGATGACGCAGGCCGGGGTGTCGAAGGCTTTCACGCACTCAAGCGCGGCGTCGGCGTCGGCCAGGTTGTTGTAGCTCAGCTCCTTGCCCTGCAGGAATCGCGCGGTGGCGACGATGCCTTCGCCGGCGCCGGCTTCGACGTAAAGCGCGCCGCGCTGGTGCGGGTTTTCGCCGTAGCGCAGGGCCGAGGCCAGCTGCAGCGAGGCGTGGAAGGTTTTCGGCCAGGCTTCGGGTTCTTCGGGATTTTCAGCCCGCGGGGAAAGCCACTGGGCGATCTGGCCGTCGTAGGCGGCGGTATGCGCGTAGGCCTTGGCCGCCCAGGCGCGGCGCATGGCCGGCGTGGTGCCGCCGGCCTGCAGCGCTTCGAGCAGGGCGCCGTATTCTGACGGGTCGACCACGACGGAAGTGCGGGCGTGGTTCTTCGCCGTGGCGCGCAGCATGGCCGGGCCGCCGATGTCGATGTTCTCGATGGCGTCGTCGTAGCTGCAGCCGGGCTTGGACACCGTTTGCACGAAGGGATAAAGGTTGACCACCAGCAGGTCGATCGGCGCGATGCCGTGTTCGGCCATCACTGCGTCGTCGGTGCCCTCGCGGCCAAGCAGGCCGCCGTGGATCTTCGGGTGCAGGGTCTTGACCCGGCCGTCCATGATCTCCGGGAAACCGGTGACTTCGCTGACATCGCGCACCGGCAGGCCGGCCTCGCGCAGGGCCTTGGCGGTGCCACCGGTGGAGAGCAGGTCGACGCCCAGCGCGTGCAGGCCGCGGGCCAGTTCGACCACGCCGGTCTTGTCGGAAACGGATAGCAGGGCGCGGCGGACGGGTTGGCGGTTGGTCATCGGGGCACCTCGGAGACGAGGCCGCGATTATACCGAGCTAGAACCGGGGTCAGAGTCGAATTTCGCCCCGGACTACCTGATTGCCTGCGATTCCCAGAGCCGAAATTCGACTCTGACCCCTCATCAAGCCAGGCCGTAGGCCTTGAGCTTCTTGCGCAGGGTGGCGCGGTTGATGCCCAGGCAGGCGGCGGCGCGGCTCTGGTTGCCTTCGCAGTGGCGCATCACTTCGGCGAACAGCGGCAGTTCGATTTCGCGCAGGACCACTTCGTACAGGTCGTCGGGATCGCAGCCGTTGAAATCGTGCAGGTAGCGGCGCACCGAGCGGGAAACGTGTTCGCGCAGGGGCGTGTGGCCGCTGGGCGTGGTCGTATTGGTTTCCGCTCTGGCGGCGGTCGGGACATTCACTTCGGGGGCGCTCCACTGTTCTCGTCCGCTTCCGTGCGGAACCCGCCGGCCGGGCGACGGGGGAAAGGAGTCTACGTCAATCCTGCTTACGTAGCGACTGCCTTTTCGTACGATGTCAGTGGAAGTCGAAGGTAAACGCGACGGCCCGCTGGCCGGGATCGAGTATTTCCAACGTGGCGCTGGCCGACTGGCCGGGTGCGATCAGTTCGGTCGCCGGCGGGCTGCCGAGGTATTCCACCGGCTTGAAGCGGCGCAGGCCCAGGGCGTTGCCGTCGATGTCGTGCAGCGCCAGCTCCATCACCGGCCAGGGCTGCGCCCAACGGGCGTCGTTGCGGAAACTGGTGGTGATCAGCAGCGCGCGATTGTCCTGCGGATGCCGGCGCACTTCGCGGCTGGTCACGCGGAAGGCGCCGGGTTCGTGCCAGGCGGGCAGGTCGCAGCCGAGCACGCCGCACAGGGTTTCCAGCCGCGGCCGCCAGGCCGGGTCCGTGGCCAGGCGGGCGCGGTCGGCCAGCATCAGCTGCAGGGCCAGGGCCACCACCAACGCAGCGGCCACGGCCCACCATCCCCAGGGACGGGGCTTGCGCGGCACGGGGGCACTGGCGACGGCGAAACGCGGGGGGCGGGGCGGCATGTCGCGAAGGATACCGGCTCAGCCGGCGCGGCGGCGGCCGGTGATGCGCATCCAGTCGCCTTCCTGCACGGCCTGCAGGTCGTCGAACCAGGCGGCGTAACGTTCCAGCAGCGCCGGTTCCTGCCCGTGCAGGATGCCGGAAAGCGCGATCACGCCGCCGGGCTGCACGCGCGCGGCCAGGGTTTCGGCAAGGGCATCAAGCGCGACCGCCAGGATGTTGGCGACCACCACCGGGTAGGTGGCCGGCGGTTCGTCTTCGGGCGCGTACACGGCCAGTTGGTCGCCGACGCCATTGCGTTCGGCGTTGTCGGCGGTGGCGGAAAGCGCCTGCGGGTCGTTGTCCACGCCGACGGCGCGTTCGGCGCCCAGCTTCAGCGCGGCCAGGGCCAGGATGCCGCTGCCGCAGCCGAAATCGAGCACCGTCTTGCCCGCCAGGTCCAGCGAATCGAGCCAGGCCAGGCACAGCGCCGTGGTCGGGTGCGTGCCCGAGCCGAAGGCCAGGCCGGGGTCGAGGCGCACGATGGCGCCGCCTTCGGATTCCGCGGGCGCGTCCATGTTCCAGGGCACGATCCAGGTGCGTTTGCCGAAGGCCAGGGGTTCGTACTGGTCCATCCAGGCGCGCTCCCAGTCCTGGTCGGCGACCTCGCGGAACTGTGCACCGGCCAGGTCGAGCCCGCTGTCGAAGGCGTCGAGCGCGTGCAGCACCAGCTCCGGCACCGTGTCGCCCGGGAACAGCGCCAGCAGGGTGATCTGCGGCCACAGCGGTTGCTCGCCGACGCCGGGTTCGAGCACCGCGCGTTCGTTGGGCGTGCTGGCATCGGCGTCGAGCAGGGTGACCGACAGCGCACCGATATCAGACAGCGCGTTCTCAGCGCGGGCTTCGTCTTCGGCGCGGACGGTCAGGGCGAGTTCGAGGAAAGGCATGGCGGCCGGGGCGTGGGGCGGGCCGCCATTGTCGCATTGGTGCCGATCAGTCGTCGCTGGCGGCCGGCTGCTCCAGGCACCGGAAGGCCAGGGCGACGTGCATGCGCGTTCTCTCCGCTGAAAAAGGTGCGTCGCCGTCCGGTTCCGCGTCCTCGGGTGGGACGATTTCCGTGCCGGTGTCGATCCGCTCGATCACCATCGGCTTTTCGCCGCAATCCTCGGTATAAGCTTCGCGAACCTGGTCGCCGATCAGGCGATTGGCCATGGCAATCGGCTTCTCGGCTCCGGATGTCCAGCCGTTTTTTGACTCTGCCCCTTCCGGTCGTGGCATCGCCACCAAATGGGGGGTGCCCGGCGCGATGGACTGGTGGTTGGGAAGGCGGTCCAGGCTGCAGGTGAACTGCATGCTGAGCACCTGGCCTTCTTCGGGTCGTGCGGCGTCCTGGGCGAAGTGCTCGCCACCCGCTTCCAGGCTAAAGCTGCCCTGGGCACATTGCTCGCCGTCCATGGACAAGAACAGGGCCGTGGAGTGGTCCCTGTAGGTGTAGCGATCATCGGCAACGATTCGCGCTTCGAATCGTTTCGCACTGTTCTCTGCAGGCACCAGTTCGACTACCTCCACCTGGTCCATCAGGGCTTCACCCGGAATCCCGGTCCCCCGGCTGCAGCCCGCCACGGCAACAGCTACGGCCATCGAAAGAATGGTGCTGGCGGTTCGGTTCACGGTTGGGACTCCTCGGGTTCTGTTTTCCTGCAATCGACGATGAAGCCGATGTAGGCATCGGCCGGGCGGTACCTGAGCTCGGAGTTGGCGGGAAGCGGCGGGAAAATGCCCACGGCCACCCGGCTGAAACTCGCGCCGCCCTCGCATTTTTCCATCCACTCAAGCGTGGACTTGCCCAGGGCCTGTTCGATGGCCTGGTACTTCGGCTGTGCCGGGCGAAACCGGACCGGCTGCACGACAGGGTCGCGCGGAAAACCCTCGTTGCCTTCGTTGAGCCGCTCGTGGAAGAGCCAGTGCACGTCGTCCCTGTCCAGTCCCTCGGCCAGCGTGAATTCGAAATCCGGCGGCGGCGGGCAGGTGATGACGCGGCGGAACACCGTGCCCGGCGGATGCATCCGGGTCTGATCGGCCACGGCCCTGTCGGCCGGTGACGTTGAAATGGTGGTGCCCCGGCGGCCGTCCGGGCAGGTCACCCGAAAGGCGTGCCAAAGCGCAAAGTCGGCATCGCGCCAGCTGGCCTCGCGCCGGGATTCCACCATCAGTTCGTAGGTCCGGCCTTCGGTGTCGTTGCCGCTGAGCTCGGAGCGCGTGGGTGTGCCGAACTTCTGGGCCAGGCGTGCCGCCTCCCCGGGTGTCAGCGGAATCTTGTCGGCGACGTCGCAGCCGCCAAGCATCGCAGCCACGGCCAGGCAGGCAGCCAAGGTCATCGGCTTGAGCGTGCGGGGGCGGCGATGGCCGGCGATGGCGGGCGGGAAGCGCTTCATGGCTGTGGCGTCCGGCAGTCGCTGAGGAAGCCGAAAACAAATTCGGTCCGGTCGTCCGACCCCCGCTGCGGCGGATCGCCGGGCGCGTAGTTGCCGATCAGCACGCGGCGGACGATGACCCCATCGGGGCAAAGCGGCAGCTGCCGCGACACCTCCATTCCGATGATTTCATTCATCCACTCGTACTTCTTCACCCACTTGGACACGGGCAGGGACGTGGCGATGGCCCGGCGACCGGGAGGCCACTCTTCACCCGTAAGTTCGGCGAAGACCTGGCCCTCGGCGTCGCGACGGCTGGTGCCCGGGGCAAACGTCAGCTCTTCGTAAGGCTGCGCGGGGCAAAGGTATTTCAATCGGTAGGAGGTGCCCTTGGGGTGGTCCACGTTCCGTGCGGCGATCGAATCGCTGAGCAAGGCGGGGCTGCGCTCCAGGATGGCAGGGCGTTGGCCGTCCGGGCACAGTCCCGAAAGCTGTCTGCGGATCGCGAGTTCGGCGGATGCCCAGGAGCCTTTGCGCCGGGACTCGACCAGGACCTCGTAGGTATCTCCCGGTTCGTCGCCGGGCACCCGCTCGCGCGTGGCCGCGCCGAATGGATCGGCCAGCCGGCGCGCATCCTCGGGAGTCAACGGGATCTTGTCACGCAGGTCGCAGCCCGACAGAAGGACCAGGAGCGCGAGCGCAGTGATGAAACGCAGCGAACGAACCATGGCAGGCCCTCAGAGCGACTCGTCTGCCGGTTCGCCATCCATGCACGAAAACTCCGCGCCGACGAATGCGTCCGACCGGTTGAGGAATACGTCTTCTTCGGGCGTGGGCGTCGGCAGCGACATCACCAGCAGGCGCGGGAAGGCCACGCCCTGGCCGCGGCAGTAGCGGTGGCCGCGGGCGTGCAGCTCACCGACCGCCTTCGCGATGGCGCTGTACTTGGGATGGCGGTCGTTGAAGCTCGCCATGACGGAGTAGAGGCCGGCTTCGCCCATGACCCGCATGGCGTCATGCCAGCTGGCCTCTTGTTTTGCTTCGACCTTGATGCTGAAGCGCCGGCCTTTGGGATCGGTCGGGTCGGCCTCGCGGCGCACCTCGCCGAATTGATTTGCCTGGTCGAGGCGTTTTGCCGTCCCGGCGGCCTCTTCGGCGATGTCACAGCCCGTCAGAACCACTGCCATCGTTAGCGAAAGCAGAAAAATTCCCGCACTTTTCAAGGGTTTGGCTCCGGATTGGGCGTTTCAGCCCAACCCTATCGCTTTTTCCTTGCGCTCCGCCAGCCGCTTTTCCAGGTAGTGGATGTTGGTGCCGCCCTGCTGGAAACCGACGTCGGCCATGATGCGCTGCTGCAGCGGCACGTTGGTCTTGATGCCGTCGACGACCATTTCGCTAAGCGCCACTTTCATGCGCGCGATCGCGGTGGCGCGGTCGGGGCCGTGCACGATCAGTTTGCCGATCATCGAATCGTAGTTCGGCGGCACCTTGTAGCCTTCGTAGATGTGGCTGTCGACGCGCACGCCGGGGCCGCCCGGGGCGTGGAAGTGTTTGATCAGGCCGGGGCTGGGCAGGAACGATTCCGGGTCCTCGGCGTTGATGCGGCATTCGATGGCGTGGCCATTGATGACGATGTCTTCCTGGCGGATCGAAAGCTTTCGGCCGCTGGCGATCAGCAGCTGCTCCTTCACCAGGTCCACGCCGGTGATCATCTCGGTCACCGGGTGTTCGACCTGGATGCGGGTGTTCATTTCGATGAAGTAGAAGCGGCCGTTTTCGTACAGGAACTCGAAGGTGCCGGCACCGCGGTAGCCGATGCGCACGCAGGCCTCGGTGCAGATGCGGCCGATCTCGGCGCGCTGCTCGTCGGTGATGCCGGGCGCGGGCGCTTCCTCGACCACCTTCTGGTGGCGACGCTGCATCGAGCAGTCGCGTTCGCCCAGGTGGATGGCGTTGCCCTGGCCGTCGGACAGTACCTGGATCTCCACGTGGCGCGGGTTCTCCAGGAACTTCTCCATGTAGACCATGTCGTTCGAGAACGCGGCCTTGGCTTCCTGGCGCGTCGCGGCGATCGCCGTCAGCAGGGCGCCTTCGGTGTGCACCACGCGCATGCCGCGGCCACCGCCGCCGCCGGCGGCCTTGATGATCACCGGGTAGCCGATTTCGCGGCCGTGCGACAGGCATTCGGCGTCATCCTCGGGCAGCGGGCCGTTGGAGCCCGGCACGCAGGGCACGCCGGCGTCCTTCATGGCGCGGATCGCCTCGACCTTGTCGCCCATCATGCGGATGACGTTGGCGGTCGGGCCGATGAAGACGAAGCCCGATTTTTCGACGCGCTCGGCGAAGTCGGCGTTTTCACTCAGGAAGCCGTAGCCCGGGTGGATGCCCTGGGCGTCGGTGACCTCGGCCGCGGCGATGATGGCCGGGATGTTGAGGTAACTCTCGGACGAGGGCGCCGGGCCGATGCAGACCGACTCGTCGGCCATGGCCACGTGCTTGAGGTTGCGGTCCACGGTGGAGTGCACCGCCACCGTCTTGATGCCCAGGGCATGGCAGGCGCGCAGGATACGCAGCGCGATCTCGCCGCGGTTGGCGATGACGATTTTTTCCAGCATGGGCCGGTCCTCAGCTTATGACGAACATGGGCTCGTCGAATTCGATCGGCTGGCCGTTTTCGACCAGGATCGCGCGCACCGTGCCCGAGACGTCGGCCTCGATCGGGTTGAACATCTTCATGGCTTCGATGATGCCCAGCGTTTCGCCGGCCTTGACCTGCTGGCCGACCTTCACGAAAGCCGGCTTGTCCGGCGCGGGCGACTCGTAATAGGTGCCGACCATCGGCGAACGCACCGTGTGGCCGTCCGGGATGTCCTTGGTGGACT
>TARA_R110002020_G_scaffold35735_3_pt1 | contig 13286 bp, 11 predicted proteins | sample TARA_R110002020 | Tara Oceans TARA_R110002020 (sample SAMEA4396489) | marine metagenome | biome: Westerlies Biome; feature: [MES] marine water layer (ENVO:01000295) within the mesopelagic zone...; material: water (ENVO:00002006), including particulate matter (ENVO:01000060) such... | reverse complement strand
GCGAGCCGATCGTGATCGCCAATGCCGAGGTGCGCAGGGTCGACGGACCGAATTACGAAATCGAGGCGGACCTGCTGCGCGCCGGGCAGGCCATCACGGTCGCCGCCACGGCCAAAGGCCCGGTCAACGGAACGGGACTGGCCGAAATCGCCGCCCGGATCGACGGTTTTGTCCTGGAATTCGCGACGGGCGAGGTGGCTGACCGCCAGAACGGTGTGTCGACGCCGCTGGCGATCTCGTTCAGCGCCTCGCGCGGCGGGCCGGACAGGCAGCCGGCGCTGTCGGCCAACCTGAGCACATCCGACGGCATCATCACCATGGGCGGGGTCGAGGCGGAGCTGCGCGACGCCCGGGTCAGGCTGGTCTACATGCCGGCGCTGAACAAGATGGAGATCACGCCCTCGGTGATCCGGGTCGGCGAGACAGTGCTGCCGTTCACCGGCGGCCTGATCGACGCCGACCGGACCGAAGAGGTCGAAGGGGCGGGCATCGCCTTCGATTTCGTCGTCAATGGTGGCCGCGCCGCGCCGGGCGATTCCGACGAGGCGCCGATTTCCTTCGACGGCAAGGCGCTGGGACGGTTCGACGCCGCCGAGCGGCTGCTGGTCGCCGAGGAACTGGCGCTCGCCACGCCGCAGGGCGATCTCTACGCATCGGCCTCCTGGCGGTTTTTCGAAGGCATCTCGCCCGAGATCAACCTGGTGGCGCGGGCGCCGCGGATGTCGATGGCCGCGGTCAAGCAGTTCTGGCCCTACTGGGTGGGCAAGATGGCGCGGACATGGGTGCTCGACAATCTCTATGGCGGTACCGTGAGCAATGGCCGGATCCAGCTGGCGGCGCCCGCCGGCCATTATTCGCCCACCGGGGACGCCAGCTTCAACGAAGACCAGCTGCAGATCGATTTCGATGTCGAGCGCGCGCGCATGAATGTCGCGGGCGACATTCCGCCCCTGCGCGACACCAAGGGCCATATGCGGCTGCGAGGCTCGCATGTCAGCCTGACCATCGATTCGGCGACCGCGTTCTTCCCGACCGGCCGCAGCGTGGATGTGTCGGACGCGAGTTTTTCGATCCCCGAAGCCGACAAGCAGCCGCTGATGGCGGATCTGAAAATGTCCGTCAGCGGCAAGGCCGATGCGGTCGCGGAGCTGATCACCTACCAGCCGATCAATGCGCTCGACCAGATCGGCTTCCAGCCGTCGGAACTCAGTGGCGACATCTCCTCGGTGGTGACGGCGCGGTTCGGTCTCATTGCCCACCAGTCGCCGCCGCCGCCCGACTGGACCGTCGACCTCACCCTGAGCGGCGTCGATATCACCAAGCCGGTCGAGGGACGGATGCTGACCGACATGGACGGCAGCCTCACGGTCACGCCGGACCAGGCGGTACTGAAGGCCGACGCGCTGGTCGACGGGGCGCGGATGACGCTCGACGTGCTGCAGCCTGTCGGCGGATCTGCGGTCAAGGCCGCGCGCGAGCTTTCGGGGACGCTGAGCCCCGAAGCGCGGGAGAAGATGGCGCCGGGCACCGGCGAACTGATCTCCGGGCCGGTGGGCTTCGTGCTGACCGCCGGCGCCGATGGCGGGCAGACCGTCAGCCTCGACCTGAAGCCTGCCAAGCTCACCGTGCCCGGCATCGGCTGGATAAAGGACAAGGGCGTCGCCGCGAGCCTGCGGTTTACGATGCAGACGGAGGGGAGCGAGACCAGGCTCACCGATCTGAAGCTTTCGGGTGACGGTTTTTCGGCCAGCGGCGCGGTGACGCTCGCCGACGGGCGGCTCTCCGCGGCGAGTTTCGATCAGGTATCGCTGTCGCCGCGCGACGATTACCGGGTGCAGCTTTCCAGAAACGGAAAATCCTACCAGATCAAGCTCGACGGCAAGGCGATCGACGCGCGGCCCATCATCGCGCTTGCCAAGTCCTCAGGCAGCGGCCAGGCCAAGGGGGGCGAGGGCGCCAGCATCGAGGTCACCGGCACCGTCGACACGGTGCATGGCTACTCCGATGAGAGGCTGTCGTCGGCGAGCGTGTCCTACAAGGGGCAGGGGTCGCGCATCGACCTGATGGATTTCAAGGCGGTGACACGGAGCGACCAGGCCCTGGTGGTGAAGGTGGCGCGCGGCGCCGAGGGCGAGACGGTGCAGATCACCAGCGGCGACGCCGGCGCCTTCGCGCGGTTCGCGGGAATCTATTCGCGGATGCAGGGCGGGTTGCTCAACATCCGGCTCAGCCGCAAGGACGGTCCGTCGCGGAGCGGGGTGATCGACGTGCGCAACTTCGCGCTGGTGGGCGAGCCGCGGCTTGAATCGCTGGTGTCGACGCCGAGCAAGAAGGACGGGCGCAGCCTCAAGGACGCGGCCAAGGCAGACGTCAACGTGTCCCAGGCAAGCTTCGAGGTGGCCAACGCCAAGGTGGCCATCGGAAACGGCGAACTCAGGATCAGCGACGGCGTCATGCGCGGGCCAGAGATCGGCGCCTCGTTCCAGGGCACGGTGGTCGACGCCCAGGGCAACATGGACCTTACCGGCACGGTGATGCTCGCCTACGGCATCAACCGGCTGTTCGCGGAAGTGCCGGTGATCGGGCTGTTTCTGGGCAACGGCAGGGATCGCGGACTGTTCGGCATCACCTTCCGGCTCGCCGGCAAGACCGGTTCGCCGCTGCTGCAGGTCAATCCGCTGTCGGTGATCGCACCGGGCGTGTTCCGCTCGATCTTCGAGTTCAGGCCGTAAAAAAATCCGCCGGCCACTGGGGTCCGGCGGATCTGACACACTGGGCGGTGTTGACCGGCTTTACTGCGGGCGCACCAGGACGTGCTTCTTCTTGCCCATCGACAGCTTGATCACGCCGTCATCGTTGAGATGACCGGTGTTGACGACGGTCTTGTCGTCGCTGACCGCCACGTCGTTGAGCCGGATCGCGCCACCCTGGACCTGCCGACGGGCTTCGCCATTGGATGCCGCCAGACCGGCGCGGACGAACAGCGCCAGCAGGCCGACGCCCGCTTCAAGTTCTGAGGCAGGTATGGTGATCGTCGGCAGATTGTCCGAGATCGCGCCTTCCTCGAAGGTCTTGCGCGCCGTCTCGGCCGCCTCGTCGGCTGCAGTGCGGCCATGCAGCATCGCCGTGACCTCGGTCGCCAGCGTCTTTTTGGCCTCGTTCATCTCCGCGCCCTGAAGCGCTTCCAGCCGGCGGATCTCGTCCATCGGCAGGGTGGTGTAGAGCTTGAGGAAACGGCCGACGTCGGCGTCCTCGGTGTTGCGCCAGAACTGCCAGAAGTCATAGACCGGAAGCAGGTCGGCATTGAGCCACACCGCGCCATTGGCGGTCTTGCCCATCTTGGCGCCCGACGAGGTGGTGAGCAGCGGCGAGGTCAGCGCGTAGAGCTGCGGGCAACCCATGCGATGGCCGAGATCGATGCCGTTGATGATGTTGCCCCACTGGTCGGACCCGCCCATCTGCACCCGGCAGCCGTAGCGCTTGTTCAGCTCGACGAAATCATAGGCCTGAAGGATCATGTAGTTGAATTCGAGGAACGACAGCGACTGGTCGCGGTCGAGCCTGGTCTTGACGCTGTCGAAGGCCAGCATCCGGTTGACCGAGAAATGCCGGCCGACATCGCGCAGGAACTCGAGGTAGTTCAGCCCGCGCAGCCAGTCGGCATTGTTGATCATCAGGGCCGGATTGTCGGCGCGATCGTAATCGAGGTAGTTGCCGAAGCATTGCTTGAGCGAGGCGATGTTGTCCTCGATCATCTCGACCGTCATCAGCTTGCGTGCCTCCTCCTTGAAGGAGGGATCGCCGACCATGCCGGTGCCGCCGCCCATCAGCGAGATCGGCCGGTGGCCGGTCGCTTGCAGCCAGTGCAGCATCATGGTCTGCGTGAGGTGTCCGACATGAAGACTGGAAGCTGTCGGGTCATAGCCGATATAGGCCGTCACGGTTTCCCTGGCGAACAGGTCATCCAGGCCGGTCTCGTCGGAGAGCTGGTGAATGAAGCCGCGTTCTGAAAGCGTGCGCAGGAAATCGGACTTGAAGGCTGACATGACACTGTCCTTGAGGTTGTCGGCAATTCTGGAAAACAGGTCGGTCGCCGCAGGGTAAGCGACGTCCGGGCGGGCCTTTAGCACTAGCGGCGGGCGCATTCAACCAAAGCCGGTCACGGCGGTTGCTGACGCGTCTCGCCCCGGCGTGTAAATACCGGCTCGAAAAGACGGCTGATTCTGCATGGCACGGAACGGTCATGGCATCGAGGATGAGGGTGATGGCGACACAAGCGACTGTGAAACGGGCAATCGGGCTGATGAGCGGAACCTCGATGGACGGCATGGACCTCGCCATGCTCGACACCGACGGGGACGGGACCGTGCGCCGCGGCGCATCCTCCTTCACGGCCTATGACGCCGCCTTCCGCAAGCGGCTGGAACAGGCGCTGGAAACCGCCACGGCAATCAGGGAGCGCGGCGAGCGGCCGGGCGACCTCGCCGCGCTCGAGGCCGAACTCACCGACCGCCACGCGACCGCCGTCGAGGCGTTCCTGGCGCGCGAGGGACTGGCGCCCGCCGACATCGATGTGATCGGCTTTCACGGCCAGACGGTGCTGCACCGGCCGCGCGAAGGGCTGACCGTGCAACTGGGCGACGGGGAGCGGCTCGCCAGACGGCTCGGCATCGACGTGGTGCATGATCTGCGCGCCAACGACATGGCGCTCGGCGGGCAGGGGGCGCCGCTGGTCCCGGCCTATCACCGGGCGCTGGCCGCGGGACTGACAGGCGAATGGGCGGACGAAAAGCCCGTCGTCTTCGTCAATATCGGCGGCATTTCCAACATCACCTATATCGGCGAGGACGGCCAGTTGCTGGCCTTCGACAGCGGTCCCGGCAACACGCTGATCGACCAGTGGGTGTCGCGGCACGCTGGCATTCCCTACGATGCGGGCGGGGCGATCGCGTCCGAGGGCCGGGTGCTGGCGGGCCTCGCCAACCGCTATCTGGCTTCTCCCTTCTTCACCGCCAAGGAGCGGGTCTCGCTCGACCGCAATGATTTCCAGCTGCCAGGCGACGCGGAAGCCGATCTCGAAGACGGGGCGCGCACGCTCGCCTTCGTCACCGCCGCGGCGATCGCCACGGCGCAGACGCATCTGCCGGTCAAGCCGAAGCTGTGGATCCTGGCCGGCGGCGGGCGGCACAACCGGCGGATTGTCGAGGACCTGACGGTGGCGACGCGGCATACCGGGCAGGTGATCCTCGCTGAAGACGCCGGGTTCAACGGCGATGCGATGGAGGCGGAGGCCTGGGCCTGGCTGGCGGTGCGCTCGCTTGCGGGACTGCCGCTCACCTATCCCGGCACCACCGGCGTCAGCGAGCCCGCCACCGGCGGCGTTTTGGCGCGCGGGCGCCGGGGCTGAGGCGCCGCGACTGGCCCTGCTCGGCCTGCGGCCGAGCGGGCCGGGACGTGACGGGAACTTTCGGCCGATGCAATCGTTGTCTGGCAAGCTTGCACAAAGGAGTTTGCCATGGCTGAACCTAACTGGGTCTTCATTCTCGCCATGACGACGTTCGCGATCGCGGTCGTCTTCATCCTGATCTCGATGTTCCGCACCCGGCAGGACCGGAAGGATCACGTCAAGACGTCGATCCCGCGCGGTGACATCGCCGAGGCGCGAGAAAAGCGCAGCGACGCCCCGGGCCTGTAACCGAACCCGGCCTGCTTGCCAGCGTTTCGTGAGGCGGCAGGTCGGATATTGGTCAGGCGCCCGCTCCGGGCCGGTCGGGAAACCGGCAGCCTGATCGCCGGATCGTATGCACCGCAGGCGTGCCCCGTCAGACGGGCACGCCTATGTACATGACCGCCAGCGGCACCGCCAAAAGGAAGCCAAGCGAGAGCAGCACCAAGCCGCCATCGCGGGTGAGGTATCCGGCGGCAAACAGCGCGATGACCGCCGAGGCGATGGATCCCGAGGTTGGCACCAGTTCCATGAAGGGCATGAACAGCGTCAGGCCCATCAGCAGGAGTAGCGGCACCCAGCGCCAGGGCCTGTGAAACAAGAAGGTCAGGCGCGGCTTGAGGTAGCGCTCGACGAAGTGCACCGGTTTGCGCAGCCAGCTGATGCCCTTGCAGATCTTGGCCGTGGACATGCGGCGGCGGGTGATGAAATCCGGCAGCCAGACGGAGGTCCGTCCGAGGATCATCTGCGCCAGAAGGATGAACACGATCGCTGCGACGATGGCCGTGATGCCGGGGATGGCACTCGCCGGCGACGTGGAAATCAGCGAAAAGACCAGCATCAGCGATGCGAAGGACTTGTGGCCGAGCTGCGTGATGACGTCCTCGATCCTGATGCTGTCGCCGACGGCCGATTTCTCCAGCTCGTCGAGAACATGGCTCAAGGCCCGGGTCGGCGGTCTCTTCCCATCGGATTCGGTTGGTGCGCTCATGACAGTCACATGTTCTCATTGCCTGACACAACCAACGTCGATGCTCGGGAAAGGTTCGCCATTTTTCCCGCGCACGGTTGACCTCATGCGCTTGAGCAAAGCTTCATCAGCGCTGCGAGGCTCGGTCAGCGAATGAACTGGTCCACGTAGTCTGCGCCCAGACCCACTGCCTCGTAGTGCTTGCGGCACAGGTCGATCTTGGTGAAGACGTCCTCGAAGCCCATGGTCTTGCCGTAGGGGTCGACATAGAGCATGACGCCGTTCACCTGGAAGTAGGTGATCATTTCCTCGACGCCTTCCGGCACCACCAGCGTGTGGGTCTCGCCCGGCGGCTCGTAGACATAGCTGCCTTCCTCCGCCGTCCAGTCGTGTTCGAGATAGTGCCAGCGCCCCTTGAGCACCCAGCCATGCACCCCCTGGGGGTGACGGTGCCGCGACAGCACGCCTGATTTGCGGACCTTGAGAAGGTTCATCCAGTAGCCCTGCGAGCGATTGAGGCAGAGCGGCCGGAACCAGACATTTTCCGCCTGCGGCACCCAGATCCGCTCATCCGCGGGGATCGCGTTCGGAATGACGATTTCGGTCAGCGCCTCCTTGGGGAAGGGGAGCTGGTAGGGCATCCTTGCGTCGCTGTCGTTGTCTTCCACTGGCATGTCGATCTCCTCACATTGCTGAATAGCCGCCATCGACCGGATAGACGCTGCCGGTGACGAAAGAGGCCTGATCCGACAGCAACCATGCGACCAGAGCGCCGACCTCGGACGGCTTTCCCCAGCGCCCCTGCGGCGTGCGGGCGAGGATGGGCCTGTTGCGCTCAGGATCCGCGCGCAGCGCCGTGGTCATCTCGGTCTCGATCCAGCCCGGCGCGATCGCGTTGACGCGAATGCCGTCCCCGGCCCATTTGCCGGCGAGCGCCTTCGTCAGCTGCGCCACGCCGCCCTTGGACGCTGAGTAGGCAGGCACCAGCGGGCCGCCGAAAAAACTCAGCATCGAGGCGGTGTTGACGATGGCGCCGCCGTTCTGCTTGAGAAGCGGGTAGGCGGAGACGCAAGCGCGCATGGTTCCGTTGAGATTGATGTCGATCACCTTCTCGAAGGTGGCGATGTCGTATTCGCCGCCCCGGTCGAGAATGCCGGCGCAATTGACGAGTCCGTCCAGCCGCTCGACTCCGGCGAAAAAGTCCTGCACTGCGCCGGTGTTGCGGACATCGAGCACGGTCGCCTTGGCTTCCGGATGCGTCGCCCGGAAGCCCGCGACTTCATCCTCGCTGACGCCGGTGCAATGGATGCCCCATCCGGCTTGCGCCAGGGCCTCTGCGACGCCGGCGCCGATGCCGCGCGTTCCGCCAATGACAACCGCCTGTCTCATGCATCATCCTCGTTCAGAAAGGCTTCGACCGCGGCCGCCCGGGGGATCGGCGCCACGGCGCCATAGCCTTGCGTCGACAGCGCCGCGGCCGCATTGGCGTAGCGGGCAGCGGCAAACGGATCGTCGCCGGCAACGATGCGCGCCAGAAAGGCGCCGTCGAAGGTGTCGCCGGCCGCCGTGGCGTCCACCGCCTTGACCCGCCGTCCGCGGATGCGGCGGCGTTCGTCGCCGGTGGCGACCAGGGTTCCTTCTTCGCCGAGCGTGAGCGCGACGATTCCTGCGCCAAGACGGAGGTAAAAATCGGCGATGTCGTCGGGCGCCTCGAGGCCGGTCAGCTGGCGCGCGTCATCGAGACCGGGTAGGGCGATGTCGCACTGGGACATGGCGGCATGGATCACCGCGCGGGCGCGCTGCAATGGCCAGAGCTTGAGCCTGAGATTGGTGTCGTAGGAGACCTTGCCTCCAGCCGAGCGGACAGTTTCGATGGCGGCGAAAACCGTATCGGCGGCGGTCGCCGAAATGCCTTGGCTAATTCCCGACACGTGCAGGATCTTTGCGGCCTTGAGGGCGTCCTGCGGCAGGTCGTCCGGCGTCATCCGGCTGCTCGCCGATCCCGCCCGCATATAGCTGAACTCATGCCCGTTCGGACCGTGGGTCACGAAATAGACGCCGGTATGGGCATCGCTGACCTGCCGGACCGTGGAGGTGTCGATGCCTTCTCCCTGCCACAGCTCCATGAAGGAATTGCCGAACGTATCGGCGCCGATATGCGTGAGGTAGCCGACGCGGGCGCCCTGGCGTGCGGCCGAGATGGCGCAATTCGACGTGTCCCCGCCATGGCCCGGCAGATAGCTGCCGCCCGGCTGCTGGTTGAACTCGAGCATCGGTTCGCCAAGGCACAGGATGTCGGTGGTCATGGTTGTCCTCTTCGGTTTTCCGCCCGCAGGGTGCCGGAACAACCTGCGGGCGAACGAATGATTTCAGATGCGGCCGTATTTGGCGAGCCCGTCCCTGAGCGATCCCGATGCGATGATCAGCCGGGCCTGCTCGGCTTCGCGCGCATCGATTTCGAGCGCCATGGCCAGCACTTCCTCGGCCTGTTCGCGGGGAACGCGAACGACCCCGTCGACATCGCCGACGATGATGTCGCCCGGCTTGACGATAACGTCGCCGATCGCCACTTCGACATTGGACGCCAGCGTCCGGATCCGGCCGAGCGTGGTTCCCGGCGACACGCAGCGCGAATAGACGGGGAAGTCATAGTCCCGGCGGATCTCGACGATGTCGCGCAGACCGCCATCCAGAACGGCGGCCTCATGCTTGTTGGCGACAGCGCCTGCGGTCATCAGCCCGCCCCACAGCGCCACATCGGTGGTGCCGTTGGTCGAGATGACGATCACCGAGCCTGCCTCGGCTTCGTCGATCGCGTCGATCGCATGTTGCGGCGGCAGGAATTCGGCGGTCGGGCCTTCGAGGATGGTGACCGCGGGGCCCACGATCTTCCTGTCGTTGATGCGCGGCTTGAAGGCTTCGGGCAGAAAGCCGGTCTTTCCGGTCACCTTATCGACCGCATCGGCCACCGAAGCCGTTGCCGCTCCGCGGTAACCCGCGATGAGTTCATCAAGTGTCATGTCTTCTTCCTTCAGAAGCTTGTGTTGAAAGTAATATTCCCTGGGAGGAAAGGGCGGGACGCTTGTCCCGCAAAGGTGGTGGACCGCGTCTTGACGACACATCGGCTGCGTTCGCACCTGTCGTTGAGGGCCTCACCATCTGTTCACCCAGTTCCTGGGTGGTTCGCCGGAGAGAACGCGGCTGATCTCGGTGGCGGCATTGCGCTGCAGCACTGCGACCGACCGCTCGGAATACCAGGCCGTATGGTCCGACAGCACGGTGTTGGGTGTCGACAGCAAGGGGTGATCTGGGCGTACCGGTTCTTCCTCGAAAACGTCGATGCCGGCCCCGAAAATACGGCCTTCATTGAGCGCCTGGGCCAGAGCCGTCTCGTCGACGAGGCCGCCGCGCGAGACGTTGACGACAATGGTGGTCGGCTTCATCAGCGCGAACAGCTCAGCGCCCAGTATGCGGTGTGTCTCGGACGTCAGCGGCGCATGCACGCTGACGACGTCGGAAAGCCGGGAAAGGGTCTCCAGATCGGTAAGCTCCAGACCGGCGGCCGCCGCGTTCCCGGCGGCGAGGAACGGATCGAACACCAGGATCCGCTCAAAACCCAGTGCCCGGAACTTGCGCGCCGTCGCCATGCCGATCCGGCCGCAGCCGATCAATCCGAGCACGGCATTCTCGCGGCTCGGAATCAGGGCCGCCTGACCGATGCCCCATTTGTTCGACCGCACTTCGCGGTCCCGGGCCGGTATGCGGCGCTGAACCGCGAGATAGAGTGCAAGGGCATGGTCGCTGACCTCGTTCTCGGCCCCGTAATCGGGCACGTTGGCAACGTAGATGCCTCGCTTCGTCGCTCCGTCGATGTCGATGTTGTCCACGCCGACGCCGTAGCGCACGATGATCCTGAGCTCCGGGCAGAGGTCCATCAGACCGGATGTCACGGTGCGCTCCCGCACCATGACACCCAGCGGATTGATGGTCTGCAAGGCAGAGGCCGCGTCCTGGTGCGCAGCAACCGGAACCACTTTCAGCGCATGGGGGGACAGAACCGATTCCTCGGTGCTGTAGTCCGCATAGCCCGGTTCCAGAACGGCAATGGCATTCGCCATGACGCAGCCTCTTGTCTTGTCAGTTGAACGAGTTGCGGTACGCGGCAACCGCCGCGTCCAGCTTGTCGGGCCACTCGGCGCCGACTTCACCCACCACGAATTCCCGCACGGCCGGCTGCGCGGCTTCGCGGAACATCGCCTTCTGCTCCGGAGTCACGGAGACGACGGTCATGCCTTTTTCCGACAGGATCGCGGAAGCGTTGGCATCCTGCGCGGCGGTCATGCCGCGGTGGATCACCTTGGCGATGTCGACGCACTGGGTGACGGCCGTCTTCTCGCCATCGGTCAGACCCTGGTAGAAGGCGTCGGACATGAGATAGGCGTGCCAGCTGAACACGTGGCCGTCGAGGGTCACGTATTTCTGGTTCTGGTAGAGCGAGGCGTTGACGATGTTGGTCACGCCGTTCTCCTGGCCGTCGACCACGCCCTGCTGCAGCGCGCCGGGCAGTTCCGGCCACGGCACCGGCGTGGCCGAGGCGCCGAGGCTCTCGACCAGCGTCACCCAGACCGGCGCCGTCATGACGCGCATCTTCAGGCCGGCCATGTCCTTGGGCTCGGACACCGGACGCACATTGTTGGTGAAATTGCGCACGCCGTTGTCGGCGACGCCGAACATGCGAATGCCGGTCTTGGCGAGCATGTCGTCCGCCATCTCCTTGCCGAAGTCGCCATCCATCACCGCCCAGGCCATGGCCTGGTCGTCAAACAGATAGGGCAGGGCCAGCGCCGAGAACGGCTTGTAGGTGGCCGAGATCGGGCCGTCATGGACTACCGCCATCTGGATCGAGCCGAGCTCCAGGCCTTCCATCACTTCGTTGTCGCCGGCAAGCTGTCCGGCGGGGTAGATCTGGACGTCGATCGAACCGGCCGTCTTGCCTTCCACGCAGCTTTCGAAGGCGAGTGCTGCCGCATGCTTGGGCGAACTCAGGTCGGCGGACTGGAAGTGGGCGTATTTGAGCTCCTTGGCCGAAGCCGCGGACGCAGTGGCAAGGACCGCGATCGCCGCAGTCGCTGCAAGGTATTTTGACATGGATTTCATAATTTCCTCCTTCTCATGTCAGTTGGCAAATCCAAAAAGATTGGGGACGAACGTGCTGACGCCGGGCACCAGGATGACCAGCAGCAGGACGAGAAGCTCCGCCATGAGCAGCGGCAGAACAGCCTTGGAGAGCGCCTCGAGGCGCAGCCGGCCGACGGCGGAAATGACGAAGAGCACCGGACCGACCGGCGGCGTGATCATGCCGATGGTCAGGTTGAGAACCAGCATCATTCCGAACTGGAGAGGGTCGACGCCGGCCGAATAGGCGATCGGCCCGAGGATCGGCGTCAGGATGATCAGCGCCGGCAGAGTGTCGATGAAGAATCCGCAGACCAGCGCGAAGCCGGCAAGGATGAAGAGGATGCCGAGCCTGCTGTCGGTGATGTTGGAAATCGCCGATGCAAGTTCCTGCGGGATCTGCAGATATGTCAAAAGCCAGGCGAAGATCGACGCCAGCGCCACGATCAGGAACACCGACGAGGTGACCACCGCGGCGCGCACGAAGGCAGCGTAGAGGCCCCTGAAGGTGAACGAACGCAGGATGAGGCCGAGCAGAAGCGCGTAGGCGGAGGCCACCGCGCCGGCTTCGGTCGGGGTGAAGACGCCCAGCAGGATTCCGCCCAGGATGATCGCGGGCATGATGACCGCCGGCAGCGCCGCAAGCGTGGTGGACCCCAGTTCCTTCATGCTGGCCCGGTCCTCGCGGCCGCGGTAGCCGTTCCTGACCGAGATCACGTGATTGGCGACGGCCAGCGACAGGCCAAGCAGGACGCCCGGAACGATGCCCGCCAGAAACAGTCCCCCCACGGTCACGCCGCTGGTCGAGATGGCGAAGATCACGGCAAGGATCGAAGGCGGAATGATGGGGCCGATGGTTGCTGTCGCGGCGGAGAGCGCGCCCGCATAGTTCTTGTCGTAGCCCGCTTCGCGCATCATCCGCATGACGATGGCGGAAGGGCCGGCCGCATCTGCGAGCGCCGAGCCGCTGATGCCGGCAAACAGCATCGAAACCAGGATGTTGACATGGCCGAGGCCGCCGCGCAGGTGCCCGACAAGCGCATTGGCGAAGCCGAGCAGCGAGCGGGTGAGCCCGCAGGCGGTCATCAGCTCCGAGGCGAGAATGAAGAACGGGACCGCCATCAGCGGAAAGCTGTCGATGCCGGCGAACATCCGCTGCGTGGCGACAAGCGGATTGAGCGAGCCGTCGAGATAGACCGCGACGATGCCGGCGATTCCCATGGTGAAGGCCACGGGGACGCCGAGAATCAGCGTCGCGAAGAACAGGATGATCAGCGTTTTCGCCATCGCTCAGGAATCCTTGGCCTGGACGAGATCGACCGCGTCGATCTCGAATTCCTCGGCCACGAAACGCCGGGCGAAGAAGGCCAGCTGGACCAGAAACAGGCCGCAGCCGATCGGAATGGACAGGTAGGGAATGCCGCGCGACATGCCGGTCGACATGGTCTGCTTGTTCCAGCCGAACTCGACGAAGGCGATGCCGAGCCACATCATCGTCGCCATGAAGGCGAACATGATGGCGACGATGATCCAGCGGATCGGTTTGGCGAGCGGGGCAGGGACCATGTCGACGACCGCGACGATGGCGACCAGGCGGCCTTCACGCAGGGCGAGGCCGGCGCCGGCAAAGGCGCCGAGGATCATCAGGTGCCGCGCGGCCTCCTCGACCCAGGCAAAGGAATGCGAGAAGCCGTA
>TARA_R110002020_G_scaffold110253_2_pt1 | contig 13289 bp, 14 predicted proteins | sample TARA_R110002020 | Tara Oceans TARA_R110002020 (sample SAMEA4396489) | marine metagenome | biome: Westerlies Biome; feature: [MES] marine water layer (ENVO:01000295) within the mesopelagic zone...; material: water (ENVO:00002006), including particulate matter (ENVO:01000060) such... | reverse complement strand
AAAAGCGTAGTAACAATAATGGCGTTAATTAAACAAATTAGACAACGAACTGGTCTGATGATCGGCGTAATTGCCGGCGGATTGATTTTATTCCTCTTAGGAGGAGATTTATTAAGCCCAAATTCCTCCCTTCTAGGCGCAAGCCAGAACATCGTAGGTGAGATTGCTGGTGAAGATATTACTTACGAAGAGTATATCAAACGTGTGGAAGAATTCAAACTTGCCAATCAGCAGAGAACCGGAAGAGTTCCTTCTGAAGTAGAAATGTACTCTATCAGAGAGCAAGCTTGGCAGGCAATGATTGTGGAGCGTGTATTCCGTGAGGAGTATGAGAAGTTAGGATTGACTATTTCTGATGCTGAGCTGGTTGATATGGTTCAAGGCAAAAATATTGTTCCTGAATTGCGTCAGCAGTTGGTGAACCCACAGACTGGTCAGTTTGACAAGAGTCAGTTGGTAGCATTTCTTCAGTCCTTAGAAACAGCAGATCCTGCGCAGCAGGCATATTGGAATCAACAAGAGCAACTTTTTGCAGACTCTAGATTGAGAATCAAATATGATAATATGCTGGCTACTTCTGAATTTGCTACGCAAGCTGAGGCCAAAGAGGAATACAAAGCAGCAAATACTATCGCTGATGCTTCTATTCTTTTTGTCCCTTTCTATGCTGTAGCTGATGATGAGGTAACTTTCTCAGACAGCGATCTTCAAACGTATCTGACAAAAAACATAAGCAAATTCAAATCTGGTAACTCTGCTAGCATTGAGTACGTGACTTTCAGCATTCAGCCAAGCGGAATAGATTCAGCAGAAGTTATTTCTCAGATCCAAGCTTTGACTGAGGAATTGAAAACTGCGGAGAACGATTCGCTTTTTGCATTGAGAAATTCAGATGGACAAGCTCCTTTCGTGACAGTAAGACCTGGCGATGTGCTTCCTGCTAATTTGACCAATAACGTAACAGACATCGAAGCTGGCCAAACGTATGGACCTTTCATTACGGCTAACTCTACTTACGTATCCTATAAGATCTCTGATCAATTCGAAGGAACGCCAAGATTAAGAGCTTCACATATTCTATTCAGTACAGAAGGAATGGATGATGCAGCCAAAGCTGCTGTAAAGGCTCAGGCTGAAACAGTGCTAGCTGAAGTCAAAGCTGACGGAAACTTCGAAGTTGCAGCTAGGCAATATGGTCAGGATGGTACAGCTCAGACAGGTGGAGATTTAGGATGGTTTGCCAAAGCTGATTTCGTTACTGAATTCGCAGATGCTGCCTACGCTGCAAAAGCTCCAGGTATCCTAGCTAATTTGGTGGAAACAGAATATGGTTACCACATCATCAAGGTGACTGAAATGCCTAAGACTACTTATACTAAAGTGGCTACTGTAGAATTGGAATTAGTAGCTAGCGATGCTACTAGAAACGAAGCTTTCAGAAATGCTGATTCTTTTGCAGCGAATGCTGGAAACAGAAACGAGTTTACTGAGAATGCTACAACTGATAATTATAGAATTCTACAAGCAAACAATATAGATGCTGGTGCTAGAAACATCAATAACTTGCAAAATGCAAGAGAAGTGATTCGTTGGGCATTTGCAGACGAGACTTCTACCGGTGAAGTATCCCCAGTTTATGAATTAGACAATGCTTATGTCGTAGCGTCCTTAGTAAGCAAGAGAGACGAAGGCGATGTGGAATTGGCAGATGTAAGAGCACAAGTGGAAGCTCAGGTGAAAAATGAGAAGAAAGCTGAGATTATCAAATCTAAACTAGCTGGTAAGGCTTCTTTGGAAGATATGAAAGCAGTTTATCCAGACGCTGCATCTGTTAATGAAATTCCTGATTTGAAGCTTAGTGCTAATGTAATTCCAGGTGTTGGATTCGCACCACGCGCTATCGGAGCTTTATTCGGACTGAATCAAGGCGAGCTTACGCAGCCTATCCGCGAGGATGTTGGAGTGATCGTAGGTAAATTGAATGCGTTGACACCAGCTGCTGAAATTGGAGACTATTCTGGCTACCAAGGTCAATTGACTCAAAATGCTTCCCAAAGAACTACCTATTCGGTAATGATGGCCTTGCAAGACCTAGCGGGCGTCAAGGATTATCGATATAAATTCTTTTAATAGAAAGAATCTTCATTCGGAACCCATGCCTCACAGCATGGGTTCTTTGTTTATATTCGAATCGTAATCTGGCAACACATCCTAACATGGAAAAAAAGGAATTCGACAAAGAAAACTTTAAGGAAAAATTAGAAGCTAGTGGAGAATTTCCTCAGCTTTATATGTTTAAATTTATAGTTCCTAATGGAAAGGAAAACGAGATAGCTGCTTTATTTCCGAAACATGAACTTACCACCAAGGTGAGTTCAGGAGGAAAATACGTTAGCACCACCGCTCAAGCTATGATGCAAAATGCGGATCAGATCATCAATATCTATGAGAAGGCTGCCCAAATAGAAGGATTAATCTCACTTTAAACTCATGACTTATGTGGAAAGAAGAAGATAACAAGCTTAAAAAAACATTCAAATTCAAAGATTTCCAGGAAGCTTTTGGCTTTATGACCCGCGTGGCATTTTTGGCTGAGGCTTCGCAGCACCATCCAAACTGGAGCAATGTTTACAATACAGTAGAAATCGAACTGACTACGCACGATTCAGGAAATAAAGTGACCAAGAAGGATCATGACCTGGCAAAAGCCATTGATGGGCTAAATGCATGAGTGAAAATTCCCCAAACCTATATTTAGTACCTACGCCAATTGGTAACCTGAAAGATATCACCCTTCGGGCAATTGAGGTATTGAAAACGGCCGATGTGATCCTGGCAGAAGATACACGTACCAGCGGCCAATTGCTAAAGCATCTGGAAATCTCACGTCCACTTCAGAGTTACCATATTTTCAACGAACACAAGACCGTCGAGAAGCTCGTAGAACGCATGAATCGCGGTGAGGTCTTCGCTTTGATCAGTGATGCCGGAACTCCTGCTATTTCGGATCCAGGATTTCTTTTAGTCAGAGAAGTACTCGCTGCAGGGTTGGATGTGCAGTGCCTTCCTGGTGCTACAGCATTCGTACCAGCTTTGGTAAATAGTGGATTGCCAAATGACCGTTTTGTATTCGAGGGTTTTTTACCTCACAAAAAAGGGAGAAAAACCAGAATTGATGGACTAATTGAAGAAGTGAGAACCATCATCTTTTATGAGTCCCCCCATCGCCTCCTTAAAACGCTAGGGCAGCTTGCTAAGGCTTTTGGAGCCGAGAGGCAGGCTTGCGTATCCCGTGAGCTCACTAAGCTGCACGAGGAGAATGTTAGAGGCACCTTAGCCGAGTTAATTGAATATTACGAGACCAACACCTTAAAAGGCGAAATCGTCCTTACAGTGGCAGGTAAGAATCCCAAATCCTGATTTAGAAAATCAACTTTTATGATCTCAATAGAAAAACTCACCCTACTTCTTGAGAAAACCCAAGAAGTAGCCAAAGAAGCCGGCGCTTTTATCCGTAGGGAAAGACGCCATTTCAATCCAGAACGCGTGGAGCACAAAGGTGTCAATGACCTTGTTTCCTATGTAGACAAGGAAGCAGAAAAAATCATTGTGAATAAGCTTTCTCAAATTTTTCCTGAGGCAGGTTTTATAACTGAGGAAGGAACCAATACCACGCAAGCAGAGGAGTTTAACTGGGTGATAGATCCGCTTGACGGCACCACTAATTTCATTCACGGCGTCCCTATTTATTCGGTAAGTATTGCATTGATGGAGCGGAACGAGGTGGTTTTAGGAGTAGTCTATGAAGTTAATCTTCACGAGTGCTTCTATGCTATGAAGGGTGGGGGAGCATTCTGCAATGATACCCGGATTAAAGTAAGCGGAGCAAAGACGCTTTCCGAATCGCTGATAGCTACTGGATTTCCCTACAGTAATTTCGATTTGATCGATAAATACCTTGCGGCATTGAAATCAATCATGAAGTCTTCACATGGTGCTCGTAGATTTGGAAGTGCGGCGGTAGATCTTTGTTATGTCGCTGCTGGGCGTGTGGAAGGATTTTTTGAGTATAATCTGAATTCCTATGATGTCGCTGCGGGGACTTTGATCGTGGAAGAAGCAGGTGGAAAAGTAACTGATTTCTCCGGAGGAAGGAATTTTGTGTTTGGCAGAGAGATTTTGTCTACGAATGAAAAAATCCATGAGGAGATTTTAGCCAATTTGAAGACTGCTTGGAGCTAATCAGCTAAGGAAATAATACCAAACCATAATTGTAACCAGAGAGATTGGGATTCCCAATCCAGCTAGAAGTGTGGCCAATTTTGGCCTGAGGTCATATTGTATCGCCACGATAGATCCTGTGATCATAGGAGCCATGCCACTTTCCAATACCGTGACTTTCAGTTCAAGGCTGTTTTCTGAAAGAATATTTCGGTATACCAGCCAAACAATTAAAGGAGCCAGCAAAAGCCTGTAGCCCATTCCAAACCAATAATATTTGGAACTCAGAGAATCAAAGTCTAGGGAGAACTTGAGTCCGATAGCAAAAATAGCCATTGGAGCCATTGTTTTGCCTATGAAGGAAACGATGGGTATGAGGAATTCTGGAGTCTTCCAGCCTAGTATGCTCATCGCTATGGTGAGTAAAAGGAAACCGAATGGTGGGAATTTGATGATTTTCAGCGGGATTTCGCTTAGATTACCTTCTTTGTGGGAATAAATCGAGCCTACTAATATCGACAAGGAAGAAACCAGCAAAAAGGATCCGCCCTGATCTATAAGGAGTGCAATTGGTAAGGCTTCTTTCCCATACAGTCCCTCCACTACAGGAAACCCTAAGAAGGAGGTGTTGGCTAAGCCAGCCACTATCACTAGACAACCCGTTAATTGGTTATCCCATTTTAAGAGTTTTCCCAGTGTCCCAAATATCAGCCAAGAAAGTAAGAATGTGAACCAGGCTGAGGAGATAGGAATGAGTAGGTTCCAGCCGGGATTTATTTGCGGAATATATAAAAGTGCAAGAGCGGGGAGGACAATGTTGAGAAGATAAGCATTGACCCATTTCGTGATTTTTTCTTGAGGAAGGCTAGGTTGTTTCTGAAGGAAAAGACCTAGAAGAAGACATAAAAATGCAATAATAGCTCCTGTCATGCTGTTTTTCGATGGATGGTATTTTTTGTTAACATAAAATTAATTTGCTAAAATTGTACTTTGCTGATTATCAGCATACTTTTGATGCAAATAACCGAGAGTCTATGACTAAACTTATACCGATTTTTATCAATGGAGGAAAATGGATTCAACTTTCGCAGCTCTCAAAGGAGCAATCATTGAAGTTGAAATCATGGCTTCCAGTTAGCTGCCTGAAGAAAATCATGTTTCAAGGAAGCGAATTTACTGAATGTCTGGATTTTGAAACCTACGAATATTGGTTTCGCACACAACAAGTCTCAGAACAAAAGCAAGCCTTGTTGGATTTTTAATCCAATCCGTAATTTTTTCTTTTTTCCTCAAAATACTTTCTCAATTCTGGGTAGAAGTCACTTTCGACTTCGGGAATTCCGTCTAAGATCAATTCCATATTTCCCTCCATCCCATCTGTATTCACCTGCATCCCTTCGACTAGATAGACCATGTCTTCCATGGACAAAGGTTCAAAACTTGATGATGGATAAAGCATGTAGTCATTTCCATAGAAATCAACTGCCTCAAACTGAATCTTCAGCTCCAGAAAGTGTGCATAAATGCTAATTTGTTCTCCCCATTGGCTCTCAGGGTAGTTCAATTTCACCAATAAAACAGAGGTAGTTTCTTCAGTAAAGTAGCTTTCAGGCTGAAATTTGAAATCAATCATCAGCCAAAAATAGCAATTCCTTAGAATTGAGAATCCCAATCCCATTTTCGGATTGGATAATCGGGACTTTCGGACTATTTTTGGGCACATTTGCAGGTAGGCCTTTTTGGCTACCTTTCCATTAAAATTTGCTTTCAAACCCCTGATTATGAAAAGAGATTCGCTTGTTTTCGACCTAATCAACGAAGAAGAGGACAGACAAAAGAGAGGCATCGAACTGATTGCTTCCGAAAACTTCACCAGCAAACAAGTGATGGAAGCTGCGGGAAGTGTGCTGACAAACAAATATGCTGAAGGTCTTCCGGGCAAGCGCTATTATGGCGGTTGCGAAGTTGTAGATAAAATCGAGCAATTGGCGATAGACCGCGCAAAGGAGCTTTTCGGAGCTACTTGGGTCAATGTACAACCGCATTCAGGTGCGCAGGCAAATGCCGCTGTTTTATTGGCATGTTTGAATGCAGGGGATCCAATATTAGGCTTTGACCTATCGCATGGAGGTCACCTGACTCATGGTTCTCCGGTGAATTTTTCTGGTAAATTATATGAGCCACACTTCTATGGAGTAGAAGAGGAGACAGGTAGAATCGACTACGAAAAGCTTCATGAGAAAGCTTTGGAAGTTTCTCCAAAGGTGATCATCTGTGGTGCTTCAGCTTATTCCAGAGATTGGGATTATGCACGACTGAGAGAAACTGCGGACGAAGTTGGAGCAATTCTTTTGGCTGATATCTCCCATCCATCGGGATTAATCGCAAAAGGACTTTTAAATGACCCGTTGGATCATTGTCATATCGTGACCACGACTACTCACAAGACTCTTAGAGGTCCAAGAGGTGGTATGATTATGATGCGTGAGGATTTCGACAATCCTTGGGGATTGACCACTCCAAAAGGAGAGATCAAAAAGATGTCTTCTTTGCTGGATATGGGCGTGTTCCCAGGAACTCAAGGAGGTCCATTGGAGCATATTATCGCGGCAAAAGCAATTGCTTTCGAAGAATGTCTTTCTGACGAATACATGCATTATGTACTTCAGGTGAAAAAGAACGCATCCGTAATGGCTGATCAGTTCGTAAGTCTTGGATATCAAATTATCTCTGGCGGAACAGACAATCACATGATGCTTATCGATCTTAGAAATAAAGAGCTTACCGGTAAAATCGCTGAGCAAACACTTGGCAAAGTGGATATCACCATCAATAAAAATATGGTTCCATTTGATACCAAATCTCCGTTTGTTACCTCAGGAATGAGAATTGGAACAGCAGCGATTACCACAAGAGGCTTGAAAGAAGATGACATGGTGAAGATTGTGAACTTGATCGACAGAGCATTGATAAATCATGAGAATGAAGCCGAATTGGCAAACATCCGTAGCGAAGTGAATGCTTGGATGAATCAGTTTCCATTATACTAGAATTATAGACCACCCGTGGCGTTAGATCAATACCAAGAAGAAGAGGAAGAAGAAGGAATGTCCTTTTTGGACCATTTAGAAGCGTTGCGCTGGCATCTGCTTCGCTCTGTAGCAGCGATTCTAATTTTGTCTGTAGCAGCCTTTCTGGCCAAAAGCTTTGTTTTCGGAGTTGTAATCCTTGGTCCTTCCAAGGTAGACTTTGTCACCTACAGATGGCTGTGTGAACTCAGTGATTACGTTGGATTGCCTGCACTCTGCATAGACGAATTGCCGTTTACGATCCAGAGTAGGCAGATGACTGGGCAGTTTACCATGCACATGACTTCGAGTTTTGTGGTGGGTTTCATTGCTTCTTTTCCATTTGTATTCTGGGAAGTATGGAGATTTATCAGTCCGGGATTGTATGATCAGGAGAAAAATGCCGCAAGAGGCGCTGTCTTCTTTGTGAGTTTATTGTTCTTCATGGGAGCAGGATTCGGTTATTTTATCCTTTCGCCGCTTTCGATCAATTTCCTTTCAAACTATCAGTTGGATCCTTCCATTCTGAATGAATTTGATATCACTTCCTATATCTCCACATTGACTATGTTGGTATTGGCTTCGGCCATCATGTTCCAACTTCCAGTGGTGGTATATTTCTTGGCCATGTCTGGCTTGGTGACTTCAGGGATGCTGAGATCTTATAGAAGGCATGCGATCGTCGTGATTTTGGTATTGTCAGCGATTATTACACCGCCTGATGTGATTAGCCAGATTCTGATTGCCATGCCGATACTAGTTTTATATGAAGCTGGTATCCAGATCGCGAAAAGACTGGAAAGAAAAAGAGCTGCGAAAAAAGCGAAGGAAGATATAGATGATGCTCTTTAAATCCAGACGTTAGACATAAGTATTAAGTAGCTAGACTTAAGTATTAAGATGCAAGATTTTAGAATCTAGAGTCAAGATATCGGGATCGAATCCTTAGGATAAAAGAGTTATAGATTAGAATATAGAATTTAAAGATAAGATGGAAGGCCTTTCTAATGTCTTCTGTCTCACGTCTTATATCTAAAATTAATTATGGCAAAGAAAATAGCAATAGGAGGAGATCACGCAGGCTTTGAATACAAAGCGAAAATGGTCAGTAAACTGGAATCACTTGGCTATGAAGTAAAGGATTTTGGTCCTTTCACTGATGCTTCAGTGGATTACCCAGACTATGTGCACCCTTTGAGTTCTGCGATTGAAGCAGGTGAGTTTGATTTGGGTATTGTGATCTGTGGATCTGGAAATGGCGTAGCGATTACAGCCAACAAGCACCAAGGTATTCGTGCTGCACTTTGCTGGAATGAGGAATTGGCTGCACTTTCCCGTCAGCATAACAATGCGAATGTGATCGCCCTTCCTGCCCGATTTATTTCTTATGAATTGGCTGAAAAGCTAGCTGAGACGTTCCTTACAACAGACTTCGAAGGTGGAAGACATCAGAATCGAGTGAGTAAGATAGCGTGTAGTTAAAAAATGTAAGGTGCCGGATGTCCGGTGTTAGATGTTAAAGCCCAAACTTGAAAATTCAGGTTTGGGCTTTTTTTTTTAGGTTTAGGGGAAGCTTTTACAAGTTTACCGTTCCGTTTGCAACTTGGCTAGCCAGGATCAAGGCATTGTATAAGTTGGCGATTTTGCCAGATTTAGAGATTTCTGAGAAGTTCTTTTCTGCCCCTTCTGGCCCACCCACTTGAACTTTTAGATTGGGTGAAATGCCTGAGTCTAATATCACTTTCTTGACCTGTGCTGCCGTAAGGCTAGGGAAATAGGATCTAATCATCGCAGCCAAACCTGTCACAGCCGGAGCTGCCATGGAGGTTCCGTCTTGGAATTCATAGCTATCATCAGGCATTGTGGAGTAAATCTGACCCCCAGGAGCGAAGATGTCCACATACTCTTTTCCATAGTTAGAAAAGACCGCAACCAGATCCGCCCCATAAACTGGCGTCAATGCACCCACCGTCAGGTAGTTGTCTTCTATTTCTTGGGATTTAGTGGCAGGGTGATCATTTGGGAAATTGGGATTCTCCGGAGAGTCCAAGTCAATCCCATCATTTCCTGCCGCATGTACGAAAAGCACATCCTTGGAAGCTGCATATTTCAAAGCATCATACACCCATTCTGAGTTGGGAGAAAAGCCCTTCCCAAAACTTGCATTGATCACTTTGGCTCCATTATCTGCGGCATATCGAATGGCCTGGGCAATATCTTTGTCGTATTCGTCACCGTTTGGAACCGCCCGAACCGACATGATCTGCACATTTTTGGCGACGCCATCCACTCCCTTTTTATTATTTCTGGTAGCAGCAATAATTCCTGCCACATGAGAACCATGACTTTCTTGAGGATCTATGGCTGCTGGATTTCCGTTACCATAGCGATTATCATTAAAGTCATATGGGTTGTCTCCAACTGGCGCACGGCCATCGAAATCCACATTCAAATTGTATTTGAGTTGCTCGCTATAATATTTGACTCCTTCCTGTAGATCTGCTATTGCTTCAGGTACAGCCTGTCCCATGCTGTAAACCTGCATGAGAATGCCTGCTGTACGTTGCTCCTGCTCATTTTTAGGTTGGTAATTTTGCAAATCCGTAAGCGTGTAAACTTTCTTTCCCAAAGCTTCTTGCATGGATTGATCTGCTTTGCTGATTAGCTGCTCGATTTGCTTGAGTTGAGGAAGGGCAGATTCTGCTTCATTCAGCTTCTCATCTACTAGTGACTTGGCTTCTTGCTGGTAGGCAGCATCTCCGATTTTCAATCGTAAAATTCTAGCCATTTCCATTTGCTCGTTATAAGATTCACCCAAGAAATTATACCCATGAATGTCATCTATATAGCCATTGCTATCATTGTCGATGCCGTCACCTGGCGTTTCATTTGGGTTTGTCCAAAGGACATCCTTGATGTCTTCATGGTCCAGATCGATGCCCGAATCTATCACCGCAACGATGACTACTTCGCCTTTTTTCTTTTTCAGAAGCTCTGAATAGGCACGGTCTACGCTCATTCCTGGGATGGTGTCCTTTTGTAAATCTAGATGCCCCCAGTGTTTAGCTTCTTTATCTGTCAATTCAGCTACTTTGGGACTGTTGCTTGGATAACTGATTGGAGGGGCGGTGATTAATGTAGAGGTACTACATCCCGTGACCAGCAGGCCAATTCCTAGCCCTGCTAACAGTTTGAAATTGGATTTATTCATAGGTAAATGTAACGCCAGCCTTTAAAAAATAGGGGAATATTGGCTGTTAAAAAAGGTGAAGTAGGGGGTGTTTTACTTGAATGGACGATTTGCAAGTTCAATTGGATACTTCTTCCCTCTGCCCCATACTACAAAGGCCGCACAAATAAAAATGAAGACATTAAATCCGATCTGGTCTCCTTCTCCTCTCAACACATGAAATAGGATGGCAGAAAGCATCAATACCATGCTGCCAAATGCCGCATAAACAGTAAGCTTCGGAAGAATACGAAGCAAAGATGGTAAGGTCAAACCCAACCCAGCGAGCATATCCACAACTCCTGATATCCATACCAATTCAGTGTTTTCCTGGATCCAAAGCCAAGGCAAATCTTCCGGGAGAAATAACTTCATGAAGCCTGCATATAGAAATGTGAGGGAAAGTAAAATCTGCACGACCCAAACGGAAATGTTCAGTGCTTTGGATCTTTTTTGGATAGCCATAATCTGTAAATCGGTTTGTTTTCTTGGCACAAGATTAAATAAATTCGCTTTCCAAATACTATTACTATCCTCGCGGATAGCGCTATCTCTTGGGATAGTATCGCATAAAAATGAAGCTATGATATCACAAGGAGGTTGTCCTAAAACCATGCTTTCCATCAAAGACGCCTTGGAGGCAGTAGAAGGAAAATGGAAACTATTGATCTTATTTTCCTTGGCTGGAGGGCCAAAGCGCTTTAAGGAAATCAGTAGGGAAGTGGGTGGAATCACGGATAAAACCCTGTCCAAGGAATTGAAAAGTCTAGAAATTAATCAGCTAGTGAAAAGGGAAGTTTTTGATTCCTTTCCTCCAAAAGTTCAGTATTCCATCACTCCGCACGGGCTTTCCCTTGAAAAAGTACTGGACGAGCTACATTTTTGGGGTTTGCTGCATAGAAATAAGATTATGGCAGATAAATGAGAGCTTTATTTGAATTACAAATTCATAAAATGATTATCCGCAACGATGTCAGTCACCTTAGATTCTTACTCTTTCACGGTGAACGAAGAATATACTTTTTTGAGCAAAGCACTTGCATCGTTTTCAATATCCCATTGATTGTAATTACCGGCTGTCGTAATTAGCAGCATTTTATGTTGAAGGTCGAAAAAAATGCGCTGGTCTCCATTCCCAACTGCCACGGGCACATGCAAAGTCTTTCCGTCGATTAGGTAATCAAAAATCCAAAACTGATACCCGTAACCTTGTCCATCTGGACGCATAATATGTGCCTCAAAAGACTCTTTCACCCATTCTTTAGGGATTATTTGTTGGCCATCCCAGATTCCATCCTGCAGATAAAGCATCCCGAATTTTAGCATAGCACTGGGTGTTAAACGTAATCCAGATGCAGCAGCAGGGGAATTAGTCGCAGGTGAAATGGTCCATTCAGAGTTTGGAATTCCAATCGGCTGAAATAGAAATTCCTTAGCAAATTCATGCACATTTTTGCCTGAAGCACGATGGATGATTTCTGCGAGAAGCTCCGTAGTTCCCCCATTGTATTTCCAAACCGTCCCAGGCTTAGCCACAATCTCTCTACTTAAGACAAATCCAATTGCATCTCCACTATTGATCATTTGAATTTCACTGCTTTCCGGATTGTCGTAAGGTATCTCCTCATTCCATCTCAAACCAGAAGTCATGGTCAACAGATGCTTGATTGTCAACTCCTCTCTGCCTTCAGAATTAAACTGTTGATAATCTTCAAAGAAATCAAAGATTGGCTGGTCCACAGATTTGATTTTTCCCTGCGCAATTGCAATTCCGATACAGGCAGAAACCACGCTTTTGGAAACGCTTCGCAAATCATGCAACAGGCTGTCATTGTAGGTAACAATTCCTAGATCATCACCCCAGTTTTCATCTTTGCCGGTAAAATATTCCTCCACCACCAACTGCTCATCTTTGTAGATAAGCAACGAGTGACGATTTGGGTAAAATCCAGTTTTGATGCTGTCAATGAGTTCGGAGATGATCTCTGGATTTAGGCCTACTTCCTCGGGTTTTGCTAGTGTAAATTCAGCATCAGTGTTGTTTACCTCGGAGTTCGAGGCTTTTTCAGAAGATTGCGTACAAGCCGAAATGGAAAAAATGATTAGTAGAATTGCTCCAAAAACTCTGATGTTTTTCATAACGGGAATGGATTAAATACAACTCAATATATCTGAAATCAGGGAATTGATTTGCGATTTACTGTAGGTTATTGGCTCAGGTTTAGAAGATTAATAGGGTTTTTAGAAGTTTGTAATGTGGAAAATAAAAGGTGCAGTTGCAGTCTATACCTAGTCCCAAAATAAATCCTCTACACTCAGTGGGGACCTATGAATTAGGCTTGATGGTTTTGCGGGCAGAGCGAGGATTCGAGTTCTGAGCCTGAACCTTCAGGTAAAAAGGTTGAACATTCAGTATCTAAGTATAAAATTTCAGGTTCTGAGTATGAAGTTTCAGTAGTAAAGGTTGAACATTCGAGTTCTGAGCCTGAACCTTCATGTAAAAAGGTTGAACATTCAGTGTCAACGTATAAAATTTCAGGTTCTGAGTATGAAGTTTCAGTAGTAAAGGCTGAAAATTCGAGTTCTGAGCCTGAATCTTCAGGTAAAAAGGATGAATATTCAGTATCTAAATATAAAATTTTAGAAAATAGAAAGGCGTAGTTAAAAAATACGCCTAGGGGTAGCAAACATTGAACGACTATTTCAAATAATTAAAAAACTAAATTACTGATTGGCTTAAGTTTGATGCCTGAAATTCTTTCTTTAATTAA
>TARA_R110002020_G_scaffold76744_4_pt1 | contig 13291 bp, 12 predicted proteins | sample TARA_R110002020 | Tara Oceans TARA_R110002020 (sample SAMEA4396489) | marine metagenome | biome: Westerlies Biome; feature: [MES] marine water layer (ENVO:01000295) within the mesopelagic zone...; material: water (ENVO:00002006), including particulate matter (ENVO:01000060) such... | reverse complement strand
CATGACGCCGATCTTCATGCGGATCTGGTTGATGAAGATGACCATCGTGTGGGAGCGCGAGATCGAGCCGGTGAGCTTGCGCAGGGCCTGGCTCATCAGCCGCGCCTGCAGGCCCGGCAACTGGTCGCCCATCTCGCCCTCGAGTTCGGCGCGCGGCGTCAGCGCCGCCACCGAATCGACCACGAGAACGTCGATCGCGCCGGAGCGCACCAGCGTGTCGCAGATTTCCAGCGCCTGCTCGCCGGTGTCGGGCTGCGAGATCAGCAGGTCCTCGACGCTGACGCCCAGCTTGCGCGCATAGATCGGGTCGAGCGCATGCTCGGCATCGATGAACGCGCAAATGCCACCCTTCTTCTGGGCCTCCGCCACCGTGTGCAGGGCCAGCGTCGTCTTGCCCGAGGATTCCGGACCGTAAATCTCGACGACCCGGCCGCGCGGCAGGCCGCCGATGCCGAGCGCGATGTCGAGTCCCAGCGAGCCGGTCGGCACGGACTCCACCTCGACCACCTGGCCCGCGCCAAGCTTCATGATGGATCCCTTGCCGAACGACCGCTCGATCTGGGAGACCGCCGCGTCCAGCGCCTTGCTTTTGTCCATGGAAGAACCCTCGACCAACTTCAGATTCGACTGCGCCATTCGTGGTCTCCTATGTCTCACGACGCCGGGATCGTTTCAAACAAGCTAAGTGTACTTGTTTTGTTCGTGTTCGCAATATGTTCTTTTTGCATGTGCGGTCGCGCGGCCCTTTCCGGCAGCATCAGGCCGGCCTGCCGACCCGGTCTTCGGGGGGCGCCTCAGCCTGCAGAATCAATTCGGTGGCGATTTGTCGTGTCTCTCCCGTAACATATCGCGAACCAATATGTGCGGGCGACGTTGTCCGTCCTGGCGGTGTCACGTCCGCACCCACCCGAGCAGGACCGCGATACCCATGCTTTCCAAGTGGCAATGGACCCTCAGGCAGTTCACGAGAAAGCTGTGGGTTCGCGCAAGCCTGTTCGCCCTGCTCGCGGTGATCTCGGCGCTGGCGGCCGCCGTCATCGGGCCGTTTGTGCCCTATGAGCTGTCGACAAGCATCGGGGCCGACGCCGTCGACGACATCCTGAAGATCCTCGCCTCCAGCATGCTGGCGGTCACCACCTTCTCGCTCAGCGTGATGGTGACCCACTACGGCTCGGTGACCAGCAACGTCACCCCGCGCGCCACGCGGCTGCTGCTGCAGGACACCACCGCCCAGAACGCGCTCGGGACGTTCATCGGCTCGTTCCTGTTCAGCCTGGTCGGGATCATCGCGCTGTCCACCGGCGCCTACGGCGACCGCGGCCGGGTGATCCTGTTCGCGGTCACCGTGCTGGTGGTGCTGCTGATCGTGCTGACGATGCTGCGCTGGATCGACCATCTGTCGAGCCTGGGGCGGATCGAGGAGCCGACCGAACTGGTCGAGAACGCGACCCGTTCCGCCCTGACGGCGCGCGGCCGCAGCCCGACCCTCGGCGCCCGCCCTCTCGGCGACGTCCCGCGGGACGCCGTCCCCGTCTATCAGGACCGCGTCGGCTACATCCAGCATCTCGACCTCGCGAGCCTCGCGGACCTGACCGACAATCACGCCGTCGACGTCTACATCAACGCGCCGCCCGGCCGCTTCGTGCACCCACGCTTTCCCCTCGCCTGGGTGAAGGGGGAGCCCGACGCGGACATCGGTGGGGCGATCGCCAAAGCCTTCTCTATCAACGACCTGCGCACCTACGACAGCGATCCGCGCTTCGGCCTTGCGGTGCTTGCCGAGATCGCGTCGCGCGCGCTATCGCCCGGCATCAACGATCCGGGCACGGCCATCGACATCATCGGGCGCGCGGTGCGGGTGCTGGCCGAGTGGCACGCCTGCGCGGAAGCGGCGGAGGACGGCGAACAGCTCTACTCGCGCATCTGGATGGCCCGCCTGGAGACCGACGACCTGTTCGAGGACATCTTCACGCCGATCGCCCGCGACGGCGCCGCGTTCGTGGAGGTGCAGATCCGGCTGCAGAAGGCCTTCGCCGCGCTGGCGGAGATCGGCGGCCCTGCCTTCGCCGACAGCGCCCGCCACCAGTCGGAGATGGCGCTGGAGCGCAGCGAGGCCGGCCTGAGCCTGGAGGAGGAGAAGGCGCGCGTGCGCGCCGTGGCGCTGGCGGCAAAATACTGAGCCCCGGCGGCCTGTGGCCCAATTCGGCCATCAGTCCGCCGCGATGCGCGATCTAGTGTCGCCGTCAGGCGGCTCCAATCCCCCGCCCGCGCAGGACTGACCGCCGCGCTTCCCGGGGTTCACGCGACGTGGATCTGCAACTCGCCTTCATCCTCGCCCTCACCTTCGTCATCCACCTGGTCGGCACGCTCGCCTACGCGTTCCGCATCGCGGGCGTCCGCACCGGCCGGATCGCCACCGCGCTCTCCCTGTTCAACATCCTGGTGCTGGTCTCGCGCACCTCGAACTCGTTCCAGGGGCCGTTCGTCGCAAAGCGGGTGGAGACCGATATCCTGGGCCTGGTCGCCCATCCGCTGCTGATCGACTTCAGCCTGATCCTCGGCGCGGCATCGCTCGCGACCATCGCCGGCGGACTGCTGATTCCCACCGTGCAGCGCGTCGCCGTGCACGGCGTGGAGCGCTTCGCGCGCGAACGGTCCGTCCCCCGGCTCGTGGGCCGCGCCCTGGCGCCCTCCGGGCTGGCGGTGCTCGCGCGGTCGGTCACGCTGCCGCGCCGGGCCAACCTCACGTGCCTGCGACCCGGTCGCGACGTCTCCTGGTCGATCCTGGCGCTGAATGTCGTGGCGAACGCGCTGTGGACGGTCGGCGTGCTCGCCGCGATCTATGCCGGCACCATCGACCCGGCCTTCCGCGTCACCGCCGCCACCCTGTCGTCGATCGTCAACGGCGTCGCGACGATCGCACTGTTCGTGGTGATCGACCCGTATCTCGCGGGCCTCACCGATGATGTCGTGCGCGGCCGCGAGAGCGAACCGAGATTCCGGCGGGTCGTGGTGTGGATGGTGGGCAGCCGGCTGCTGGGAACGCTGCTCGCCCAGGCGCTGCTGATCCCCAGCGCGTGGACCATCGCGGCGGTCGCCCGGCTGCTGTGACGCGCCGGCCAGCCGACAAGAAAAGACCCCGGCACAAGATGCCGGGTCCTGATCCGGTCCGTCGGGCAAGACCCTCCGGATATGCTCGATCCGAACGGAACGCGCTAGCGGTAGACGGAGATGGCGCGGCCGCCGACAGTGGCGCCGTTGAAATTGTCGGCCTGGGTGGCCAGCAGGGTGGCGACGTTGGCGCCTTCGGCGTTCTTCAGCACGATCTGCTTGCCGGAAAGCTCCCACGCCGAAACCTTGGAGAGCTCCTCGCCCTGGCAGCCGCGGGTGGAGGCGCGGTAGCCGCCGGTCCAGGTGGTCAGGGTCATGAACAGCTGGCAGGTCTCGCCGCCGGAGGTCACACCCCATCCGCCGAGAAGATCGGTGCGCTGCAACTCAAGCGCGGTCGTCTGGTCGGGAAGCGCCGCGACCTGTGTCTCGGTCGTGATCTGCTCCTCGACGATCTGTTCCTCCACCGGCGGCGGCGTCGGTTCGATGGGCTGAAGCTGGCCCGAGCTCACCGGCTGGCTCGGCGTCGCGGGAAGCGGAGCCGCGTAGCGTGTCGAGGTGCTGGAGCAGCCGGCCAGGGCAACCGCGCTGGCCAGGATCACGAAGGTCCATGTCTTGAAGGGCATGTCGTCAGACTTCCTATTCCGCTTCCTCGATCGGGATACAGATCCAACAACGTGTTTGAGCGCAGAAAGTTTATGCAACCTTGACGCCTGACGGCTGATTTTCCGACTTTTTTCGCCCCACGCCATCATAACGCCCCGTCCGCGGCCCTTTCACGACCGCCCGATCCGGCAGGAATCCGGCCCGAACAGCGGTCCGGAGGTGGGTCCGGCGGTCGGCGGTGGCGGGCGAGAGACTCACCGCGCGAAGAACCGCCGGCGCGCCGCGCCGACGACGGACCATCATCCCGAAACCGCCGGACCACCACCATCGGCCCGCCACACCGTGCAGCGCACAATAAGCATGGCTGGATCCCGGCAGCACGGCTTGTCGCCGGGGCTGGCCGTACTTATTCAAGGATCAAGCGAAGAATCACGTGGGATGGAAGCCTGAGCGCGGGTTGTCTTCCGGATTGCAGGAGCAACCAATGCCGCATCGCAACATGAACTTGCCCGGGCATCCGGGCCGCTGCCGACGGTTGAGAAGCAGCGACGAGGAGAGTTTCCGCCTCCATCTCAGGCGCCTCGATGGCATCACCCGGCGTGGCCGTTTCGGCCTCGCCGTCTCCGAACAGTTTCTCGACCAGTATGCCGCGCGCACCATGGCCGGGGACGCGATTCTCTACGGCTATTTCGAGGCGGGCATCCTGCGCGGTGTTTCCGAGCTGCATCCGCTCCGCACCATGGACGTGACCACCGCCGAGGCCGCCTTTTCGGTGGAGAGCGACTGGCAGGGCCAGGGAATCGGTTCGACGCTCATGGAGCGCATCCTGTCCGCCGCCTGCGCCCGCGGCATCCGCCGGGTCATCGTGACATGCCAGGCCTCGAACCGGACCATGCGCCGGCTCGCGACCGGCTTCGCCGCGGATCTGGAAATCATCGGCGACGAGGTCGTCGGTCACGTGTCGACACCGCGTCCGACCGCGTTCACCTATGCGCGCAAGGCCATCGAGGAGAGCTACGACGTCGCCAACGTCATGTTCGACGCCGGCCGTCTCCTAACCGCCCGCGGCTGACCCGCGCGGCGGCATGTGGGCGCCCGGGGCCGGCCGGCAGCTACAGCATCGACGGCAGGATCCGGTCCGGCGGCCGGTGCCCGTCCATGAAGGTGCGGATGTTGATGATCACCTTCTCGCCCATGTCGATGCGGCCCTCGATGGTCGCGGAGCCCATGTGCGGCAGCAGCATGACCTTGCCGGAGCGCGTCAGCGCCATCAGCTTCGGGTTGATCGCGGGCTCGTGCTCGAAGACGTCCAGCCCGGCGCCGGCGATGTCGCCGTTCTCGAGCAGCCGGATCAGCGCGGTCTCATCGACCACGTCGCCGCGGGCGGTGTTGACGATGTAGGCCTCGGGCCGCATCAGCTTCAGCCGCCGCGCCGACAGCAGGTGGAAGGTCGCCGGGGTGCGCGGGCAGTGCACCGACACCACGTCCATGCGCGCCAGCATCTGGTCGAGGCTGTCCCAGTAGGTGGCCTCCAGGCTCTCCTCGAGCTCGGCGGCGACACGCCGGCGGTTGTGATAGTGGATCGACATGCCGAAGGCCTTGGCCCGGCGCGCCACCGCGGTGCCGATTCGGCCCATGCCGACGATGCCGAGGCGCTTGCCCCAGATCCGGCGACCCAACATCCAGGTGGGCGACCAGCCGCCCCACTCGTCCGCCTCGACGGCGCGGATGCCGTCGATCAGCCGGCGCGGGACCGCCAGCATCAGCGCCATGGTCATGTCGGCGGTGTCCTCGGTGAGGACGCCCGGCGTGTTGGTCACGCTGATGCCGCGGTTGGTGGCGGTGTCGACATCGATGTTGTCCACGCCGTTGCCGAAGTTGGCGATCAGGCGGAGGTTCGGGCCGGCCTGGGAGAGCACGGCGGCGTCGATGCGATCGGTGATGGTCGGGACGAGGACGTCGGCGGTCTTGGCGGCCTCGACGAGCTCGGCCTGGGTCATCGGACGGTCGTCGAGATTGAGCCGCGTCTCGAAGAGCTCGCGCATCCGGGTCTCGACGGCATCCGGCAATTTCCGGGTGACCACCACCAGAGGCTTTTTCTTTGCCATTGCGCGCCACTCGCCAGAGCTGTTGAAGCTTCCTTTACCCTATACCGGCAAGCGTCCATCTCATCAGATGGCCAGTCCCCGGCACAAGGTCAGAACGTCTAGCAGACCGCGCCTGAAACTCAACTCGGCACTGCGCGATCGCCGCACGAGCGAGCCGCCGGCGCCGGGATTCACAGCATCCGCCGGGGACCAGCCGCACCGCCCGACCCGAGGAAGCCGCCCTTGACCGACCGCTCCGATGCGCCCGATCTTGTCGCCGCCGGAAATCGGCTGGGGTCCCCCGATACATCCATGAGCCAGGCAGTGTCCCGTTTGAACAAAGCCCTTACCCGCCGGCGCTGGCTCGCCGGCCTGTTCGTCGCCGCCGCAACACTGACGTGTCTCCCCGCCCCCGCCCTTGCGCAGGCGGTCGGCACCGTCCAGAAGGGCCCGAGCGGCCTGCCCCTGCCGCGCTTCGTCAGCCTGAAGTCCAACGAGGTGAACGTGCGCGCCGGCCCCGGCACCGACTACGCGGTGAAGTGGACCTTCAAGCGGACCGGATGGCCGGTGGAGGTCGTCCAGGAGTTCGACAACTGGCGCCGCATCCGCGATTCGGACGGCGCCGAGGGCTGGGTCTATCACAGCCTGCTGTCGTCCCGGCGCACGGCGCTGGTGGCGCCCTGGCGCAGCGATCCGGTTCCGCTTTATGCCGGACCGGACAACAGCGGACGCATCGCCGCGCTGCTGGAACCGAAGGTCCTCACCGACGTGAAGAGCTGCGACAAGAGCTGGTGCGAGGTGTCCGGCACCGGCTGGCGCGGCTTCATTTCCCAGAAGACCCTGTTCGGCGTCTACCCGAACGAAGCGTTCGACTGACGCTCCGCGCGCACGCACCCCACAAACGAACATCGGCGCCTCGCGGGCGCCGATGATCATCAGGACGGTGGTCGGGAGCGACAGGCGCTCCGGCAGGGGCGCCGGGGTCAGCGCCCCTCGATCGGACGGATGCGCACCACCACGTCGACGCGGACGATCTCCATGCCTTCCGGCGGGGTCGGCACGTCGTCGATCGACAGGCCGCTGCCCGGAATGTCGACGACGGTGTTGTCGAGCTCGTTGAAGAAGTGGTGATGGTCGGTGACGTTGGTGTCGAAATAGGTCTTGGTGCCGTCCACCGCGACTTCCCGCAGGAAGCCGGCCTGGGTGAACTGGTGCAGCGTGTTGTAGACGGTCGCGAGCGACACCGGCACGCGGGCGGAGATCGCCTCCTCGTGCAGCTGCTCGGCCGAGATGTGGCGGTTGCCGTGCCGGTACAGGATGTCGGCGAGGGCGACCCGCTGGCGCGTCGGACGGAGCCCTGCTTCACGAAGCATCGATTTGATGTCGCGCGCAGTCGCGGCCGCATGAAGATGGTCGTGATGCGTGCGGACAACCTGCATCGCTGTCTCCTTGTTTCCGACGATGGTCATGACGCCTACATAGCGTCGAGCTGGGCCGAAACAAAGCCGTGCCTGTTTCGGCGGTTTGGTGCAACACCCGATATCGTTGCGTATGTAACCGTATTAAATGCCGATCACAATAGTCTAAATTAGCAGCGGGCCCCGCCTGCCGCAACAATTCAGCCCGTGCCGAGCCATGATGTCGCACCGGCCGGGCCGGACGGCGCCGGGTTCGCGGTGGCTTTGCGACCCGGTTCGCCTGTGTTAGGAACGCGCCCATCGCGTCTTCCTCGCGATTTGTTCACAGAACACGACGTTGGGGAATGGGGCGAATGGAGCCTTGAGCAAGGGAGCGTGCCCGCTGGCACGACCGCCACGCTCGGGCCGAGGGACATAGGGAATCGATACCGGCATGACCACTGAAGAGCGCCGCACCAGTTTCGAGTATGAAGACCTCCTGGCGTGCGGTCGAGGTGAGCTTTTCGGTCCCGGCAACGCCCAGCTGCCGCTGCCGCCGATGCTGATGTTCGACCGCATCTCGTCCATCGGCGAGGACGGCGGCGCCTACGGCAAGGGCCACGTGACCGCCGAGTTCGAGATCCGGCCGGACCTCTGGTTCTTCGCCTGCCACTTCAAGGGCGATCCGGTGATGCCGGGCTGCCTTGGCCTGGATGCCCTCTGGCAGATGCTCGGCTTCCACCTCGGCTGGCTCGGCGCGCCCGGTCGCGGCCGCGCCCTGTCGACGGGCGAGGTCAAGTTCACCGGCATGGTCCTGCCCACCGTGAAGCGGCTGGAGTACGGCGTCGACGTGAAGCGCATCATGCGGTCGCGGCTGACCCTGGGCATCGGCGACGGCTGGGTGAAGGCCGACGGCGAGCAGATCTTCAGCGCCCAGGGGCTCAAGGTCGGCCTGTTCCTGGACGAGGCGCCGGCCGCGGACTGAACGGTTCGGCCGGCAGCCGCCGACACGGTCTTGCACCGGTCGACCGGCCGCTCCAGCTAGACTGAATTGGTCACGGCCCCGGACGTCGGGTGGATTCACCCGGCGCTGTCGTGTTCCTGAGGCATTTGGACTCGCCGGGAGGTCCAGGAAATGATCAGCTTCGATGTGAGGGAGCATCCGGCCGGCCGCAGGGCCCGCCCCGGACGTTCCAGCGCCGACGAGAGCCTACGGAGGCCTGTATGAGACGTGTGGTCGTCACCGGAATGGGGATCGTGTCGTCGATCGGCAACGACACCAACGAGGTGCTGGCGTCGCTGCGCGAGGCCCGACCCGGCATCGTGCGCGCCGACAAGTACGCCGAGCTCGGGTTCCGCTCCCAGGTGCAGGGCGCCCCGACGCTGAACGCCGAAGATGTCGTCGACCGCCGCGCCATGCGTTTCCACGGCGGCGGCACCGCCTGGAACCACGTCGCCATGGACCAGGCGATCGCCGACGCGGGACTTGAGGAGAGCGACATCTCCAACATCCGCACCGGCATCATCATGGGATCCGGCGGCCCGTCCACCCGGACGATCGTCGAGGCCGCCGACATCACCCGCGACAAGGGCCCGCGCCGCGTCGGACCGTTCGCGGTGCCGAAGTCGATGTCCTCGACCGCGTCGGCGACGCTGGCCACCTGGTTCAAGATCAAGGGCCTCAACCACTCCATCTCGGCGGCCTGCGCCACCACCAACATCTGCATCGGCTCCTCCTACGAGCAGATCCAGATGGGCAAGCAGGACATCATGTTCGCCGGCGGCTGCGAGGAGCTGGACTGGACCCTGTCCGTGCTCTTCGACGCCATGGGCGCCATGTCCAGCAAGTACAACGACACGCCCGCCGCGGCCTCGCGTGCCTATGACGCGAACCGCGACGGCTTCGTCATCTCCGGCGGCGCGGGCGTTCTCGTGCTCGAGGAGCTGGAGCACGCCAAGGCGCGCGGCGCGACCATCCACGCCGAGATCGTCGGCTATGCCCACACCTCCGACGGCGTCGACATGGTGGCGCCGTCCGGCGAAGGCGGCGCGCGCTGCATGCGTCTTGCCGTCGACCAGGCCGGCTGCCCGATCGACTACATCAACCCGCACGCGACCTCGACCCCGATCGGCGACATCCGCGAGATCGAGGCGATCCAGACCGTGTTCGGCGACAACATTCCGCCCATTTCGGCGACCAAGTCCCTCACCGGTCATTCGCAGGGCGCCGCCGGCGTGCACGAGGCGATCTATTCGCTGCTGATGATGAAGCACGGCTTCATCTGTGAATCGGCGAACATCGAGACCCTCGACCCGGCGTTCGCCAATGTCCCGATCGTGCGAGAGCGTCAGGACAACGTCGATCTGGAATGCGTCATGTCGAACGCGTTCGGGTTCGGCGGCACCAATGCGTCGATCGTACTGAAGCGTTACGACGGGTAGTCGGCTGCGACCGGCCCCGGCGCCCCTTAAAAACATTTGAACGGCAAGAGCGGGACGGACCGTTCTGCTCCAGGAGGTTGATCGAATGGCGGGAGTGATGGCGGGAAAGCGCGGGCTCGTGATGGGTGTCGCGAACGACCATTCGATTGCCTGGGGCATCGCCAAACGCCTCGCGGACGAGGGCGCCGAGATCGGCTTCACCTACCAGGGCGACCAGTTCGGCCGCCGGGTGAAGCCGCTGGCGGCATCGGTGAACTCCCCGTTCGTGGTGCCCTGCGACGTCGAGGACACCGCGTCCGTCGATGCCGTCTTCGACACGGTGCGCGAGACCTGGGGCTCGATGGACTTCCTCGTCCATGCGATCGCCCACTCCGATCGCAACGAGCTGAAGGGCCGCTACTGCGACACCAGCCGCGAGAACTTCGTGCGCACCATGGTGATCTCCTGCTTCTCGTTCACCGAGGCGGCCAAGCGCGCGGCCGCGCTGATGAACGACGGCGGCTCGATCGTGACCCTCACCTACGGCGGCGCCAGCCGGGTCATGCCGAACTACAACGTCATGGGTGTGGCCAAGGCCGCGCTGGAATCGTCGGTGCGCTATCTCGCCTCCGATCTCGGCGAGCAAAACATCCGCGTCAACGCCATCTCGGCGGGCCCGGTGCGCACGCTCGCCGGCGCCGGCGTCACCGACGCGCGGCTGATGTTCAACTATCAGCGCAAGCACGCGCCGCTGCGCCGGACCGTCACCATCGACGAGATCGGCGGCACCGGGCTGTACCTCTTGTCAGACATGTCGAGCGGCGTGACCGGCGAGATCCACTTCGTCGATTCCGGCTACAACATCATCTCCATGCCGCAGCTGGACGAGCTGAAGGCGGAGGAGCGTCGCGAGCTGGTCGAGGAAGAGCTGGAGGCGGCGGGGCGGCCGATCCACCCGACCCGCGCAAGCGGATGAGCCCGTCCGGCCGCACGCACGGCGCGGCTGACCACCTGCTGATCAAGATCTGCGGGCTGACCGACACCGCCGCCGTGGATGCGGCCCTCGATGCCGGCGCCGACATGATCGGGCTCGTGTTCTTTCCTCCGAGCCCGCGCCATGTGTCGTTGGATAAGGGCGCGGTCCTTGCCGAGCGCGCCCGCGGCCGCGCCGGGATCGTGGCCCTGACCGTCGACGCCGACGAGCCCACGCTGCGCGACATCGTGCGCGTGGTCCAGCCGACGATGCTCCAGTTCCACGGCAGCGAGAGCGCCGACGCCGTCCGCGTGGTGCGCGCCGCCCACGGCCTGCCGGTGATGAAGGCCATCGGCATCGCCAATGCGGACGACCTGGCGCGGATCGCCCCCTACCGGGATACGGCCGACCACATCCTGCTGGATGCGAAGCCACCGAAGAATGCGACCCGGCCCGGCGGCAACGGCGCCGCCTTCGACTGGTCGCTTCTCGATGCGCTTGACCCGAAAATGCGCTTCATGCTTTCCGGGGGGCTGGACCGCGATAGCGTCGCCGATGCGGTCAGACGCACCCGTCCGGCCGCGATCGATGTATCATCGGGGGTGGAGGTCGCGCCCGGCCGCAAGGACCCGGCCCTGATCGCCGCCTTCGTTGACGCGGCACGCGCGGCCGAGCAGAGCTTGCCGGCCTCCGCCTTCCGCCGCGAGACCGCCTGACGGCGTCGCGCAGACCGCCCCGACCCGAAACCCGAGCGAGCCGAACCGCCGTGACCCATCAGCCGAACACCTTCCGATCCGGACCCGACGCCTCCGGCCATTTCGGCATATTCGGCGGCCGGTTCGTCGCCGAGACCCTGATGCCGCTGATCCTGGAGCTGGAGGCCGCCTACCGCGCCGCCCAGGACGACCCGGCCTTCCAGGCCGAGCTCGACGGGCTCCACGCGACCTATACCGGCCGCCCCAGCCCGCTCTATTTCGCCGAGCGGCTGACCGAGGAGCTCGGCGGCGCCAAGGTCTACTTCAAGCGCGACGAGCTCAACCACACCGGCTCTCACAAGATCAACAACTGCCTCGGCCAGATCCTGCTCGCCCGCCGCATGGGCAAGACGCGTATCATCGCCGAGACCGGCGCCGGCCAGCACGGGGTCGCGACCGCCACCGTCTGCGCCCGCTTTGGCCTGCCGTGCGTCGTCTACATGGGCGCCACCGACGTGGAGCGGCAGAAGCCCAACGTCTTCCGCATGAAGCTGCTCGGTGCCGAGGTGATCCCGGTGACGTCGGGAGCCGGAACGCTGAAGGACGCCATGAACGAGGCGTTGCGCGACTGGGTCTCCAACGTCGACACCACCTACTACCTGATCGGCACCGCCGCCGGCCCGCACCCCTATCCCGAGCTCGTCCGTGACTTCCAGTCGGTGATCGGTCGGGAAACCCGTGCCCAGATCCTGGAGGCCGAGGGACGGCTGCCGGACCAGCTGGTCGCCTGCGTCGGTGGCGGCTCCAACGCCATCGGCCTGTTCCACCCCTTCCTCGACGACGCCGACGTGAAGATCACCGGCGTCGAGGCCGGCGGCGACGGGCTGGAGGGCGATCGTCACTGCGCCTCGCTGACCGCCGGACGTCCCGGCGTGCTGCACGGCAACCGCACCTATCTGCTGCAGGACGACGACGGCCAGATCCTCGAGGGTCATTCGATCTCGGCCGGTCTCGACTATCCGGGCATCGGGCCGGAGCATTCCTGGCTGAAGGAGACTGGCCGCGTCTCTTACGTGCCCATCGGCGACCAGGAGGCGCTGGAGGCGTTCGCCCTGTGCGCGCGCACCGAGGGCATTCTGCCGGCGCTGGAACCCTCCCACGCGCTCGCCCAGGTGGCCAGGATGGCGCCGGGCATGGACAAGGATCAGATCATCGTCATGAACCTGTGCGGCCGCGGCGACAAGGACGTCCACACCATCGCCAAGACCATGGGATGGGACCTGTGAGCGTCGACCGTCTCGACACCCGCTTCGCCGCCCTCAAGGCCGAAGGTCGCGCCGGGCTCGTCACCTTCATCACCGCCGGCGATCCCGACCAGGCCGCCTGCCAGGCGATCCTCGACGGCCTGCCGGCCGCCGGCGCCGACGTGATCGAGCTCGGCATGCCGTTCACCGATCCGATGGCCGACGGACCGGCCATCCAGGCCGCGTCCCTGCGCGCGCTCGAGGCCGGCCAGACGGTGCCGAAGACCCTCGACATGGTCCGCGCGTTCCGCCGCACCGACGGCGAAACGCCGATCGTGTTGATGGGTTATTTCAACCCGATCCACTCCTACGGCCGCGACCGTTTCCTCGCGGATGCGATCGAGGCGGGTGTCGATGGACTGATCATCGTCGACCTGCCGCCGGAGGAGGACAGCGAGCTGTGCCTCCCGGCGCTGGAGGCCGGCCTCGCCTTCATCCGGCTGGCGACGCCCACCACCGACGAGGCACGGCTGCCGGTCGTCCTCGCCAACACCTCCGGCTTCGTCTACTACGTGTCGATCGCGGGCGTCACCGGCACCGCAGCACCGGATCCGGCGCGCGTGTCCCAGGCCGTCCAGCGGGTCAAGGGGCACACCCCCCTTCCCGTGGCGGTCGGCTTTGGAGTAAGGACGCCCGAACAGGCGCGCGAGATCGCAGGCGCGGCCGATGCCGTCGTCGTCGGCTCCGCCCTTGTCGGCGC
>TARA_R110002020_G_scaffold147585_1_pt1 | contig 13292 bp, 11 predicted proteins | sample TARA_R110002020 | Tara Oceans TARA_R110002020 (sample SAMEA4396489) | marine metagenome | biome: Westerlies Biome; feature: [MES] marine water layer (ENVO:01000295) within the mesopelagic zone...; material: water (ENVO:00002006), including particulate matter (ENVO:01000060) such... | reverse complement strand
GGCTTATATTCTTCATCAAGCTGATATGATGGCAACTCATATTGAAGGTGATATGTGGAATAATTCCGATGAAAAAATAGTTAACACTAAAGTTCCAAAAGATAAACAAGAACAAAAACAAGTAGACAATCTTAAATCTAAATTTGATGAATTGTTTGCTTAGGAGATAATAATGAAAATTAAAATTTTTAATACAATAATAAACAATTTTAAACAAGTTAATGATTTATTAATTACACTATTTATTTTTGCTGTAATTAGTGGATTATTATTCAGAGACCCATTTGGAGTCATAGAATCTATTGGAAATATGATTTCTAATATCAATGATAATGGTATATCAGCTCTCATCGCATTATTAGTAGTAGTGTTATGGTATAGGAGATAAATATGTGGTGGACATTTTTTATATTATTTTTTATAATTAGTTTAATATCATCTACATTGTTATTCTTTTCATTGAGGAGAATAAATCAATATGAAAATTTAATAGTTCAAATAGAACAAATAATATCATTTGCAAGTCAAAAAATGAAATTAGTAGACTCTAAAGGTCATTATGAATCAGATGATGAAACAGGTTTCTTTTTTAAACAATTAAAAGAACTTCAATTTCTTTTGAATGATATATTTGAAAGAGACAACAATAAGGAGACAGAAAATGCCAAGAAAGAAAAGTAAAAAAAATTATTACTTTGATGAAAATGTTCAAGATGGAATTATTAAATATAATTCATTAGATTCAGATAAAGATGCAGAGCTTAGAAGTAGAGTATATCAAAAAGAAATACATAAAGCATTTGATAAATTAGCTGAGAATATAATTAACACATTTAAGTTTACTTATTTTGATTATGGATTTGAAGATATTAAACACGAAGTAGTGGCTTTTATGGTAATGAATATTCATAAATATGACCATACAAAAGGTGCTAAAGCATTTAGTTATTTTTCAGTTGTGGCTAAAAATTATTTAATTCTACATAATAATAACAATTATAAAAAATATAAAACACACAGTGGATTAGATACTTTAAATAAAATAGGAAAAGAAGATACTAATTTAACTGATAATTATACAAACCTTGTAAAAGAAATTATTGAATATTTTGAACACAATATTCCAAAATTATTTAAAAAGAAAAGAGATATAAATATAGCTTATTCTATATTAAATTTAATGGAAAATAGACATGATATAGAAAACTTTAATAAAAAAGCAATATATATTTTAATTAGAGAAATGGCTGATGTTGAAACTTCACAGATTACTAAAGTTGCAAATGTATTGAGAAAAAAATATCAAATAATCATAAAACAGTATAATAATACTGGACATATCACTAAAACTACCCCAATAAATAATTTTTTTTAAAAAAATTCAAATATAAAAAATAATATAACCCACTTATAATTAAAAGTGGGTTTATTTTTATTCAATTTTCTACAATTCCTATATTTATATATGAATAGTTACATCTAAATTGGAGCACTATATGAAATCTAATGATGAAATATTTGAAGGGAAAACCTTTCAAGATTTAACAAAAGATATATATGATAATCAAAAGAACAAAAAACTTCAACTTGATTTATTAATACAAGAAATACATGGAATGATTCAAACTCTTGATGATGCGGTTATGGTTGCACCACTCATAAAAGAATTATTCGATGTTGCTATAAAAAATGACGAGCATCTTGTAAAATTAGCAAGTGTTTATCAACGAATAATAGCAAAGGCTTCAACGGGTGATGAGGAATCATTATTATTATCAGAGTCTGAAAAAGAAGATTTAATAAATGCTTTACAAGATGATGTGAATGATATGCAAAAAAGACACGATGAAATACAAGAAATAAAAACAAAAAAATCAAATATTTTGGAAAATTAAATGTCAAATATAACATACAAAGGTAATGAAATGTATTTACAATTTACTCCTGCTGTTGTAAAGAAAGTAATTGCAGGACCTGAAAGTGTCGGATGTGACTCTACAAGAGATTTTAATGCCGTGTATGCTACTACACATTTAGAAAATACCACAAACCCAAATAACATAGGGACAAAACATTATCCACTTCTTAGAGGAATGGTAGACCCTCCAGTAAAAGATGAACAAATATTATCTACTGTAGTGGCGGGTGTTAAATATTATTTAGGTCCGATAAATACAACTAACCAACCGAATTGGAATATAGACCATTTACATCAAATGACTACTGTTCAAGGTAATGGTGAGAATGTTAATAAAAGTAAAGATTTTGAAGATGCTTCTCCGAAAAGAGAACATTCTAGATTATGTAAGTTTGTCAATACGGATTTAGATTATCCTGAAGGTGTTAATTTACAAGATGTTACGGTTGGACAAATTTATCCTGACATGGTTCTTGAAGGTAGGTATGGTAATAGTATTAGAGTGGGTGGAAGATATTCGTCACCTTTAATAATCATATCAAATGCTAGACATGAAAAAAATCACACTGAAACAAATCATGATGGTTCTTTAATGGCGTTTTTTAAAAAAGGAACAATTCGTCAACATTTTAAATATGATTATAAAATTAAAGATGTTGGAACTTTTAATGAAACAATAACTGAACTTCCGTTTGTGTTAGGTTCTGATTCTATTGATTCAGGTGAAATTACACGAGAAGCACTTAAAAGATTTATAGGTGATGATAATTATAATTATGATTATAATAATAATCAAATATTCGTAAACTCTGCAAGAATTACTTTTAATTCAAAATCAGATAATATTATTATGTCATCTTTTAATGATTTAGTTATGGGTTCTGGAAATAATACTAAATTAATTACAAATGGTTATACATCAATTGAGTCTTCGAATGTATATTTGGGAGAGCAAGCTAGATTAAAAATTGAAAATGGGGAAGAAGCAGAACCTCTTGTATTGGGTATTCAGCTTAGAGAAACATTAAAAGAACTTATAGATATAATAAAAAATTTCAAAGTTTCAGGAGTAGTGGGTGGTATATCAGGCCCACCTTCTCCTGATATATTATCAAGAATTGAAAATTTAACTAATAAATTAGATAGTCCTACATTTTTAAGTGATTATCATTACATTGAAGATAATGGACAAAAACCTGAAGATAGAGAGTAAACAAAATGATGGGGGTCATATGAAAAAGAAAAAAACAAATATAAAAACCATAATCAGACAAATCGTTAGAGAAGAAGTTGCTATGGCAATTCAAGAAGTAATAACTGAATTGAAACAACCAGTGCAACAAGTTTCCCAAACTAAATCGACAGACAAGATTGTAGAAAATAAAAAAACTTTTACTAAAAATTCTGTTCTCAATGAAGTTATGAACGAAACAGCACAAGCTGAAGAATGGAAAACTTTAGGTGGTGGTACTTACGATTCGAGTAAAGCAAATCAATTATTGTCATCACAATATGGTGATTTAATGAATAATTCCTCACAACCTAATCCTGATGCTATGGTAGCATCGATGGGTGTTGACCCTAACAAAGTTGATGATGGTATAAAAAATATTTTTACAAAAGACTATAGAAGTTTATTAAAAAAAGTTGATGAAAAAACAAAACAAAAACAAGGATAAAAATGGGATTAAAAAATGATTTATATAATGCTTTTGTTTCAAATATGTCAGATGCTGAAAACGAGCAAATTGAATTAACAGATTTTCAAAAAGAAAAAACAAATGAATTAGCAGAAAATTTAAAAGAAGCATTTATAAATTTTTTAGTTAAACAAACTTTTACTATAAAAGAAATGAAAGCTATTTTAGAATTAGAAACATTAAAAACTACAACAACATTACAAGCTAATGTTGAAGATCGTGTTAGAATTGATGCTGGGATAAATGTATCTACAGCAGGTACTGCTGCTGCTCAGACAGGAACAACTACGAGTCCAGGTTTTATTAATAGAAATTCTGGAAGAAAAGGTGTAACGATTCCGAAATTAAATTTAGGAAAAGATACAGGTACACAAGGTGGTAGAATGTCTGCTTTAGGTTATGCGTATATAGGACCATTATCTCCTGAAGGAGAAACAAATGATAGATTTGATGAAAATAAAGTTCAAATAAATAGAGAAGATATTGTGGATGAATAAATATGGCTATTATAAATAATTCTATAAAAAAATATACTCAAGACGAGAACAAAAATATAAAGATAGGAATTGATTATCCTGTAAATCTGAGTACATCAGGTTCTGATGGATATTTTCAAGCAACTACTACAACAATAGAAGCAGTAAAAAATAATATACGAAATATTTTAAAAACAGAACAAGGTGAAAGACTAATGCAACCTAAGTTGGGGTTAAATTTAAAAAAATATTTATTTGAACAATATACAGAAGAATTAAGAGATAGAATTAAAAATGAAATTTATGATGTATTTAAATTTTGGTTACCATTTGTTGAAGTTCGAAGGTTAGACATAAGTATGAGTGATATTAACAGTGATGTTGGTAGAAATACAATGAGTATAAGTATGGATTTTAATATTACTAGAGATCCAACAACATTTGAATCTATAGAAATTACAATAGGAGAATAAGAATGCCATATTCTGAAGATAAATATACATCAAGTAATGTTAATTATTTAAATAAAGATTTCATTACTTTAAAAAATAATTTAATTGAATATGCTAAAACATATTTTCCAAATACATATCAAGATTTTAATGAAACATCTACAGGTATGATGTTAATTGAAATGGGTGCTTATGTTGGAGATGTTCTTTCATTTTATATTGATCAACAATATAAAGAAATGTTATTACCATTAGCAGAAGAAAGAAGAAATATAACAAACATTGCAAAAATGTTGGGTTATCAAGTCAAACCTACAATACCATCTCATACTGATGTTATTGTAACTCAAACTGTTGCTGCTGATTTAACTGATTTAAATAATATAAAACCAAATTATGAAGAAGCATTAATTATCGATGAGGGTATGAAATTACTATCAACAAATAATAGTTCTCTTGTATTTGAAACATTAGAAGAAATTGACTTTACTGTAAGTAGTTCAGATTTTAAACCTGTAGAATATTCATTCAATGATAGTACTAATTTAGTTAGTTCATATAAATTAACAAGAAAAGTTAAAGTAGTTAGTGGAGAAACAAAAACAACGAGTTTTACTGTAAGTAGTCCTGAAAAATTTTTAGAATTAACTTTGACTGAAAATGATGTTATTGAAATACTTAATGTTGTTGATTCAAATAATAACAGGTATTATGAGGTTGAGTATTTAGCACAAGACAAAGTTCCAATAGGAACACATTACACTGATGATTGGGTAGATGGTTCATATGCGGAAGGTACTTCAGCAAGAAGTTCTGCTTATATTACAGAAGATGGGTATATAGTTAATGTGCCTACTCCATATACATTGGAATATTTAAAAACTGGAAAAAGATTTATTATTAAAATAAATGATGATAATACTACAACACTTGTTTTTGGTGGTGGTTTGCTAAGAGGTTCTAGAATAGAAGAAACAAGATTATTACAAACAGATCAAGCTGGTATTGTTATTCCTGGAGAAACACAAAATGCACTAACAGATGCTATAGACCCACTATCTGCAGACGCATCTTCAACATTAGGAGAAACACCTGCTAATACAACCTTAACTGTAACTTATAGAGTAGGTGGTGGAATAAATTCTAATACTACAGGTGGAGATATAGCTAGTATACATTCTAAAACAATTTTAAATGGTGTATCTGATTCAGGTAAAAATTTATCAGTTATTAATATAACACCTGCTATGGGTGGTGCTGATGAACAAACAGTGGAGGAAATAAGAAACAATGCGTTATCATTCTTTGCTACACAAAACAGATGTGTAACAAAAGAAGACTATGAAGCTCGTGTTTTAAATATGCCTTCAAAATTTGGATCTATAGCAAAAGTTTATGCTGAAAAAGCTCCTTATAGTGTTGAGGGTATAGAAGTATCACCAACTGAAGCATCAATTGGTCCTGATTTGGGTAACATTCTTGGATCTGTAAGTAGTTATATTACGGCTTATCATATTGCTGTTGCATCAGGTGATCCTCTTCCAGTTCCAGAACAATTTTTTGATTTTACTGAAAATGGATTAATAGATTTCCAAGATAATAATTTTGTTCAAAGTGCATATAATGATATAGATATAGAAGGTGGAGAAGCCACAGTCACTAATGCTGAAATAATAACTAATGTTAATCTTTATTTATTGGGTTATGATAATCAAAAAAGATTAGTAACTTATCCAGAACCATCTTCGAATATATCTCATCCAATTAAAACTAATTTAAAAGAATATTTAAATCAATATAGAATTTTAACTGATGAAATAAATTTATTAGATGGTAAAGTAATAAATTTTGGTGTTGCTTTTAAAGTTTATGCTGAAAGAGATGCTAATAAACAAGATGTTAAAATTAAATGTATTAATACAATAATAGATTATTTTAATGTAGATAAAATGCAATTCCGACAACCAATTTATACATCAAATTTACAATATCAATTAATGGGACTAGAAGGTGTTAGGGGTTTAGATTATGTTGAATTAACTCAAAATTTTAATCAATTATCTAATGGTAATTCGTTAAAACTTGATAGTAATACACTTTTATTTGATAATCAATATGATGGTGATGGTGGCATAATTACTTATAGTGCGGGTAGCACTGATGGTATGGGTAATTCACATAGTGGACAATACGGTTGGTTATATAATTTTCAACAATTTTATGAGGGTGAAAGTGGTGGTGGTGTTATTTTACCGTCATTTGATCCATCTGTATTTGAATTAAAAAATCCAAACAAAAATATAAGGGGGATAGTAGTGTAATGCATCATTTTATTTTTCCATCCAAAGACTCTTGGATATCAAGTGGCTCTAATACAAAAATAGGTACTGTTGAAACAGACCAAAATTTTGGTCAAGATGAAGTATTAGAAATAAAAAAAGAATATGAAGATTTAGCTTTTCAATATCAAACAAGAGCATTAGTTCAATTTGATTTAACTGAAGTTTCTAATTCTATCGTTAGTTGGAATGCAGGAAACAGAAATTCTAATGATATTCCTCCACCATCAACTTTATTTAATAAAGGTAAATCGAGATGGTATTTGAGGTTATATGAAGCAGAGGGTAACAAAGATTTGTCAACCGAATATAAATTAGCAGGTTTGCCTTTATCAGAATCTTGGGATGAGGGTAGAGGTAAATTTGGAGTCAACCCTAAAATAACAGATGGTTGTAGTTGGAAGTATAAACAAAATCCAGATAATGGAGCGGCTATATATTGGAAAAACCCTGGACCAACAAATACAGAAACAGGTTCAGGAGCTTCAGTCATAACAGGAAGTGGTAATGTTGCATCACAATCATTTTCATATCAATCACCTGATGTTGAAATGGATGTAACTGATGTTGTAGATAAATGGATATCTGGATCTATAACTAATAATGGATTACTTGTAAGATTCAGTGGTAGTCAAGAAACAGATTCAACTACATTTGGTAATTTAAAATTCTTTTCAAGAAACACACATACAATATATGCTCCTAAATTAGAAGTTAGATGGGATGACCATAATGTAATAACAGGTTCAGTTACTGGCTCATTAACAGAACTTACAATGAGTGGATTAGCTGATAATTATGTATATCCAATTGGTTTAAGAGAATTTTATAGAGAAAATGAAACTGCTAAATTTAGATTTGGTGCTAGAAAAAGATATATTCAAAAATCATTTACGACATCAGTTCAAACTGCAACTGGTTCTTTTATTTCAGAAGGTAGTAGTTCATATTCTATTAGAGATGTAGCTACGGATGAAACTATTATACCATTCAGTCCCTATACATCAATGAGTTGTGATTCAAAATCAAATTATTTTATTCAAAAATTAAATGGACTTTATCCCGATAGAGTATATAAAATTTTACTTAAATTAAAATACGATGATGGTCAAGAACATATAATTGATGATAATTTTGAATTCATTATAAAGAGGTAGAACATGGCTAGTATTAATCAAGAAAATTTAAGAAATCAAATAAGAGAACAAATAGTTGATTTCGTTTTAGAAGTTATTATAAAAAATGGTACTTATTCTTTAGATAAACATAAAAGAATTATTGATGAAAAAGGTAATATTGTTTTTGGAAATCGAAGCGAAAATGCAGTAGTTATTTACCAACAAGATTTTCAAAAAGCACCTAATTCTGGTAAATTTACAGAAATTATAGACAATATAACAGAATGTTTTTGGGATATAGAAACATCTACATACAGAGAACCAAGTATTGATATGTTTAGATGGATTGAAACAGGAGAGGTATTGCCTGGAGGGAGTACTTATCCATATCCTGTCGTATTACCTGAAATTGCGTATGATGGTAGTAACCCATTTGGTTCTGCTAGACAATGTCCAACTGCTAATCCAATACCAGTAGATAAAGGTACTTTAAATCAATTATCAAATTTTACATCTTTACAATCTCTTAAAACAATAATAGATGTTGATGATGCTAAAGAAATATTAGATACTACAATATTTGAATTACTACCAAAATCTACTTTAAGACAAGATCAAATAAATAAATTTTTTAAAGACTATGGAAATTTAAAACCTCCTACACCACCATCTTTTGATTTTGATGCAAATATTACTAATGAAAGTTCACTTGAATATGATGACGAAGGTGGTGCTAATAATCCAGAAGGAAGTATTAGTTTCAATAAACAAGATGGTTACATTACAAGAGTTGATGATAATGTAGATGACGATAATGTAAATAAATCTTTAGAATGGTTAAGAGATGATTTAAATAATTATTTAAAAGATATAGATAAAAAAATTACAAATATTGAAGATGAAAGACCAGAATATACATCAAAGTCAAAAGGTTATTTAAAAATAAGAAATTTAAATCAAGCAATTATTGTTAGAAATGAAGAATCAGATGATATTGGTTTAATTGGTCCAGATAATGATAATCCAATTTGGCAAAAAGATGGTTTTACCGTTACAATGTGGGTAAAATTTTTAGATAAAGTAAATGGTGGAACACTTTTTAATTTTGGAAATCCTTTTAGAGAAATGAGGCCATATGGATTTTCTTTAGAAACTTTTGTTTTACATAAAGATGATAAATTTGTCCATAATGAAGTAGAACAAACATTTCAAGAATATATAAATGCTTCAAGTGACTTTGACTCCGAACACACTTATTTTAAAAATGATGATTATGAAAGATTTGTAAGATTAGTTGTTAGAGAAAAATCATCTTATCCAGGATCTTTCGGTAGTTTAGTTGATTCGCATGTAGGAACATCAAGATCTTATGATGGTTTTATTTCTAAAAGAATTAATACAAGTGAGTATGGATATAATTATGTTCCAACATTAGCAGGAAAAATGTTAGGTGATGCTCGTAATTCTCAAATTAATTGGTCTACAGAAGGCTATGAAGATGGGTGGTTAGCTAGTAATTATGCAGAGTTTGGAAATGATGGTTCGTTTTGGCCAAGAAAATTATTATCACATACGAGAATTCCTGTTGATTTAGATGAGTGGTATTTTGTAGTTGCTACTTATAATCCTGATATAGATGAGTATGGAGCTCCAGCTGTAGATACTGATAGTTTTATGATTTGTTTAGATTTTAATGGAGAGCTAACAGCAGATACAACTCAAGAAAATTGTTGTATTAATGGTTGTGGTGGTGACGCACAAAATATTTGGACTTTAGATGAAGAAGCATACCAAATGGCTATTGGTGCTTATGGATCTTTCGAATCTTCAGTTTATGATTCTTACGGACCAGATGGTGCAAATAGACTTAAATATTATTCTGATTTTTGGAGGGGTGATGTTATACCCGGAGTATCAGATGGTAATGGAGAATGTTCAACTGGTAGATTGGCAACTACAGAAGAAATAGCAAATAATGATAATTTAAACGAAGGTGATTGTGTTGGCTTACATACTAATTATTCAGGTAATGGTGCGAAATGTAAAGTTGAAATAATTTCAAGGAGTGATTTATTAAGAGCTCGTGGATATAAAAAATAAAAGGAGATAAATCGTGCCACCACAAGATTCTATATATTCCGGCAAAATTATAATAAACGAAATTCACCATAGTCCTTATGGTAATGAAACTAAATATGAGTTTTTCGAACTTTATAATAATTCCAATGAAGAAATAAATATATCAAAATGGTATTTTGTTTGTGGAACTGGTAGTGGTAACTCAAATGATACAAATGCTGAAACAGGCTTGACTGATTCTAGAATAGGTATTTGTAATAATGTTACAGGAGATTATGATAATCACAATTGTGCTGTAAATGACACTCAATGTTCTCAATGGATTATACCAGGAATAGATTCTCAATTAACACATGGTATAGGTGGTTCAGGTGGTGCATTAGCAAATGCTGATGAACATGGAATTCGTAATTCATCTGGAGATTCAATAGGAGAAAATGATATAGTTTTACAACCTGGAGAATATATTTTATTTGAAAGGCATGGTGGGACATTAGGAAATTCTGCTTTTGAAAAATATGGAAGTTATGGTAGAGGTAGTTTAAAATATAGAGGAAATTTAACTTTAAAAACAATACTTGATTTACGAGATGAAAATGGTAATCGAGTTGATTATGTTAACTATTGTTTTAAATCTTCTCCAAATTGTGATGATGTGACTGATTGTACAACTTGTGTTCCATATAATAATGAATATTGGGGGACTGGTTATCCGGGAGGAACAGATGAGTCAACAATAGATTCGGGATACACTTTAGAATTACAAAATTTAAATTCAGATAATAATTACAGAGATGTTTGGAATGTTTCATTACTCAATACAGGTATTGTAGATGAAGAAGGTGGAACACCTGGAAATCCAAATTCAACTTATAATCATTGTTTTTCAGGTTGTATAGATCCTGAGGCTGATAACTATTATTGTGATGTTTGTTTAGTAGACAGTGACTTTGCTTGGGAGTGTTTTAATGAGTGTTCTAATTGTGAAGGAACAGGACTTCCTTTATATGTAGGTTATGATGGTTCTTGTGAATATTCTACCACACCTGGTTGTATGGATGAGAGTGCATGTAATTATAATGAAAATGCTACAATCGATGATGGTTCTTGTGAATATCCAGAAGACAACTTTGATTGTAATGGTAACTGTTTAGTTGATATTGATTGTGCTGCTGTATGTGGTGGTAACGCTATAATAGTACAATGTTATGAAGACATAGATGGTGATGGTTTAGGTAGTGGTGCTGCTCAAGATAATTGTGTTTCTAATCCCCCAAATACTTGTACAGACGAGTTATGTTGTCCTGATGGATATGTTTTAAATGATGGCGATGATTGTGAGGGTTCTTATGATTGTGCAGGAGAATGTAACGGTGATTCGGTAATTGATGACTGTGGTCAATGTGGTGGTGACGGGGGAACTTATGATTGTATTGATAATTTAGGTTGTGGTGGTGACGGTCATTGTGACTATAGTCCTTGTTATCCTCCAGACGCTTGTGGTGTATGTGATGGTCCAGGTTTAGGTTCAGGTGTATACTACACAGATTGTTGGAATGGTTATGAATATTGTGAAGAGGCCGATTGTCCACTTCAAACAGGTTGCACAGATCCAGGTGCATGTAATTATAATCCAGAAGCTGATGAAAATGATGATTCTTGTATTTATCCTGAAGAGAATTATGACTGTGAAGGTAATTGTGCTGTAGAAACGGATTGTACAGGTGAATGTGGCGGCAACTTTATCTTAGATGTATGTGGTGTATGTACAGAAGACCCTGTTCAAGACCCGAACTTATGTGATAATGTATATGGTAGTTGTGACCCAGAGGGAACTCTTAATTTATGTTTGGGTTGTGATGGTAATTGTTATACTTGTGGTGAAGAATTAGTAGAAGACGAATGTGGAGTTTGTGATGGCGGAGGTATACCTAATGGTAACTGTGATTGTGATGGAAATTCTGAAGATTGTTTAGGAGAATGTGGTGGTGACGCTGCAGAAGATGAGTGTGGTGAATGTAATGGTCCTGGTCCTATATATGGTGACGGTTGTTGTGAATCTGATTTAGATGAGTGTGGTATATGTTTTGGTGAAAACGATTGTACACCTCAAGGAATTAGTCAAGGACTATGTGCTTGTTCTGGTTGTACAGACCCAAATAGTGATAACTATAATGAAGATGCGTTATGGGACGATGGTTCGTGTGAATATACTGAAGGATGTACACATATACATTCACCTAATTTTGTGCCGGGAGCAAATGATGATAGTGGTAATTGTGATGTAGCAATTATTGGTTACAATCCTTGTACTTGTCAATTAACTAATGAAGGTTGGGTAGTTATACCTCCTTCAGAAAATCAAGAAGATGACCCTAATTATATACAAGCTTGTGGAGGAACAACAATACCATATTGTGATGATAATGGATATTGTGGTTGTTATGTTGATGAGAATGGTGATTTAGTTCCTGATGATGATACAAATGTCTATGAAAATACAAGGTTTTCAATTGAAATTAACGAAGATACATCGGTTAGAATTAGTGAATATTTATATAATCTTGGTTGGGTTTATAATCCATATAATTCAGATTCATTAAATGCGATATTATGGGATTTAGATACTAATCAAGAAATAACAGATGATGGTAATTATCAATTTGTAGATGAGGATAATGAACATTGTTTTGAAGGTGATAATTTATCTTGTTTATATTTTTATAATACTACTAATAATATATTTAATTTTTTAGGAACACTTGAAAATCATACAACCAATTTTGTTCCAGCTCCAAATATAAATGGTGAAATACCTATTAATTTTAAAGTTAGAAATCAAGGTAGTGGTGGTAATACTCAACATTCTGTAAAAGTAAAATTAATTATTAATCCTGTTGAAGATCCCTTTGATTTTAATTTAGATAATTTTCATGATTATTTATGTTGTGGTACGGCTGGTTGTCCTTGTGGTAATGATTGTTATTGTTCAGCTGATGAAACCATACTTTCTTTATCGACAGATGATGGTAACGATTATCCTATAAGAACTATAGATTTAAGTGCAATATATGGTGGTAATTTAAGTGACCCCGAATTTAATTATCAAGTTTCTTTAGAAATGGATATAGCAGATATAGAAAAAGGTTTTGATAAATATCTTAATTGGAATATAATAGGACCTGTAATAGAATTGTCTCCTGTATATGG
>TARA_R110002020_G_scaffold10668_13_pt1 | contig 13292 bp, 14 predicted proteins | sample TARA_R110002020 | Tara Oceans TARA_R110002020 (sample SAMEA4396489) | marine metagenome | biome: Westerlies Biome; feature: [MES] marine water layer (ENVO:01000295) within the mesopelagic zone...; material: water (ENVO:00002006), including particulate matter (ENVO:01000060) such... | reverse complement strand
TGCTAAGATATTTCTCTGCGTAGAAACACGAGGGACTGATCCCCAATCACGAGCGATAGCAGCCTGACGCTGAGGTTCAACGTGGGCTTCTTTGACTTCTTCCTCTTCATCTTCTGGTTCTTCTTCTGCAGGAGAGGTTCGATTTAGATAAAATACTCCGACGGCCACACCTGCCAAGATTGGCAGAGCCATATTCATAAGATTTTCCTTATCCAATAATCGGTTAAGCATAGTAATCAATTGCCTCCTCTGCTATTTATAGTTTCTTACCTAAGAAGAAAGCAGCGACCATTCCAAGACCCCATGATAGAGGAGTAAGTCGCTGTAAAAAGGATTCTTTAGGGGTAAAAAGCGGGAAATCTTCGTCAGTGATATTGCTAATATAAAAACCATCTCTTTCACCATCAGGTGTTAGTTGATTTCTACGATCCTCAAACTCGGCGGATCGGAGTTCTTCATTAAAAGATGGTTGTGCATCATTCCACATTGATTTGATTTGACGGGATCGTGGATTCATTACTTTTTGCATCCAGTTGCGATCGTATTTGTGGAGTTGAGTGGCAGCGGCCCCATCAGTGAAAGCGGATCGCCATGCTTCATATTCAGCATCCATTTCAATATCAACATCGATTTCAGGAAGTTGGGTTTGAAGTTCATCTAAGCGGTAAGATAGATCAGAAAGCATTCGGTTGGCAACTTCGTAACGAGGGTGCTTTTGGAGTCCAGAGGCATCCATTTCAGCAATATCTTCGCTAAGGCTAAGATAAAGTTCTAAGGCTTCGGTGACATCGTTGATATCTTCCATATTGACATCGTTTTGAAGGAAATAGGTGAGGGCAAAAACTTGACTTTCGGCTCGCTTTCGCTTGAGACCTTCGCTACCATCCATAGGGGTCCAGTTAGCCATTTCTCCCAATTCCATTGGATCTTGAACAGGGGTTGAACCTTCTTCTGCATCCATCTTGAAGAACTTTCGTTGTTCTTCGTTCAGAGTGGAAACAAGATAATAACCTTCACCTTCGGGCCCCCCTTCATCATAAATCCACTTGGAGTCACAAGGTTCACAAATGTTGTCCGCACCTTCAATTTGTCCTTGGAGATTTTCCTTTCCACAAGTCCAACAGTGAGGGCCTTCTGATTCTTCAAACCATTTAATGAAAGTTGGGGTTGTATCAGCACCGAAGGATTCTGAAAAGAAGATATCATTAGGAGGCGCAGAGGCGGATGAAAAGCCAGCACCGTCTTCGAATTGCACGATAGCATTACTTAGATTTTCCATATATTCGGCAGAGTAGGTTTGGTAACCTTTCTTTTGCTTAGATTGTAATTTTTTCTTAGCCATATTAACAGCCTGTTGAAGATCACGGGTCTGACCGACGTTAAAAAGACGGGGGTTTTGTCCCAATCCTCCGTAGGCTCCCATAGCAGTGTAAATACCGGGTGCTCGTTCCCAAACCCAAACGGAGTAGAACTTGTTAGAACCCTCAGCCGCAAAACGGTTAAAGTAAGGGCCCCAACTACAAGAAGACCAACTAAAAGATGGATCGTAATTACTACGCACAGAATTAAGAACATTTCGCTTTTCACGAGGTAAGTCTGGACGAGCCGTGCTGGCAGCAGCAAAGGTTTCGGCGGCTTTGCCTTTAAAACGACTATCAATAATGGCGGGGAAACGACCTCCTTCTTGGGAATGAACTTGGATGGTATCAATTTCATCAATTTTCATACCAGAGTTTTCCAAATCCTCCATATGTAGTAAAACCTTAGAAGGCAAGCCTACGTCCAGAACATAACTCTTTCCAGTGGTATGTTTTTCGTAATCCTTAACCTTAAGGTAAGGAGCCGTCTTTTGAACATCTTCTCGCTTCTTCTTTTGACGTTCTTTTCGGGCAGCCTTATACTCGGGAGTATCACGACGCTTCTTCATTTCTTCCTTGCTTTCGCCGGGTAAGCGATCAGGACTGGTATCAACTTCAGCCGCCATGCTCATTGGTCCGATCTTTTTATGGAACCGTTCCATCAGACTCGGGTTTTCATTGATCCTTTGCATGGCTTGTCGAACCAAGTCAACAGGGTAAACTTCGTATACACCATGGCCATCCTCGTGGGCCATGACGCAGATATCGAGAACCATGTCGTCGGTGAGTTCGATAAACTCGGCATTTTTGTAATAATTCTTGGCACTTAACTCATTAAGAATACCTGTTCCCTGTGGTTCTTGAATAAAATCTCTTTCAATGATGAGGTTTTTGAGGGCAGCATCTAAATCTTTGTTCTTTTGGTGTAGGGCATACTCTTCATCAAGTTCGGGGTCTTCATCTTCTTCTCCCAATCCTGTAATGTATTCCCAAGCCTTGTCAGTAGGCATTTGTTTGATAGCATTTACTATATCGTGTCTTATCCTGTATTTATCCCAATGCGCCCAATTGTCGGGGTCTTCTTCATAGTATTTGCCTAATCCATATTCATAGGATTCGGCATGAGCAAACACGTTTTGATGACCTGAGGAGTTTAAACTGGCTTGATCGAAATCACCAGTTCCAATAGTATTAGTAATTTGGGCTTTTGAAAAGTCTATGCTTGACAAAGCATCAGATCCAGCATAAGGCGCACTAAAGGTTTCATTTCCGTTAATCATAGTATCACCCATTAAAATCCTGTCTCTCGATATCCTTTTTTCATTTTTGATTTGAGTTTGGATTGGTATTGTTGTGGAGACATAGGTCCGAATAAGGTCATGGTGTGGCCGATTCGACCATAACCATTAAAGCCACCACGATTAGTCATCTGAAAAACATGGTATTTGTTAGAGCCATCTTTTCTTTCGGTAAGGTAGGTTGGAGAGCCCTTGAATCTAATTCCTTGGTGACGGGATCGAATGGCTTTTTGCACACGATCAACATCGCCTTTACTGGGAGGGTAAGAAGGCATAGGTGCTTCAAACTCTTCAGCAGCCAAATCATAAAATCGACGGTCTCCGTATTGTGTGTAAGTTTGAACGTCAACATCTCGACCATCTTCAAGAGTAACCTCAAAGTTATCATCTCCTTCAGACGGCCAACTTCCGATAGTCTGATCAACACCATCTCGGATTTCATCTATTTGTTCATCAGTTACGTCTCCATCAACTGACCAGTCGTAAAATGTGCTCGGATGGTCGTATCTAAAAATAACTTCTTGAGTTTCCTCTCGGTCAATACGATCATGTTGAATCTCATCACGACCTTCTGCGCCATACCATTGTGGAACACTGTTCCCTGACATAAGTGCCGAAGATTCTCCAAAGTCGTTAGCAACGACAGGAAGACCCGGAAGGTTACTAAACTCAAAGTTCATAGTTTCCTCAGCAGACTTTCGACGCATTCGTCCTTCCATAGACTTACGCTTCATACCTGCTTTTCCGTATTTCTTGACTCCGATTTTATAGGCCGTCTTTCGTCCGATCTCTAATGCCTCTTTCTTGGATTTACCTTTCTTGATATAACCCTGAGCCACTTTGTTAGCCAATTTATCGAAAGCAGATTCAGCACCATACCATTGTGGAACTCCACGTCCCGATCCAAGAGCAGAGTCTCCGCCACCCGTGTTAGGAATAACTGGGAAGAAAGAATCTCCCATTTGAGTCATCTGTTCGGCGTTGCGCTTTTCACGAAGTTCGATGTTCTTTTGCTTTTTGGCAGATCGCATAGCACGAGTCTTTCGGCCGGGGCCTTTGATCCAAGGAGGTTTCTGATAATCTTCAGCGTTACCACACCAAGGTCCTGTTTGAGCAAGGAAGATGGATTCGTCCTCAGCATGATATTTAGTAGGAACATGGTTAGCAAGTTTCTTAGGGCACTTAACATCACCATTTAAGAGAATAACATTGTATTCATCAGTCGTTCCCTTTTTAGGTTCCAAAGCACCGCCCAGACCACTACAACGGATAATAAAGCCGGGTGTTTTGAGGGACTCTACTAATTCTTGAACCATTAGTTTGAGGCTACCGGGCATGGTTTTAGAAGGTTGGGAAGGAAACTCGACCACTTGACCGTATTTGGTCATGGTAACCATGTGGACACCCGCACGGTTGGTAGCATCCCAATTGACTTCATCAATCTTGTAAGGGCCATCTTGGTAGGTAGCATAAAGTCCACCACGGAAGGTTCGGTGACGAGCCAAGTAAGCCGCCTCGGTGCCATTCTTTTCATGAATAGCAGGGAAGTGAGCCACCATTTTAAACTCGCCTTTAGCGACTTTACCAGTGTGTTTTAGTTCTTTTGGGAGGGTAGTAAGATCAAACATAGTCCCAAAAAGGAAACCTACATCTTGAGCAGGTAGTTCTTGAACAGTATCACGAGTCTTGGCCATACAAGTTATTAGACCCTGCGACTATTTATAGTTTACTCACATAAAGTCATGAGACTCTTCTTTGTTTCGGAGAAGATTTTTCTCTTTGGCGACTAAGGATCGCTGAGTTTCTAACTCCGTAAAGGCTTCAGTGATAATGTCATTATTGAGATCAGTGCCCTTTTCAGTAGCAATCATAAACGATAAGGCTGCTAATTCTCGGAGGTAGGCTCCTGAGTAACCCTCAGTTTTTTTAGCCCATGATTTATAGTTAATATCACTTTGGGAACAATCAGTCAGATATTTTTCAAAGATAAGTCTGCGAGCCTCTTTATCAGGATAACCAAAGTTAATTCTAAGATCGAATCGACCCGGGCGATCAGCCAAAGCCCAATCTAAATGTTGAGGGTAATTGGTAGTGGCCAAGGTAATAACACCTTCGTTTTCTTCGACTCCTGCCAAACAATTAAGGAACTCTCCCAATAGAGGGTGATCAGATTCTTCTCGATCGATACCACCAAGAGTATCAATATCTTCAAAGACTACCAGCGTAGGAGCAAGGAATCTGGCTAATTTATAAAGGTTGTCAATCTGTCCCCGATCCGTGACAGCATTACGGGTAACATAGATAACTGTGGAATCGGTTTGATTGATAAGAATACTACAACAAAGGGTCTTACCAGTGCCCGGTGGGCCTGTCAGAAGAATACCACGAGAGGCTCTCATACCAACCTCCTTATACTTAGGGAGATTAGAAATAAAGTTGATAACGTGTCGGTTGAGGTTGTCCATAGACCCTTGTTCCAAGACAATATCTTTCCATGACACTTGTTGATTGTCTAAGAAATCAAAGGCAGCCGTCAGAGATTGATTCTTGTAAATCCCTTCCGTAGAGAAATGAGTTTTAAGATTATTTTTCCAAACAGTATAATCGAAAGGCCCATCGGAACAAAAGTGATACATGATGTCTAATTCATAGGTATCATAAGGATAAAAGGCAATAACTAAACCATGATTATCCTTTTTGGATCGGAGATACATCGTCATCTTATGAGGGATCTTAATTCTAACTTCTTCTCCATCTTTCTTGATGCGTTCATCCAACCAGATCGGAGAGGCTTCGCCAGACATACGGTTATTGTAATTACTGATTCTGACAATTTCATAATCACGATTAACAACTTCCATCATCGAGTGACCCCAGCCCACATAAGACTTACTGTGGTAAAAGTCACGCTTGGTTTCAACAGAATCTCCTAAGAAATCTTTTATTTGTTCATCCTGAATATCAACGCCAACAGATTCTGAAACAAAAGCCCAGACATCACGGATTTCAGTGGGATCGAGAGCAATATCTCCAACAGGTGTGGTAATAACAAATTGTGGTGGCGGCTGGTTGGGCATATTTTAGGATTATGGATACCACGAATATATAGTTATCATTTATCTCAAACAAGCCAGCCTTCGTATATTTTGGCAGATTTAATTTCATCCCATATTTGTTGATCAATATCATCGGGTTTATCACCAAAAGTAAAATATTTGGATCGAGAGGCTAAGTTCTCTTGAAATACTTTTTCAGCATCATCACCATAAAGATCTTTTAATGGATGTTGGCCTTTATTGAAAAAGCCTGTGTCGCCACCATAAGTATCATCTTGTAAATCGTGATACGCCCCTACAAAATCAGTTTGATAACTAAGAAAAATATTATTATTTTTCCGACTATCTCCTAACATCTTATGCCAAAGAATAACATCTTCTCCTGCAAATAAGTCTTCAGGAAATCCACCAACAGCATCAAATCTGGTTCTGCTAACGGCGACAGAACTTGGGAAAACAGGGTGGGTAGTAATAAACAAACCATGGTAACGAGGATCCCAATCTTGGTGATTGGCAAAATAATTACACAATTTATTAGACGTAAAGGTGTTTTTAGGAGTGGTAAGAACTACGGTAGTGTCCATAGGATTCCACCAGATAACATACTGATCATCAGTAGTGTCGATCGCTTGAGCCAGTTCATTTAAATGCTCGGGATACCAGTAATCATCACCATCTAAGAAAGCCACATAAGGATTGCTTCCTGCATTAATCGCTTGATTGCGAGCCTGTGATACACCTTTACCAGTTTGACGCAGGTAAACTACGGCATGATCATTAACGATGGCTTGGAACTTAGCATAGTGTTCCCAATCGACGGGGGTTCCGTCGACAAGGTATACCTTATGATGCTTAAAAACTTGAGTATCGATAGAATCTAAGCACCGCTTAATCAAGTCAGGATGGATCTTGTAGGTAGGAATGATGATATCAAACATAAGGGATAGTAATCCCTACTACCTATTTAAATCTATCGTGAAGCGAGTCTGCAACCAGATTTTGACCGATCCCAAAGGAAATGACTCCAGTTAGTGCCCAAAAGAGGGACTTGGAATCATACTTTTTGACAGCCAACATACTATGAGTGTGATAACCAGTCATACTTGCACCGATAACAGTCAGAGCCGTTCCCAGTTTAGCAGAAGTCATCCTCATTGTATCACCCAATGATCAACCTTGTCTCCGCATTTGTGTAGTCTTTCGACCACTTATGCCTCATCGAAGGGTTAGATCGGTGTTTCCTGTGAAGTGTTACCGACTTCAAGCCTGAGCCTGAAGCAAGGAACGCTTATACCAGTCGACGTTACCCGGGTTGATGCTGATTCCCATCTCCAACAACTTGTTAGCGATGAGGGCATCTGGGCCATCGTAGAGGGTATACTTGACGAAGCACTGAAGTTCGCCAAGAGCGAAGTTTGCACCAGCGAATCCATCGTTGTAGAAAGTCACCAAAGCGTCCCAGACTTGACCCGGAAGGACGTAAACGTCAGGGTAAAGGTTGAAGGAAGGTTGGAAGTTAATACTTCGTGGGTAAGGACTTCCAGCACCGGGGATACCATCGTTAGGGATGTTATCTGGGTCGAGGAAGTAATCGGTTGTGTTGATCCTGACTTGGACGTAGGCACGAGGTCCTGCGACACCGCCAGCAGCAGCAGTTAGTCCACGGATAACTTGGCCAGCAGTCATGGTTGACAGTGTGCCGAGTGTTGGTGTGGTTGCGATATCTTCGATAACGACGAACTCTGTTGCGGTTGTTTCTGCAGGCTTGGTGATGTTGTTACCAAGTCCACCGACGAAAATCGATGTTCGGTTTCCAATTACGGATGAAACTGCGGTTCCAGTTCCACCATTTCGTGCAGCGTCCCATTCATATACTTGTGATCTCATTGACATATTTTTTCAACTCCATTGTTTGGTATTTTAAATCCCCTCGGATTATGCTTGGCCTCCTGCGACAGCACGGGAGCGTTGTTGTTGTTCGATCAAGGATCGCTTATACCAGTCAACGTTGTTTGGGTTGATTGTGACACCAAGTTCCAACAACTTGTTTGCGATAAGAGCGTCTGGTCCATCGTAAAGAGTATACTTCAAGAAGCATGAAACGATTTCAGTAGAGTCAGCAGTGGTTCCTGTGTTCGAGTAGAGAATCTGGAAAGTTTGACCCGGAAGGACGTAAACGTCAGGGTAAAGGTCGAAAGACTTCAAGATGTTCTGATCTCCAACTGCACCAGCGGTTGCCAGAGCAGTGTCGATGGAAGAAGGTGCACCACGAGGGTATGGACTTGCCAATCCCGGAATACCAGACATATCAGTAACGTCAGGGTTCTGGAAGTAGTCTGTCGTGTTGATTCGAATCTGCACTGCACCACTTAGAAGTGGGGAAGCAGCAACGTCTTCGATGACGATAAACTGTGTGGCGGTCGTTTCTGCGGGCTTGGTGATGTTGTTACCTAATCCACCTGTGAAAATATCGTATTCACGGTTTGCGACGACTGCAACTGGCAGATCGGCGGTGGTTCGGCGCAACTGATTTGCGTTGGCCTGAAGGTTACTCCATTCGTATACTTGGCTTCTCATTGACATATTTTTTCAACTCCGTCCCAAAGGACAATATTATATTGTATTTGTGACTATATAAACTTTTGCCTGTTTTTCTTGATTTGTAAGGTCAATCATCTTCGAAATGCCCCCGTAATTTGTCAAGGTAGGTAGAACTTATAGCAATAGGTTCTTTTAATTCTGCCAGTATATACCAAAGATCATCATCTTTGTCTACCAACACTTTAACGGTTTTATATTTAGTAGCGGAGTTTTTGTTTGTAGTAGTCTCCCAACGATAGGGTCGATAGCCAGATTGATCCCAACCAGCAGGTGCGATTCTATTATAATAATCTAAGATTGTGGTTTCAACTGCAGAAATGTCGTAAACATTATCTCCATCATGCTTTACGAAACTACCGTCAGAATAAGCCCCCGAGACGCCGCACTCACTACAACTGTCAGGTGAAACGTCCGGATTAGAACAATTTAAATAATGGGTCGACAATGGCTCTCCATCGTCAATATCTTCTCCACCAAGATAAAAAAGTTTGCCGACAACTCCGACTGGTGAAGCCTCACGAAGAAAATTGATGATTCCTACCATAAGATAGATAGAGTTACTCAACTATATGTAGTTACTCTTTGGGGTAATAATCGTTAGCGATATCTAAACCTTTTTTAGCACCGTAAAGCGATCCAGCCGTCATAATGGTGAAGGCCATAATTTGATCAAGTTTCATATAACGAACTCCTTGAACAATTCCAAGCAAACCACCGATCGAACCGATCAGGGCCGTAGAGTAAACGATAGAATCAAGAGAGGTGAATCCCATCTCTTTATAATAAGCCATGGGATTGTTAATCATTAAAACCAATCCTTAGTAACCCATAGCAGAGTAAAGTTGCTTAGCCTTGGCCATATCGCCTTTGGCATCTGCGACACAGGATCGCCATGCTTGTTGCTTGGGGCTTCCTGTGGTTTTCTTCTTAGGAACTTCCATTTCAGCAGCCATAATTTCTTCAGCCGCTAATTCTTCAGCGGCTTTGGGTTCAACTTCAGCAGGTGAAACTCCACAACCACAGGCGGCGAAATAATCATCATGTTCGGAACAAAGCAGAAGTTGTTCGGCATTGAGTTCTTCAGCAGATAGATCCATGACCATAACAGGAGTAGCCTCAATTGTGCCACCCATTTCGTCACTTAAATCTTCGACATAGTTAACAATAGTTTTTACCAGAGGTAGTTCAGTGGCTTCAGAAACCACTGGAACATCACGAGCCTTTCTAAAGAGAACGGCTAATCCGAGAGTAGCAGGAACTATTCCGAGAACACGACCAACAGTGACTGATGCACCGCCAATAACTGGAATCATTGAAGGGATGGTTGCGACTTGGTAAGAAAGAACATCAGCAAAACGAGTGCTAAAGAAACCGAAACCGACCAAAAGGAGTGAACCTCCGACGGTATATTCGTTTACAAGGGTTGATCTAACTTTGTTCATGGTATCACCTATGGGTATTACTACTTAGTGAATCTCACGATCCGTAGTAGATAGGAACGCCGTTTCCATTGTCTGGACCAGAGGAGTTTTCTCCCCAGTTGAATCCAGTTTCAGCGGCTGCTTCGTCAGCGATCATTCCGAGGAACGGAACGTCCATGCCAGCGTAGCGGCGAGCCAAGGTCACGACACCAACCGAAAGTGGCACGACATACATTAGTGTGCCAAGGTTGATTCCAACGATAGGGATTGTGTAGGATAGAACGTCCGAGAACATTCCACCGACAAGTCCAGCAGCACCGACTACTGTCAGGCTGGCTCCGATCGTCAAGGGGTTTACAAGCGTATTCATTATTGTGTTTAGCATATTTTTCATCTCCAGTTATTGGTTATTTGTTGTTTGGGTTTTCCACTACTTATAGTTTTACATTCCGAAAATGGAACCATTTCCTTCAGCACCACGAACGTGGTTACCAATAGTGGTGGAATAATTACCTTCTGCGCCATAGAATTGCATGGGCTGTCCAGCGTTGACGACAGTGTGCGATCCGAGAATATAGGATTCTCCAGCATCAGCAGTGGTCGGGGGTTTGAAGTAAGGTGAAACTTCTTGAACCATTGGGTTAGGAGTTCCCATACTCATAGTAGGTTCATCAGAACGTGCCATAACAGGCGGTGTGTCCATAGAGTAAGTAGTCATAGTTAGAGGATTGACTCCTGTAAATCCTGCCATAGCCCCTTTGCCTAAAGTATCAGTAGCAGTAACGTAATCACTAACTGCCATTTCCATTGGGTTGGCCACAGTAGTGGATTCAATCATAGGTCCACCAAAGTCTTGATCGACTCCGCCTGTTGGAGTAGCATAGATTTGTTCAGATCCAAAGTTCTGATCAACACCGTGTCCAAGAGGAGCCAGTTCTTCAACTGAAGAAAGAGTTAGTCCATCCATGCCACGCTCTTGCATTCGAACAGTAGATTGTTCAAACTCCCACTCTTCAGCGTTTTTGATATCAGAGTAAGAATGAGTAGCAGTTTCTTGACCGATTACTGATCCCGATCCAGATTGTGGAAGATCTTCAGCCGAGTAGCGTCCAAGCATTCCTCCGACAGTAGGTGAAACCATGCCAGCAACTTGAACAACTGAGGAAAGAATCAAAGCCGTTCCTGCATAATTCATAGCCTTGCCATAGGAATCGGGACGAGATCGGGAGTTAACGATAAGATAGCCACCACTGAGAGCAGTAACTACGGTGCTACCAATATCAGCAGCACGGCCAAGACGGTAGAAGGGTAAGTAAGTTAAAAGACCACCAATAAATGCTCCTGCAACTAATCCGAAAGCACCTGCGTAGGTGGATTCTTCAGTGAGGACATCAAAAGATGATTCGAGATCTGAGGTTACTGGTGCGTAGTCCATAATATATAACTCCCTCTTCGACTATTTATAGTTTATCATAGTGACCTGCTGGTCTTGCGATTTCCGCCAGCCACTTTTGTTGGTGGTGCAACGTAGGACCCAACCGCATTTTGGTTGAATCCTTCTGCATTTCTAAATCCACCTGCGTGAATGTGAGACATTGGGGTCGGAATAACGGTGTCACCCATAAAGTGATTAGATTTAAGTTTCTTAACTCCAGAGTATTCTGCAGCCAGATCCATTTCCATAACGTTACTTTGGTTAAATGATTGGGCAGAAACTGGGGCTGTGCCAGCAAGATCAATAGAATCATCAAAAGAATCTGTGCGAAGGGATTGACTGACAGCCGATACCACTGGAGTCATAGACATGACACCAATAGAAGCGATCTCACGCTTAAGTTCTTCGGGTAGTTGGGAAGTTTCAACTTCAGTTAGGAAACGATGTGTGGCAGCCTCGCCCATTTTAACAGCGACTACTTCTTCTCGACCACCATTTGGACGACCCATAAGTTTGTTAACGAAACCACTAAAACCAGTTTCAGGAATATATTCAATAAGAGTCCAGCGTTGATTAGCAGGCTCAAAAGAAACCTTGAAAACACGGCCACCATAATTAAGTTCTTCAGACACCGCAGGTTGAAGGGTAACGACCTCTCGCTCTTCTCGTAGCACTGGTTTCGCTAAGTTGGCCTCTCCAACAGGTGAAGTAACTCCGACGGAATCGCCAAAGAGTCTTTCTTGAAGACTACCATTTTCAGTGAAACTTTTTAGTTCGTATTGCCCACCGAAGTTCGAGAGAACGCCGTGCATAGCCGAATCCATAGGACTCCTTTTCAAAGTGTTCTGGATCGCAAGGTCAAGATTCATAGGTATTCCTCAGTGGTTCTACTATTTATAGTTTTGTCCAACGACGGACTAAGTAAATCGGGAGAATCATAGCAGTAAGTCCTGTGGCTGCAATAACTCCTATACTAATCATAGGTGAAGTGGTTTTTTCGATTACGGAAACCGTTTCGATTTCAACATCCATAGGAGGGTATCGAGAAGATACCAGATCATCAATCATAGTAGAAGTAGCAGGAATTAAACCTTGGATTTCGGAGGCAGGTGCCATAGTGAGTTCACGACGAGTGGATTCTAAATCCTCTCCAGTGTAATGAGTTTGCGACCATGTGCTGGCAGCGATCTGAACTTTACGGGGATAAACCACAGGATCTTCATCAAGAGTAACAGAATTATAACCAGCAGAAGCAAGGTTAGCAATTACTCGTGACAAACAAAGTTGACCCAAATGATATCCGGGGTGTCCCATAGGAGGAAACATCCATTCTTCATATTCGGCAGGAACCATTTGAGCGACACGATTAGATAACTCATAATTTTGTTGAGCCGCCATAACTTCTTCCGCCGAGTAAGCAGAAATTGGTGCAGCCATTTCCTCGGGTTCAGGCGGGGCAACCGCACTATAATCTATACTTTCCCCTGCTGGTTCAGGAGGTGTTGCGTCACCAGACGGGGGTTGGTGCATCTCTTCGAGTCCGATTTCAACTTCATCGGTGATACCATCTTCTCTTTCATCGAGTTTTTCCATGGCTTGCTTGGCTTTTGTCATAGCCCCTGCAGCGTGACCTGCCATATCGGCAGCCGAAGTTGCTGAATCAGCCTCCGTAGTTGGAACGGCAAACTTGACCTCTTCGGTCACATTAGCAGATTCTTCGATCTCTTCCTTGAGTTCGGAAAGTTCTGGCGATAAATCTTCCATAATCTTTAGTTATCATCACGACTATTTATAGATTACTGATGGATGGTCCAAACAGGATCGAGGTGAGCACCTTCGAAATCCATAACGTGAACAGGCAACGGGCCAAACGAGGCGGCCAACAAATTACTCAAAGGTTCATAGTTTTGAAAAAGATGGACATAAGGAGATACTTTGGCTTCGATAACATCCTGATCAACCGCATCTAAACCAATAAGAGTAGTTTCAACTCCATTAAGATCGGTAGCAGTTAGCAAACGAGAAATAGTATAAGCAGGGTTTCGTGGATCGGGAGATCCAACCGTGAGGGTAAGAGGTGATACACGGATTCCTTCGGCTCCATGATATCCTGTGTAAACATA
>TARA_R110002020_G_scaffold48763_3_pt1 | contig 13302 bp, 16 predicted proteins | sample TARA_R110002020 | Tara Oceans TARA_R110002020 (sample SAMEA4396489) | marine metagenome | biome: Westerlies Biome; feature: [MES] marine water layer (ENVO:01000295) within the mesopelagic zone...; material: water (ENVO:00002006), including particulate matter (ENVO:01000060) such... | reverse complement strand
GTGGTAAGCTAGATTGATCCAATTTCCTCGGTCTCGCTCATTGGCTCGGTTTGTTTGCTTTGGAAATATTTCTGTGCCTCCATAGCCTAACTGGGCAGCAAATTGATTGAGCTTGGCAACAAGATCAGTGGCTGGAATGTCTGGCTCAACAAAAAGATATAAATGTGCTCCCCCACTTTTTGAACGACAAAGAACAAGTGGTGTCTGCCTTGTTCTCTTTTCTAATTCTTCTAGGCTCTCTTCAAGTTTAACCACGCCTCTTATATCAATATCTATGCAGCCAAAGGAGCAATTGTTGTCTTTTTTGAGAGCTATAATGCCAAGGATAGCAGGGCCACCCTCAAGATGCTCTTGATAATTTTCAATTATTGCTGGAGTTTGTAATGTTTTGCCACGCCCAGAGAGCTTACCATCATTTTCTTTTTTAGTGACTCGGTATTCCCCATGAGCTAATTCATAGCCAGCAAATAATGCCATGAATCGTTTTGTGTTGCCGTTACCTTCAGGAAACATTCGCTACCTCCTAGATTTAAGGAGAGAGGCATTGCACCTCTCTCCAATTTCCTTTCTTAAAACGCTTCTTCTGGTGCCGCTTTTATTTCCTTGCTTTTATAAGAACGTGCACTCAGGTACATTTTCTCTCCATTAGGATAATTTTCCAAAATCCCCCCACTGTTCCCATGAAGCATTTCAATCTCCCAGCCAAACCAATGCCCCTTATCATTACTTTCTGGGAGTGTTGACAAGTGATAAGCTGAATAAAACATCGCTGGAGTAAAAAAGCCTCCATTGTTGGGCTTCTTAATTTTAAGGTTAGCAATCATAGAATTCCAGCGACGAGATTTTTTCAACTGGGACTTAGACATGGCCAAAAGTGCAGGTTCAAATTCCCCATCTTCATCAATAATAAAAATTAAATATTCCCCATTGGTGACAATTTCATTGCCCTCAGAAGTGGTATGGGTAAAATTTTCGCTGTCAAATTCACATTGCTCAAGTATACTTGCATCATTACCATGGTCACGAACTGGGCCACCACCTTTGCGATCTGGTCGCCACTCAACATAAGCTCGACGATAACGAATCGGGACAACTGTTATGCCCTTGTCACCATCGACGAGTTCTTTTGAAACAGAGTGGAGAATGGCCCCAGCTTCAGCACCTTTAATGTACTTGGCATCCTGCTTGTTTAGCTCAGGGCTTAAAGGCTGAAGAATAGAAATGCGGGGAATCATCAAATCGGCTTGCTCAAATCCTTCCGCATCGATGGAAGTTTCGTCTTCGTAGAGTAAAGTATTGTTGCGCTTTGCAACATCTTGTTTTGTTGCCATTATGGCCTCCTTATCTGGACTTTCTGTCCGGTGTAAAGTTTAAAGATTTCCGGAGGGACATTTTTTCCCGAGGTAAGACACTCTTTAATAAATGCCTTTAACACTTGGGGATGAACACCCATGGAATCATGATAGAAGAATCGACGCTGTCTCAGATCTTTTTTGAATTCTGTACAACGGTCATCCTCCCCTTTGCCAAATTGGATTTCTACATTTGACTTGATGAGATCACCCCCACCATTTTTACGCAACCACTCAAAGGCTTGTTGCTGTCTTTCGTAGAGTTCCTCTCTGTTATCACCTTTGGCACGATCAATAGCACCAGCAGAAGGTATGGAAGCAGACACAATATCAAGAACCTCAACTTGGCAACCATCCAATAGAGAGAATTTCTTGCAATTGAGTTCCGTCATTAAATCGGGAAGCTCCTGTTCAGATATTTCTTTTGCGCTCTGCTTTTCTAACTTCAGCTCGTCCTCAAGCCTTAAAATATTTTCTTGGTGTTCTTTAAGTCTTGTTGCAGCCTCGGTAAGTGCACCTATTTCGTTTGACGCTGGTGCCACGTCATCAAGCAGATTAACTATCAATTTCGCTCCTTTCTTGAGAAAATTCTAAGGACAAGGGCATATACCAACCTTTCCGGCGATCCCTTACTCCTTCATTACGATTGCGCTCCCAACGTAAGAGGCGCACTACTGGGGAAACTTCAGCCGCCACAATAGAACATATCATAACCGCTACAGGGTCTCCCCCTCCGGACCAGAGTAAATAGTCCTCTGGGCCAAAATCTTTTAAAATTCTTCTCGCCTTGTGTATTAAAGGTCCAGGAAGAAACTGTGGTTTGTCATTACTTTCAAATACAATTTCCAATGTCCCAAAACGAGAGGCATCTGTTAAGTCGGGCGTCCAACCAAATTTATTTTGGATTGGTCTTTGAACCACATAAACTTTGCTCATAGCTTTCCTTTCTCAGCAGCTTATTAGTATGGCTGTTTTAATTTGAAAGATCAACTCCTTTCTCAGCAGCTTGTTAGTATGCCCCAGCAATTCCGGAAAGTAAAGACATAGAGGAGATATTTCACGAAAAAAAACACGTCGAAAAATGCAAGAATTTGCGGCATCCGGCATCGCAAAAGCATTTTGTTGTGTTAAAACAATTAGTTATGTGGAGTTCCGGTCTTTAAAAATAAGGGAAAAAAGTTCCGAAGATCGGCATCGTTTCCCTTTACATTGTGTTATAAATAAGCAATAATGCTGATGTTGGGAGTTTCTCTCGGCAAACTTAGAAAGGAATTAAGATGAAAAATTTAACAAACAGAACCAGAAGAGCCAGTCCAACAGACCCCCGCTTTTTGATTTGGAAGGATGAAAATGATGTGCCTTGTTGGAACATTGGTTTTGCTGAGAACGGTTTCGATAGAGAAAACAATGTAATTGGTCTGATGACTAATCTTCCCGCCGACATTCCTGCGGCCACAGTTAAATTTGAAGGTAAAAGGGTGACGATAACGGGTAAAACCCTTGATGAGGTTTATTCAAAGGTGATCGAAACTTATCTTCGGATGGTGGAGGATAGCGCAGAAATTAAAATCGAAAAAATGGTTAAAGAATATAACGAGGAAATTGTTGTTGCTGGAACCCCACCAGTTGGACCGAAATTGTGGGAAGAGATGACAGATAAAGAGCTTAAAGTTTTCGAGAAAGAATGGGTTGAAGATTATGTGCTTCATACTGATGTGACAAAAAAAGTAGCTAAAATGCAGTATGAAGTTTGGCTTAATCAGGAAGGTCATTTTGCTAGGGATGAGAAAATCCTCGCAGAAAGAAATTCGGAAGCGTTAAAAAATGAATGGTTGCTTTTTGGGAGGGCAGGAAAATGAAGAAATTTGATGTTAAGCAGGATGTTGTTGACCGAATCATTGAGCGGTTTGAGACTGTTGGTGAATTTGAGATGCCTTTCAAAACTTTTGGCACCATGAATTTTAAATCCAAGAAACCTTATCGGGGCATCAATATTCTGTTGTTGGCAATGGCTGGTTATTCCTCTCCTTACTGGGGTTCTCCTAAGCAGTGGATTGAAGCAGGTGCCAATATAAAAGGAGCCAAGTGTACTAGGATTGTCTTCTGGAATATTAAAAAGGTTGAAGATGACGATGGTGAAGAAAAAACTATTGCTTGGGCAAAGTACCATAACGTGCTTAATTCTGAGCAAGTCACGGGTTGGGTGGCTCCTTCAACTAAGAAAAAAGACGAGACAGAAATTGTTGCGCTGGCTGATGAGTTCCTTGGGAGCCTTGGGGTGAATGTTACGGTGAAGTCTGGCCGTGCTTTTTATTCTATTGGTGAGGATTACATTAATATGCCACCTCGTAAAGATTTTTTCGCAACTAAAACTTCTACAGCAACTGAGGCTTATTATTCTACTTATGCTCATGAGAGTGTTCATGCTACTATGCATAAGGAACGCTGTGATAGGAATATGAAGTCTTATGCCGCTGAAGAGCTGGTTGCGGAAATTGGCGCAGCAATGCTTTGTGAGCGGTTGGGTATTAGTTCTGAGATGCGAGATGATCATGTTGCTTATATTAAAAGCTGGCTAGAAAATCTGCGCAATGATAAACAGTTTATATTTTCTGCTGCCAAACAGGCGCAAACTGCAATTGATTGGATGGCAGAAAAGCAGGGAGGTGTCAAGTTGGCCGCATAGGTCCTTTCTCAAAATTTACCTTTTCTTTTTCATTTTTAAAAGGTAAATATGTTTAGGCACAATTTAGACGCCTCCCTAAAACTTGAAGCCCAGTTCTTTTGACTCCCTCAGAATTGGGCTTTCTTTTTTATTTATTTAGAGCTAACCTTATTTTTATCTTATCGTTGTTTTCCAGTTGTTTAAAGGAATTGAATTATTGACAGAAACAATTAAAAAGAAAAGAGGACGTCCTCGTAAGAAACCTGAGTCAAAAGTGCAGGTGCAAAGGCCCATTGATGATAGCCCACGCAACTCCCACTTGAAGTGGAATGGTAAGGTTAGTGAGGAAGTAAAATTTGACGGCAGGTTTAGTTCTGTTGAGCCATTGAAGAAACAACAAGCTGGCCGCAAAGGTCCGTATAGGTGGAACCTCCCAGCATTGCAGAATTGGATTATGGGCCAAGCTGACCCAGCTGGTTTTCTTGCTTCGGTTATGGCTGGCAAAGAAATGTTCCCTGTCTATGCTCAAGATGAAGAGGGAAATGTTAAGCATGTTGGAAAAATAGCTGGGGATGCCGAGCTGAGAATAATGGCTGCCAAAACCCTGTTGGCTAAATGTGTGCCTGATTTGAAAGCTGTTGAGATAAACCAGACAATTGAAGAGCGTAAAGTCATCGATATAACAAGATTGAGTGATAATGACCTCACCACCATTGAACGAGTTCTTGAGCATGCTTTCGTTGAAGGAAGTCCAAGCGGAGAAAATGCGCAGGTCTCTGAAGACGTTTATTCAGGAATCTTGGAAGATAATAGAGCCAGGACGTAAATTTTACGACAACTGGCATATTGATGCGATTTGTGAATATCTCCAAGCTGTCGTTAATGGGGATATTCGTCGGCTTGTAATCAACATTCCTCCACGTCATATGAAAAGCATTACTGCGGCAGTTGCTCTGCCAGCTTGGGTGTGGACTAAAGCTCCTGATAAAAGATTTTTGTTTGCCAGTTATGCAAACTCTTTGTCAATTCGGGATTCGGTTAAATGTCGTCGGTTGCTTGATTCCTCTTGGTATCAAAAGTTTTTTGGAGAATCTTTTAGCCTAACCTCTGACCAGAACCAGAAGCAAAGGTTTGATAACAACAGAACAGGTTACCGCATTGCAACTTCGGTTGACGGGGCATTGACTGGTGAAGGTGGAGACATCATTGTTATTGATGATCCGCACAATGTTAGAGAGGCAGAGAGCTCTGTGGTTCGTGAAGGTGTGCTTGAGTGGTGGGACCAAGCCATGCAAACAAGGCTTAATGACCCAAAGACAGGTGCTTTTATCATTATTATGCAAAGAGTGCACGAAGTAGACTTAACAGGGCACATTCTCACTAACGACATTCTTGGGGATTGGGATCACCTCTGCTTGCCAGCTCGCTATGAACCTGACCATCCATCAATTGTTACGGGCACTGGTAAATTCATAGATCCTCGTAGTAAAAGGGGAGAATTGCTTTGGCCAGAGAGGGTTGATGAAAGAACGCTTCAATCTCTTGAACGCTCATTGGGAGAGTATGCCTCAGCTGGCCAGCTACAGCAAAGGCCAATGCCTCGTGGAGGAACCATCCTAAAAAGTAAATGGTGGCGTCCTTGGGTGGCCCAGAAGCTCCCAGACATACAATATGTCATTCAGTCTTGGGATACTGCTTATTCAACAAAAGAAAGAACAAGTTATTCAGCACGCACAACATGGGGTGTTTTTAATCATGAAAATGCCTGGAATGCGATTGCACTTGATTGCTGGTATGACAGAGTTAGCTATCCCGATTTAAGACGTGAGGCCCAAGATGCTTATGCTGTTTATGAACCTGATGCGGTATTGATAGAAAAGAAGGCCAGCGGACAAAGTTTGATTCAAGATTTACGAATGGCTGGGGTGCCTGTTCTTGAGTATCTGCCTGACAGAGACAAAGAAGCACGTGCCCATGCAGCCTCAGCTTTACTTGAGGATGGACGAATTTGGTTTCCAGAGGATCGAAAATGGGCTAAAGATTTGATTAGCATTTGCGCAGCCTTTCCTGCAGGAGAAAATGACGATATAGTTGACACTTGCACACAGGCTTGGCTACGTTTGCGCAAAGGTTGGTTTATAACGCATTCAGAAGACTTAGAAGAGGACGATGAGCCAAAGAAAGAAAAGGTAGCACTATATGGTTGAATTAATAGAAGATTTCAATGTTCCTCTTGATAAATGTCCTTGTTGCCAACGAGAGATTTGTCCTCAATGTAAATCCCATAATGTTGAGTGCCGATGTTCATCGGAGAAGGTAAAGGTGTGTGATGGTTGACATGGCTAAAGATCCCGCAGAGATTATTCCTTTTGCAGAAGGCTCTCCCGCAGACGATTTAATTGTGCAAGATGCTGGCAATGGAAATGTTTTTATTGGCGATCCTCCTTCTGGATATGAAGAGCCAGAAACTTCTTTTGACCAGAATCTTACAGAGGTTATTGATGCCAATTCTCTTAAAAGGACAGCGAGTGATCTGGCTGAGTTCTTTGAAACAGATAAGGCTTCTCGGTCTGAGTGGGAGGAGCGATATAAGGAAGGTCTGAAGACACTTTCAGTTGATGGCGGAATTATTGAGGGTGATGATGAGAGGGGTGTACGTGGTTTGAGTCAAGTTGTGCATCCGCTAATTGCCGAAGCAGCCACGCAGTTTCAGGCTCGTGCAATTCATGAGCTTTATCCACCAGCTGGCCCTGTTAAAACAGTTGTTGTTGGGGATCCGGATGAAGGTGTTGAGGAGCAAGCCACTCGTGTTAAGCAATATATGAATTATCAGATCATGGAAGAAATGCCAGAGTTCTTTCCTGATTTAGACCAAATGCTTTTCCATCTTCCGCTTATTGGCCAAACTTTTAAAAAGATCTGGTTTGATCCTTCCTTGGATCGCATTACCTCAAGTTTTGTCCAAGCTGAAGATTTCGTTGTTGCCCCAGATAGTACTGATTTAAGAACCTCGCCTCGGTATACCCAGATTATTAAATTGTCACGCAATGATTATAATCGCTTTGTCCAAGCTGGTTATTATGATCCGCTTGATTCTTTTGAAACTGGTACTGATGAGCTGACCTCTTCAACTATTGAGGACATTGAGGGAATCTCCGAGTATGAATCAGAAGGCAATGACAACACAGTAACATTACTTGAAATGCATACCTATCATTCTTTTGATGGCATTGATGGGGCAGATGAGAATGATGAGAATGCTGTTGCGTTGCCTTATGTTATCACAATTGATTATGATACGCAGGGAATTGTTTCCATTCGTCGTAATTGGAATGAGGATGATGAGGAGCAAAAGAAAAGAGAGTGGTTTATTTCGTATAAGTTTCTTCCTGGATTGGGATTTTATGGCTTCGGACTTTATCACATCATTGGTGGGCTTGGCAAAGTTGCCACAGGTTCATTGAGGGCATTACTTGATTCGGCTGCATTTGCTAATATGCAAGGTGGCTTTAAGTTAAAAGGCAGAATTCCTGGAGGTGAGATTGAAATAAATCCTGGAGAATTTGCTGACCTTGATGCCACGGTTGATGATGTTAATAAGGCAATTATGCCACTGCCTTTTAAAGAGCCATCAAGCACATTGTTTTCACTTCTTGGTTTTGTTGTCGACGCTGGCCAGAGATTTGCAGCTATTGCCGATTTGAATGTTGGCGAGGCCAATAATAACGCACCTGTGGGCACGACAATTGCCTTAATTGAGCAAGGCTCAAGAGTTTTCAGCGCAGTTCACAAACGCTTGCACAATAGCCAAGGTGTTGAATTTCGTTTGCAAATGGATCTGAATGCACTTCATCTTCCAGAGGAATTTAAATTTGCCGGAACCGTTATTTATCGTAAGGATTTTGATGATAGAATTGACGTTATACCAGTTTCAGATCCTAATGTTTTTAGCTCTACACAGCGCATTGCCCAAGCTCAAGCCATAATTCAATTGGCCCAAAGCGCACCCCAGCTTCATGATATGTATGAAGCCTATAAAAGAATGTACGATGCCATACGTGTTCCTAATGCAGACAAAATCCTAAAAGAACCAGAAGAAGCTGCAAGAATTGATCCCATAGATGAAAATGCCTCGGTGCTTCTTGGCAAGCCAATAAAAGCCTTTTTTGATCAGAACCATGAAGCCCATATAGCTGTCCATCTTCAATTCATGCAAGACCCAAGTTTAGGTGGTAATCCTGCGGCTCAACAAACTCTTGGCCCCATTTTAATTGCTCATATTGCTGAACATGTGGCCTTTTTATATCGCGTCAGAATGCAAGAAGCCATGAGTGTACAGCTTCCTCCCATGCCAGATATTCGGAAACCAAGGTTTAAGTTCGAAGATATACCACCCCAATTAGATAATGAAATCTCGCAATTAGCTGCGCAGGTAGTCCAGCAATCTCCGCAGATGAAGCCAATTCCTGGATTAGCTGACCAGCAACAAGACCAGCAGGATCCGCTTCAATTTGCCAGACAGCTTGCTGAATTAGAGGCTGAAGCCTTGAAAGTTCGCACTGAAGCTGAAATTCAATCTTCGCAAGCCAAGGCCCAATCTGATATGGCAATTGATCAAGCCAAAGCCCAGCAAGCCTTACAAGCCCAAATGATAAAGATGCAAACTGAAGTGGATGGAAAAATTTCTAAGCTCCAAGCTGAATTAACACTTGCCCAACAGAAGATGATGGCCGAAACTAAGCGTGATGAAATTAAAACTGCCGCAGAAGTCCAACGCGATGAAGCTAAAACTGCCGCAGAAATTGAACGCGAGCAAGTTAAGGCTCAAAATGAAGCCAATATCGAAGCTGAAAAAGCAGCCGCGGATATTCAAAACGAAGGAGGATTTTAAATGGCATTGACCCCAGATCTTGCCACCAAATATTTAAAACAAATTCAGGCTCAAATGCCTCGTGGTTCTGGCAGCACTACAGACAGAGAATTTGAAACCTATGGACAAAGCATAGCACCAGTTTCAGGTGAGCTTGGTTCTGTTGGTGAGAGGGCAGCTTGGGCTAATCAGGCAAACATGGCCAATCAGCCACAAGGCACTGGCATTCCCACAGGCACCGATGTCATGCGGTCTGAAGAATTAAATAAAAAATTTGGCAACCGTTATCAACAGGAGTTGCAAAAGTTAATGCAACAAGGAATGCAACCAACAGGATCAGGTTCAACTATTCCCCGAACAATGGCGGAATTCCGCCGTTCCGCTAAAGATGCTATTGGAGAGCCCAATACAGCAGGAATGGATCCTCTTTATGAAATCCCAGAAGGGCAAGTCGCTCCTCAGCGCAGATCAGGAGCAACAAACCTTATTGATTTCCTGAGTGGTCTTGGTGAAAAGATTACATCTCTTGTTAGGACAAATGAGGCCATGCTTGCTGATAGGCCAACCGCAGAACAACAGGCATTACTTGATCAACAAATGGCACTTCCTGGCAGAGGAGAACTTCCATTGACCCAAGATTTCTCAGGAGCAGAGAGAGCTCGTCCCACAGGACAACTTGGCCCTTACGTTAAAGGCGAGACGCAAATGCCTTGGTCTCCTGATGAGCGATTGCCTTATTCACCAAGCAACAGACCCATCAGAAGCACTGAAGGTGGCCGACGAGGCAATTTACCTTGGTAGGTTTCCATATTCCAAAATTTACCTTGGATGATTTTCTTTCCAATTTGGGAGAAAAATCCCAAGGTTTTCCTGGAAAGCCTCTGGGGAGGCCTGTTTCGGAAAGTTTTTCTGGCTTAACAAAATTTAGACCTGCGGTGAATATTGGCGGAGGCGTAACAGGTAGAAATATCCCAGCAAGATTACCAAGTGGCGAAGTTAATATAAGAGAAAATAAATTCAATGTTGGAGGTCGCTTGGGTTTTGCCGCAGAAACTATAGACAAATCGAAGTTTGGAGCTGGCATAAAGGGTGACTGGGAAAGAGGTGCATTGTATTTTCCCGAAGAATTACAAAGAGAAGGTGCTCCAGAAACTGAAATTTATGGACGTGGCGTTAATCTCGGAGCTTTAGATGCATTTTATGAAACACCAGAAGGAACAAGGTATAAATTACAATATAATCCAAATGACAAAGAAATTTACGCAAATGTTAAGTTGAATTTTTAAGGAGAAAATTATGCAGTGGATATTAGATAGAATTGTTGAGCCAACAACTTGGCTCGCAGTAGGTGTTGGAGCTATCATTCTCAGCATGATACTTCCGCAAGCTGGCCCATTATTTCTTATTGTTGCAGGTTGTACGGTGGCTGCAGGAATTTTTATGCGAGAAAAGGGAAAGAAATAATGGCTGAAGAAAGCGTAGACATCATGGCAATGTTCAAGGCTAAGATGGGATTCTCAGCCGAAGATGTTCCCATGGACGAAAAGCAAACTGAAAATTTTCTTTTACTTTGCCAACAAGCCTCTCTCGAAAGCCAAGGTCTAATGGACAATGGTGAGGAGGAAGGAGCAAATGTAAAAGTTATTAAAGTTCATGATGGGAATATACATGGCATGATGAACAAAATACTTGGTGGAGGATATTGATATGCCTTATGGCCCTGGAACGTATGGAAGAAAGCGCGGAAGACCTCCAAAAAAGATAAAGAAGAAAACGAAACGCAAATCGTCAAAGAAGCGTTGATGGTTGTCCCTTGGGTTGATGTTATTCAAATAGCATTAACATTTGTTATTATTATTTTACTTGTTAAAAAATGAGGAGTTGCTATGGCAGAAGAAGGGGGAACTTTAAGCACTAAAGAGGATGGTGTTAAATTATCAGCAACCGCAGATGCCAAAACCAGCGATAGTCAAAAAGACGGGCAAGATTCTGCCAGTGCAAGTGCTGGCCTTGACCAACAGGCCGAAACCTCAACCCAAACTCATTATAAAGATGCTTACGGAAAAATGTCTGCAACTGAAGAAACAGGTGTTTCTGGGCATGCTTCGGGCAGCATTGGAGACCAAGGCGTAAAGGCTTCGGGTGGTTTTAACGCAGGTTCAGATGTAAGCGTAGGTGCCCAAGGTGGCGTAAAAGGAGAGGATGGCTCAGTTTCTGGCGGCACAAGTGCCACAGTTGGAGATCATTTGGCTGCTAGTTTTAGTGGCCAGCTCACTTCCAAGGACCATGTTGTGACGCTTCATGCTGGTGGCCAGCTGGCTGCTGTAATTGGCATCAAGGGCCACGTCACAGTCAAAATTGATGAAAAGCCAATTATCAATGCTGTAGATGATACGGGTGATGAATTGAAGAAGATTTTTGATATAGGCTAGCCATGCCAGTTCGCAAAGTCAAAGGCGGCTATAAGTGGGGCAATTCCGGCAAGGTTTATAAAACCAAAGCAGGTGCCCAGCGTCAAGCTCGTGCAATTTATGCCTCAGGCTATAAAGGAGGGAAGAAGCGTGGCCGGAAAAAGTAAAATAGTCAAAGGAGCTTTAGGCGCATTGACAGATGTTTTTACAAAAGGTGAAAAAGTTCCTTTTGATAAAAGCAGAAGAACATTCTTGAAAGGAGCTGCTGTTGCTGCCCCAGTTGTTGGTGCAGGTGCCATTGTGGGAGCAAAAGCAACTCTTTCATCTAAGGATTTAAATAATATTATCAGAAAAATTACATCAGCATTTGATGAAGATTGGCAGAAATTATCGGAAGGTTATGGGGGACAAGTTGAGAAATTACAGAAAAATTTGGGTTACGGTGATGAGGATTTGTACAAAATATTTAAATCTAAGGACTCGTCGAAATTCTATGATGACTGGCAATACTGGCATCAATCAGATCCCCCAATAGACTTTAATGAAACGAATCCAGCCCAATTTGTTAAGACATTTAGGCATGGAATAAATGAAATGATGGGGGATGTGCATGCTCTCCGAGAGAATCCATCTACTGTGATTGATGGGCTGAAAACTTCAATTTTTAAAAATGAAGTTCTTAAAAAAGCTCCGGATTTTGATTCTTCTGAACTTGATGACTTGGCAAATAGTTTATTTAATGTTACATCTGAGGCTCCATTCTAATGGCCGGAAAAAGTAAAATAGCCAAAGGAGCACTTGAGGCATTGACAGATGCCTACAAGAAGACATTTGCCCCTGAGACGTATTACCATTCAACTCCCATGGGGAGACTTGAAGGTGATAAATTTGACCCAAATTTCTTTTTTGAAGATGATAAAAGACCAATAAAAAAAGGGGGACTTGGTGCAACATATTTTACTAAAGATAAAGATTGGGCAAATCAGGTTGCTGATTTTTGGAAACTGCAAGACCCAGACTCATATTGGTCTGAAATAACAACATATCCAGTTAAAATTAAAACAAAGGATCTATTTGATTATAAAAATAAAGAGCACATGGATAAATATGACAAGCACATGAATTCTTCGCATCTCGCCGCCACCATAAAGGGTCAGGTCCAAGTTTGGCGTTTGCGAGATTACGTCCTGGGTGGTCATCCGCAAGTGCTAGAAAATGATTTGGTTCAAGATGCTATAAAAAAATTGGGTTTTCGTGGTTACAAAATAGACGAGCCAGGATCAGTTGGCCTTTTCTACCCAGACAAAGGCGATGTCCGGTCAATATTTGCTAAATTTGATCCTGAGAAATCCAAATCAGGAGAGATATTAGCTTCTGTGCCAATCGGCGCATTGGCAACTGGCGGAGCTTTAAGCCAATTGGTTGACGAAGAGGAATTCTAATGGCTGGAAAAAGTAAAATAGTCAAAGGAGCTTTAGGTGCATTGACAGATGTCTACAAGAAGACATTTGCCCCTAAGACATATTACCATTATTCAGATTCTCCAAATATAAAGGAGTTTGATCCAGGATACAGGAAATCCTGGATCCCAGGAGACATTCCAAAAGCCCCATCAAGAGGCGCAACATTTTTCACCAGTACTCCTAAATATGCTAACAAAATTTTTGAAGAAGAAGTATATAGTGGAATGTTCAACCCTTCTCATGGCTCAGTGAGAGAGCAATTTGAAGATTACGTTGATCCTAAATATGTTGATTCGAATAAATTTGCCCCAACAATTTATCCAGTCAAAATTAAAACTGATAAAATATTTGATTACAACAATAAAAAGCAAGTTGACGATCTCATAAATGACTTGTCCCCAAATCCCGATCTAATTCGTGATGGCACGTGGGATGATGTGGTTGATTTAATACGCATGGGGAATTGGCAAGTTCTTGAAGACCGCTCAGTTCAAAAACTTATTAAGCAGAAAGGATACCGTGGTTACAAAACAAGCGAGCC
>TARA_R110002020_G_scaffold96186_26_pt1 | contig 13306 bp, 8 predicted proteins | sample TARA_R110002020 | Tara Oceans TARA_R110002020 (sample SAMEA4396489) | marine metagenome | biome: Westerlies Biome; feature: [MES] marine water layer (ENVO:01000295) within the mesopelagic zone...; material: water (ENVO:00002006), including particulate matter (ENVO:01000060) such... | reverse complement strand
TTCATCCTCGACCCGATCCACCAGATGCCGGGACTGAACACCTAAGGCTGGGATATCAGCCTCGCGTGCAAATGTCTCTACTGCTGGCTTGGCAAAGAGGTAACCTTGAAACAGATCGATACCTAGCTTTAGCAAGGTATGGGCTTCTGCTTCTGTTTCGACGCCCTCAGCCAGCACCTTGAATTGCATCAGGCTGCTCATCGTAATGATCCCTCGCACGATGGCTTGTCGACTTGGCGACTTGTCAATATTCCGGACCAACTCCATGTCGATTTTAACAATGTCAGTTTGAAAGCGTGCCAGCAGGCTGAGACCTGAAAACCCGGCTCCGAAATCGTCAATGGCGGTCGTGAAGCCCAAATTGCGATATTCTGTTACTATATGCTGAACGTGGTCCGTGTCCCTCATTTTTTCTTGCTCGGTAAACTCGAACATTAGGCGTCGTGGGCTGAATTTGACCTTCGCTGACGCAGCCAAAGTAGCTCGGATGCACGCCCTGGGCTCATAAACCGCGTTTGGCAAGAAGTTGATCGACAGCATCGCGGTTGAATGGGCTGGCATCTTTTCGCCAGCTAACTCGATGGCTTTAACTCGGCACGCTTGATCAAATGCGTATCTGTTCTCGTCTGTGACTTGACTGAGAACCTCAAGAGCACCTTCTCCGTTCTGACCACGAACCAGAGACTCGTACCCCCAGATGCGTCTCTTGACCAGGTCAACGATGGGCTGAAAAGCCATCGTAAATGGAACTGCGAATTTGTCTGCGTCAACAGCTTTGCAACCGTCACACTTGGTACGTTTAGACATGCCCATCCAGCCGGATTCTAGAAGCTTCAGAGTTTTGACGGATAGGAGCCCGCCCGTTGAAAAAGCGATAATCCGAAACTACCAAATCTAATCGGTTTGAAGGAATATTCGACCTATGTGTTTTAGCAAACTCGCCCGCTCGGCGGACATCGGAGTGGGCTATAGCTGGGGCCGCTTCCCGCCGAAGTCGCCGAAACCATTTTGGCACTCTCGGCCCAAAGCCGTCGTTCGTCGGTCGATCTGATACTGTGCCGCAGGTGCACCGAACCTTCCGTTCGCTGTATCTGCGATATGAACACCATACCGAAGGTCGGCAGCGCGGGGCCTCTCGCCGCCCTTCGATGTTGCAGCTCCGTGTTTTTCGCATGTGCCCAATATCCCATTTCAGGGCAGCGAGCTGTCTTCCGTCACCACCATTAGAGAGATCGGTTCCGCCTCCACAGACAGCTGGCATAGAGAGCGTTGACAACCCTTTGATAAATCGTAGGATTTTGAAAATTTAGGCTGGTGGGCGAAAAGCTTTACTCGAACTGAATGCAATCACGTATTGAGGCTGGACATGGAAAATAAGAACTTCATATATACTCCGATCTGGGTCCGAATCCTTTCCATTGGCGCGCTTGCAATCACATTGGTCATGTCGCTTTTTTGTCACGTGGCACTATCTGGATACGGAAAGGGAAACCTGGCTGCTTGCCGCCATGTCTCTTGCGCAGGTATCTGCATCCGGCTTGGCCTTTACGCTGGTTATTTTTTACTCGTCCCGGGATGCTGGCTTATCTGGGCTACAGCAAAAGACAAACACGTTTCTTTGTCGTGTCCTTCCAAGAAGTTTGCTGTTTGTCGACTTCCCCAATCCTGCCGCGTTGGATTGGAAGAATGCAAAAATCAGCGGAAGGCAGGTTAATAAAGATTTGGCTAGCTCTCCCACGGCGATCAGCATCAAGAAAGTCTCCGGTGACAATTCGGCTTTATATACAGTAAATGCGTTCAAAGAGCTCCTGACTTTGCGGGTCCAGGTCAATGTTTGGGAGCTCACTGTCTCCTATTATTTTCCCGCCCAATCGGAGTCAGACGTGAAGCGGCTCAGGGGTGAATTAGAGTGGGCGATTAGTCGCTTTACGGAAATTGTTGGATACAAGGAAAGTTGGTACTTTAGCAATGAAGAGTTCGATCATAGGGACTATGTATCTGTTCACTTGACAAAAGAGTTCGACAAGGATTTTCTTGATGATGACAGGCAAAAACTCAATTTTGCGCAAGATTTGACCGCGAGCTCACGTTCATTGATAAAGGAGTGTAAAGCCCGGGGTATCTCCTTGAGTCACTGAACAAATATAGTTTGCCACGTTCACCTGTCGTCACCGCAAAAACTGAAACAAAACTCTCGACACGATACGTTCGAAAGCTCTGTCTGTGGACATACCTTCCGTTCGAAGCCCTTGCACACGAAAAATAATTGTGTCCCTCAGGGCGGTGTAACTTCTAGAATCTCCGGCGCCCCCGGGTGATCCAAACGGAACATCAGCTTGCCACGGCAGGCGGGCTGATGAGGGAACCATCGTTCATTTGGCCAATCGCTTCCAGTGTCGTGGTTTCTTTCGTTTCGGCGCTGCCGGCCCATTCCGGACCTACGCGTAATCCGCAGCGAAGGACAGCCACTGCCTATTGCGTCGAAAACTCGGCGTTTGATTTGTAAGGAAGATGCCCCCTGAATGGGGTGCAAGTTCCTTTGCACGTCGGCCGGATGATTTGTCTTATCGGGATGAGCTTTTGTTCAAATTAAACCCGCCCCGGATCAACTCCAAAAAAACCATTTCACAGCCAAAGTTAAGAAGCCAGTCTTGCCCTATTTTGGCGTATGCGATAAGCGTTTTCGTTCGTGAAGGTTGTTTTTCAAGATAAAGAGGCTTTTTATGAAGAGACTGGTTTTGTGCGGTGTATTCTCTCTAGCGCTGGTCACTACTGCTGCTGCCGGCAACGCAACGCTGAAGAAGGATGGGAAGAGTTATGCACTCAGCTGCGTTGATTCTGGCTGCTACTTAACTGAGAGGATATCGTTATTTAAGTCTGGCGAGAAAAAGAGATTAGGGCCGGGCGGTGTAGCTAATTTCAAAATGTGGCGCACCAAACTCAAATCGCAGGGCTATAAATAAGCTTGAAGATTTGGTGTTAAAATATGGTAGGTGGTTGCGATTGTGTTATCGCCTACCTTTAAAGGCAATGGCATCACATAACAATTACGCGGTGACAATCGGCGTTGGGCGCAGGATTGAAACGGAATTCTGGTTAAAGCTACAATATTGCCAGTGCCGTGTTCTTGCTGATCGACTGCATCACTCCTGTGATCGGTTTGGGTCTGATAGCCGCAATATTGGGTATTACTACCATCTAAAAAGGCCAATTCCGCGACACCGTCGCTTATAAACTTCAGGTTGATAGCGGAAAAAAGATGCATTAAGCCCATATCGTAGACACTGGTGGGCAGCGCACTGAAAGTCCGCTTTCCGCCCATTCAGGACCTTCGTAAGTAACGCAGCGAATTGCCGCTTACGAGAGTTGGGTCCAAGATCGCGAACGACCGGCTTGGGCGCGCATAGCGGTCGCTCTGAAAGCGATGGCCACCCCTGCGTTCTACGCTCTGCAACGTCTCCGAACTCCCGCTGGACTTCCACGTCAAAGCAAGCATTCCTTATGTCGGGTCAGCGAAATCGTGTCGCTGCTGATCCTGCCCGCGTCGCGGGCTTCACTCAGTGCGGGGCCGGATGTTCCGGTCCTGGAACCTGAGTGGAGATCACGATGAATACGCAGAAGATCGAGAATGACGCAGACCAGAATGCGCTCCCGGGCGCCGCGACAGCGAATGCGTCGAAAAGGAGGCGTGGGGCCGCTTCAGCGAAGTCGGGCAACAAAGGCGCCAAGAGCAAGCAACATCAATTAGTGGCCCTGCTGTCGAAGCCCAATGGCGTGCGGGTCTCGGTGATCTCGGAAAGGCTGGGTTGGCAGGCCCATACGGTGCGGGCGGCGATCTCGGGTCTGCGCAAGCGTGGACATGAGATCGTGACGTCGAAGTCCCCAAAGAGCGGCGAGATGGTCTACGCGATCAATGCCGCAGCGATGGGGAATGAAGCCGATGCCGCCGAGGCGTCGTCATGAATCGGGCGGCAAGGGCAGGGGAGTTTGTCAAGATCGCTCGCTTCGAAACAATGTCCCGCGAGGATTGTATCGACGAATGGCGGCGGACGATGGGAGGTCAGTCGCTGAAGTATGTCTCGGTTCAGTTCATGAGAAGTGCTCTGGCCTATGAAGCACAGGTCAAAGCGTATGGCGGTCATTCAAGCGCGGTTCGAAAGGCCCTCAAAGCCGCTTTGAAGACCGATCAAAGAACATCCGACGGGGGAGGTCGTCCTAGACCGGCTCTCCAATCCACGCTCAGACCCGGTACCCATCTGGTCCGCGAGTGGAACGGCAGGACCTATCAGATTGAGGTTCTGGACGATGGCTTCCAGATGGATGGCAAACGGTATCGGTCGCTCAGCGCCATCGCCAGGAAGATTACCGGTGCTCATTGGTCCGGGCCACGCTTCTTCGGATTGGGGTAGATGATGAAGAAGATCCGCTGTGCCATCTACACACGGAAATCATCGGAGGAGGGGTTGGACCAGGAGTTCAATTCCCTCCATGCACAGCGGGAGGCATGTGCCGCCTACATTGCCAGCCAGAAGCATGAGGGCTGGGTGGCGCTGCCTGAGCACTATGATGATGGCGGCATCTCCGGTGGTACCCTGGAAAGGGCAGGGCTCAAGAAACTCCTCCAGCGTGTGGATGAGGGGTTGGTCGACCAGATCGTTGTCTACAAGATCGACCGGCTCACTCGTTCCCTTGCTGACTTCGCCAAGCTGGTCGATCGCCTGGATGCAGCCGATGCGTCGTTTGTCTCCGTGACACAATCCTTCAATACCGCGACCAGCATGGGGCGGTTGACGCTCAACGTGCTTCTCTCCTTCGCCCAGTTCGAACGCGAAGTAACCGCGGAGCGGATCAGGGACAAGATCGCCGCTTCCAAGAAGAAGGGGTTGTGGATGGGGGGCACCATCCCCTTGGGCTACGAGCCGGATGGGCGGACATTGAAGATTGTACCGGAGGAAGCTGAGACAGTCAGAACGCTCTATGATCTCTACCTTAAGCATCGCTCGATCCTCGCGGTGGTGGATCACGCCAACCGGCTGGGGCTGCGCGGCAAGGTAAAGTTGAGGAAGCAGAAGAATGCTGACAAGCGGCCTGACGAAAACGGAAGCGATGCCACAACGCCTTCAACCAACCCTGATGCTTATAGTGTCCCCTTCGAACGGGCAGCACTTCACTACCTGCTGACCAACCCGGTCTATGCCGGTCGCATCCGGCATAAGGAGACAATCCACGAGGGGCAGCATCCGCCAATCATCGATCCGGATGTTTGGGTAGGGGTCCAGGAGCATATGAAGGAAAGTGCCGGCCGAAAGCGTGGTGAGGGGAAGGATGCGTCAATCATCAGTCCTCTTGCCGGCACGCTTGTTGATGAGACCGGTGACAAGTTCACCCCAAGTCATGCCAGCAAGAAGGGAAAGCGCTACCGTTATTATGTCGCCAACCGCCTGCTCAACACTGCCGGGAAAGATGGTAGCAACAGGAAGACCGGTAGCTGGAGGCTGCCAGCCAAGGCGCTTGAAGATCAGATCGCCAAGGCAACCTTGTCGCACCTTCGCAACCGGCTCCCGGTCGATCTCCTGATCAATCCCGCAGCTGATGCAATCTCAAAGATCGGCAACCACCTCGATCTGCTTGATGCGCAGTCGCGCACAAAAGGTCCGAACAGCATCCTGTCCTGCATCGAAAAGGGAACCGTCAGGCCAGGTGCAATCGAGATCAGCCTCAATCCCGAGGCGATCGCCGACACAATAGAGATCTCGGAAGACGAGCTGAACCCGGATGGTCTGGTGCTCAGACTGCCGTTCCAGTTCAGAAAGCGTGGAGTTGAAACGAAACTCACGATCGGGTCGGGCACTTCGAAACCAGCCGACACCAACCTGATCCGCAGCATCGCCAAGGCGCATCAGTACTACAGCGCGATCAAGAACGGTCAGACATTTGAGGAGATCGCGGAAAGCGAAAACCTCTCCAAGCGACGGATCATGCAGGTGATCGACCTGGCCTTCCTCGCCCCGGACATCGTCAAGCTCATCGTTCAGGGTGACCAGCCCGATGGCCTTACCGCGAAATGGCTTGGCATCAATCCGCTGCCCTCGGACTGGCAAACCCAACGGCGCATCCTTGCGACTCTCTGATTGAGCACCAAACCCCAAATACCCCAAGAACCCCGATGGCCTGGTGATGCTCTTTCGGCAAACTGTCAGCCCCAAATTGGCCGACTGAGACTTTCGGCGTTTCAGGGGCCGGGAAAAGCCAACTATCCGGTCTCAGTCACACGAGTGCGCTTGCAAGCCATTGAAATATAGCCGCAATCCGAGCGAGAACGTAAATCAGATCAGAAACTTGGAAAGAGTGGCTGGGGAACCTGGATTCGAACCAGGACTAACGGAGTCAGAGTCCGTGGGTCTACCGTTAACCTATTCCCCAACGATGGCGGCCGGGTTTTGCCGGGCCAGCGGGCGGCTTATAACCAATAACCGGCGCGGATGCAAACCCAGTCTTCGGGGTTTTTTCACCGACCGATATGTTTCATCCGCGTCGCCGCGTCGCCGCGCCGGCAAGGGCGCGGCGGCGCAGGCCGCGCGGCATCGGGCGCCGCTGTGTCCAAAAAGAATTTTGCGTTCTGCGCGCCGCTTTGCTAATCTTTGTCCAACGACAAACCGTGAAGCGCGATCGCGAGCTGTCCAGCCCGCCGCGCATGACAGGACAGACAGTGACAGACCTTCGGGACGGCGATAGGCCAAACGCGGGGGTATCACTGGCAGGTGAAATTCCGTCCGGGCGCGCCCCCAAGGCAGCGACGGATGGTGTGGAACGGAAACGCGGTCAGGCCGCGGTTTCAGGCTCCGGTTCCGATGGCGCGCCATCGGGGCGAGGTCCCGCCAGCGTATCCGCGAGCAATGAATCCGGCCTTGGGCCGGCGCGAACTGAATCCGGCCCCGCGCCGGCGCGACATGAATCAGGCCCCGGCCCGGCGAGCAATCAGTCCGCCCCCGGGCCGGCGAAGAACGAGTCCGGCCCCGGCCCGGCGGGTCGCCGCCGGCGGCGCCGCAGAAAATCCGCATCCAAGACCCAAGCCGGCAACGGCGCCCGGCCCGCCCAGGCTGACGCCGCGGGCGGCGACAGGCCGGTTGACCGGCAAGCCGGCGCGCAAGCTGATTCGCAGACTGGCGACCCGACCGGCGCTCAGAGCGGCAGGCCGGGCGAGAAGAAGGGCCGCCGCCGGCGGCGCAAGGCGGGCCGCGAGATCCAGGGCCGGCCGCTGGCGCCGCAGAAGGCTGCCAGCCAGGCAGCGCCCCGCGCCGCCCACGCCGGCGGCTCCGCCCATGCCGCGACCGCGCAGGCCCCGGCGCCCGGCGCGACCACTCCCGGCGGCGCTCCCGGTCCGGTTTCCTCGGCGCCGGTGCGGCGGCCGGCCGAGGATCTCTATGCGGCGCTTGATCTCGGCACCAACAACTGCCGCCTGCTGATCGCCCAGCCGACGCGGCCGGGCCAGTTTCGCGTCGTCGACGCCTTTTCCCGCATCGTGAGGCTCGGGGAGGGGCTCGACGCCACCGGCCGGCTGTCCGAGGACGCCATGGACCGCGCCGTCGAGGCGCTCAAGATCTGCGCCGGAAAACTGAAGAACCGCCCGGTCCGCCGTCACCGGCTGATCGCCACCGAGGCCTGCCGCCAGGCCAACAACGGCGCTGCCTTCCTCGACCGGGTCGAGGCGGAGACCGGACTCAAGCTCGAGATCGTCACCCGCGAGACCGAGGCGCGGCTGGCAGTCGCCGGCTGTTCGTCGCTGGTCGGGCGCGACACCGACGGGCTGGTATTGTTCGACATCGGCGGCGGTTCCTCGGAAATCGCCATGATCGACCTGACCGAGAACCGCTCCAACCGGCTGGCCGACCACATCAAGGCCTGGACCTCGCTGCCGGTCGGCGTCGTCACCCTGTCCGAGCGCCATGGCGGCTGCCTGGTGACGCCCGAGGTTTTCGCGGCCATGGTCGAGGAGGTCGACGCGATGCTCGACGCCTTCATCCCGCCGGCGCTGCCGGCCTTCTCCGTGGTCGGCGAGCGGCGTATCCATCTCCTCGGCACCTCGGGAACCGTCACCACGCTCGCGGGCCTGCATCTCGACCTGCCGCGCTATGATCGCCGAAAGGTCGATGGCCTCTGGCTCACCAACAGCGAGGTCGACCGCATGCTCGACCGGCTGCTGTCGTGGGATTTCGAGGCGCGCGCCGCCAATCCCTGCATCGGCGCCGACCGGGCCGACCTGGTGCTGGCCGGCTGCGCCATCCTGCAGTCGATCCGCAAGCGCTGGCCGTCCGAGCGCATGCGCGTGGCCGACCGGGGGCTGCGCGAAGGCCTGCTCAACGAGATGATGGCATCCGACGGCGCCTGGCGCCGGGCCGGGCGCAACTTCCGCACCCGCAACCAGCAACGGTCCAGCCCGGGGGAAAACCCATGACCCGTCCACCCTCCGGGCCCACCGGCCGCAAGCTCGGACAGAAGGTCAAGAAGGGCAAGCTCAAGGCGTCGTCGCGGCGCTGGATCGAGCGGCATCTCAACGATCCCTATGTGCAGCAGGCCAAGCAGGAAGGCTACCGCTCGCGCGCCGTGTACAAGCTTCTCGAGATCGACGAGAAGCACAAGATCCTCGACAAGGCGCGGCGCATCATCGACCTGGGCGCCGCCCCCGGCGGCTGGTCGCAAATCTCCGCCCAGGTCACCGATTCCACCGATGCAGATCCCAAGGTGGTGGCCATCGATTTTCTCGAGATGGACGGCCTGGCCGGCGTCAAGTTCCTGCAGATGGATTTTCTCGATGACGCAGCCCCCCAGGCGCTCAAGGACGCGCTTGGCGGCGCGCCCGACGTGGTGCTGTCGGACATGGCCGCACCCACCACCGGCCACCAGCGCACCGATCACCTGAGGACCATGCATCTGTGCGAGGTGGCGGCGCATTTCGCCATCGAGGTGCTCGCGCCCGGAGGCCATTTCCTCGCCAAGACCTTCCAGGGCGGCACGGAAAACGACCTGCTGACGCTGCTCAAGCAGAACTTCAAGTCGGTGGTGCACATCAAGCCGCCGTCCTCGCGCGCCGAATCGGTCGAGATGTTCGTCCTCGCCAAGGGCTTCAAGGGCCGCCGCGACCGGGACTCAGCTGCGGACCGGTGACGCCGCGCGGGCCCCGGCGCGGGTCAATCCGTGGCCGGACACCGCCTCGCCGGCATCGGGCGGCAGGGCGAGAAACGGCAGGATCGCAAACGCGGTGATCGCCGCGATGCTGAAGAACGCCAGATGGAACGCGCCCAGCGTCAACTCTCCGCCATTGACCGTGCTGACGATATCGAGGATGCCGCCCGCCAGCGCCACGCCGACGGCGATGGACACCTGCTGCAGCGCCGAGGTGATCGATGATGCCTGGGCCGCGGTCTCCCCGCCGATTTCCGAGAATGTCAGCGCATTGGCCGAGGTGAAGAACATCGACCGGACCAGGCCGCCGAAAAACAGGATCACCATGATCAGCACCACCGGGGTTGCCGGCGTGAAGAACCCGTTGACCCCGATCGACAGCGCCGACGCGCCCGCGGCGAACAGCAGCGTGCGGCGGAATCCGCCAAATCGCAGCAGCCGCTGGATGACGAATTTCATCACGATGGCGCCGGCCGCCGAGGCGAAGGTGACCATGCCGGACTGGAACGGCGTCATGCCGAAGCCCAGCTGCAGCATCAGGGGCAGCAGGAAGGGCACGGCGCCTGCGCCGATGCGAAACAGGTTGGCGCCCATCAGCGACAGCGCGAAGGTCCGGTTGGCAAACAGCCGCGGATCGAGCAGCGGCCTTGGATGTCGCCGCGCATGGCCGAGATAGGCGAAGAAGCACCCGACGCCGGCAAACGTCGCCGCAATCCCCCAGGCCGGGGGCAGCACCGGCAGGCTGATGACCGACAGGCCGAAGACGATCCCCGAGGCGGCGGCGCCTGAAAGCAGGAAGCCGATCCAGTCGACCCGCCCGCTTTCGCGTCCGTCATCCTTGGGCAGGACCGTGAGCGCGAAGACGATGCCCGCGATCCCGATCGGGATGTTGATCAGGAAGATCCAGTGCCAGGACAGGAAGGTGGTGAGAAAGCCTCCGACCGGCGGTCCGGCGAGCGGTCCGATCAGGGCAGGGATCGTGAGCCAAGCCATGGCATTGACCAGATCTGACTTCTTCGTCGACCGCAGCAGCACCAGTCGCCCGACCGGCGTCATCATGGCGCCGCCCATGCCCTGCAGGAACCGCGACAGCACGAACTCCAGCAGGCTGCCCGACACCGCGCAGGCGACGGAGCCCACCATGAACACGGCGATGGCGATGGCGAAGATGCGCCGCGCGCCGAACCGGTCGGCCATCCATCCGGAAATCGGAATGAAGATCGCCAGCGACACCAGATAGGCCGTCAGCGCCAGCTTCAAGGCGATCGGGCTGGTGTCGATGTCAGCGGCGATCGCCGGCAGCGCCGTGGCGATGACGGTGGAATCCATCTGCTCCATGAACAGGGCGATGGCGAGCACGAGGGGGATGCGGCGATTCAAGAGGCATGTCCGATGCGGGGGGTGGGTGTGTTTTTTAGGTTTTTGAAGCACCGGTCAAGGGTTGCGCGGCTGGCATCAGGCAAACAGCGTTCGGATCTGGTTGACACAATGTCAATGAAAAATGCCGCGCACAAATGAGCAATCCCTCATTGTCGCCTGCCCGGGCCGCTCTACCTGAGGGGATATCATAAAAAACCGAGGGAGTTCGCCATGCAGTTTTCCAGACGTTCCATGTTCAAGTTGTCGGCCGCGGGTCTCGGCGCGCTCGCCGCGCCACAGATCCTGGTGCGTGCAGCCCAGGCCGAGGTGCCGATGTCGGCCACCATGCCCGCGGCCTACAAGCGCTTCACGCTGGGCGATTTCGAAGTCACGGCGCTGTCGGATGGCCACCGCATCGTTCCCGGCCCCCAGAAGATTTTCGGCACCGACCAGTCCGAGGACGAGGTCGAGGCCTTGCTTGAGAGCAATTACCTGCCCGTCGACAAGATGCAGTTCACCTTCGCGCCGACGCTGGTCAACACCGGCTCGGATCTCATCCTGTTCGACACGGGCAATGGCGAGGGCGGGCGCGAAGGCGGCGTCGGCCAGACGCTCGCCAATCTCCAGGCGTCGGGCTACACGCCCGACCAGGTCAGCGTCGTGGTGCTCACCCACCTGCATGGCGATCACATCGGCGGCCTGATGGAAGGCGACGCGCCGGCATTCCCAAATGCACGCTACGTCACTGGAGGGGCCGAATACGATTTCTGGTCCTCGGAAGACCGCATCGGCACCGGCGCCGAGAACGGCCACAAGGGCGTGGTGGCTAAGGTGGTGCCGCTCGCCGAGAAGATGAGCTTCGTCAAGGACGGCGACAGCGTCGTCTCCGGCATCACCGCCATGGCCGCCTTTGGCCACACCCCGGGCCATATGATCTACGGGCTGGAATCGGGCGGGCGCAGCCTGATGCTCACCGCCGACACGGCCAATCACTTCGTCCTGTCGCTGCAGCGGCCGGACTGGGAAGTGGTGTTCGATACCGACAAGGCTGCGGCGGCCGAGACCCGCAAGCGGGTGTTCGACATGATCGCCACCGACCGCCTGCCCTTCATCGGCTACCACATGCCGTTCCCCTCGACCGGCTTCGTCGAGAAGGCGTCGGAAGGCTACCGATTCATCCCCGAGACCTATCAATTCGACCTCTGAGCATCGGTGTCGAATATGTGTGAGAGCCAGAACCCGGGCAGCGATGCCCGGGTTTTGTATGTGCGCCGTCGCGAATGTGTGCACTGCGGTGCAAATCGGTTGCCAAACGCATTCGCGCTCTTTCCCAACCGATGGAAGCATGGTACTTGCCGCTGCCAACGCAAGAGACCCGAAACAGCACCGGGCAGCCCGTTCGGGCGGCCCCGAACAGACGGAACCTGTAGGCGATGGCAACCATTATCCAAACCATTACCGGCGCTGAAGCGCTGACCTTTGACGACGTTCTGCTGCAGCCGGGGCACTCCGAGATCATGCCTGGCCAGGCCGATGTCGCCACCCGCATCGCCCGCGATTTCCCGCTCAATCTGCCGATCATTTCGTCGGCCATGGACACGGTGACCGAAGCCCGCCTCGCCATAGCCATGGCGCAGGCCGGCGGCATCGGCGTCATTCATCGCAACCTGACGCCCGAGGAACAGGCCGAGCAGGTCCATCAGGTCAAGAAGTTCGAAAGCGGCATGGTGGTCAATCCGGTCACCATCAGCCCCGAGGCGCCGCTGTTCGAGGCGCTGGCGCTGATGAAGGCCCATGGCATTTCCGGCATTCCGGTGGTCGAGCATCGTGGCCGCGCCGGCGATCCCGGCCATCTGGTTGGCATTCTCACCAACCGCGACGTGCGCTTCGCCTCCGATCCGCACCAGAAGATCCGCGAACTGATGACCCACGAGAACCTGGTCACGGTCAAGGAAAGCGTCGAGCAGACCGAGGCCAAGCGGCTGCTGCACACCCACCGCATCGAGAAGCTGGTGGTGGTCGATGGCGAAGGCCGTTGCGTCGGCCTGATCACGGTCAAGGACATCGAGAAGTCGCAGCTCAACCCGCACGCCTCCAAGGACGAGCAGGGGCGGCTGCGCGCCGCCGCCGCCATCTCCGTCGGCGACGACGGCTTCGAGCGCGCCGAGCGGCTGATCGCCGCCGGCGTCGATCTCCTGGTGATCGACACCGCGCATGGCCATTCGCAGCGCGTGCTCGACGCGGTCACCCGCGCCAAGAAACTCTCCAACTCGGTCCGCATCATGGCCGGCAACGTCGCCACCGCCGAGGGCACGCGGGCGCTCATCGATGCCGGCGCCGACGCCGTCAAGGTCGGCATCGGCCCGGGCTCGATCTGCACCACGCGCATCGTCGCGGGCGTTGGGGTTCCGCAGCTTTCGGCGATCATGAGCGCCGTCGAAGAGGCGCAGAAGCACGACATTCCGGTGATCGCCGACGGCGGCATCAAATATTCGGGCGACATGGCCAAGGCCATAGCCGCCGGCGCCGCGGCCGTCATGGTCGGTTCGCTCCTGGCCGGCACCGACGAAAGTCCCGGCGAGGTCTATCTGCACCAGGGCCGCTCGTTCAAGGCCTATCGCGGCATGGGCTCCGTCGGCGCCATGGCGCGCGGCTCGGCCGATCGCTATTTCCAGGCCGAGGTTCGCGACACGCTCAAGCTGGTGCCGGAAGGCATCGAGGGCCAGGTTCCCTACAAGGGCCCGGTCTCGGGCGTGCTGCACCA
>TARA_R110002020_G_scaffold334555_2_pt1 | contig 13308 bp, 30 predicted proteins | sample TARA_R110002020 | Tara Oceans TARA_R110002020 (sample SAMEA4396489) | marine metagenome | biome: Westerlies Biome; feature: [MES] marine water layer (ENVO:01000295) within the mesopelagic zone...; material: water (ENVO:00002006), including particulate matter (ENVO:01000060) such... | reverse complement strand
TTTAGGATTGATCTGCTTTAGGATTGATCTGCTTTAGGATTGATCCTGGTTATGATGTTAAACTAACAATTGTCTTAGGATTGAATTGCTTTAGGATTGAGCTGCTTTAGGATTGAGCTGCTTTAGGATTGAGCTGCTTTAGCATTGAACTGCTTTAGCATTGAACTGCTTTAGGATTGAACTGCTTTAGGATCTCAACTTTCTTTTTATTTTAGCACCATATAACCTGGTCAAGATTAGTACTATAGTTTTTATCTATTGCAAGCATAATTAATATTGAGTGCGTTAATGTAAATCGTACCACCTCAAACAATAGTTATATTTTAACACTTCATTAGGCCAACACTTATTAGTTATTTAGTTAGTTATATATTTTGTTAATTATATAACAATACGCTTGCATCCCACTGTTTACAGTACCATAGCTGATTACAAACGATTACAAACGTTTAACACCACTGGCCAATATACTTTTAACATTTCTTTAACGTTTTTTATTTTTATTTATCTTATATTGAAGTAAGAAAAAATAACAATAACCTTTAAATTAAATTAAATTATGAAAACTTACATAGCTTTTAACTCAGGATGCAACATTTGGGAGGTAGAACAATTTGACAATACTACTGAATGGCACAAAAACGAGTTCAAAGGAACCTATAAGGAGTGCAAAAAAAAGGCTGATTTAGAAATGAATGGATTAAATAAGCCGCATTATTCACGTCCTGAATATTCATCTATTTACGACTATTAACAACTAATTAACAACAAACTTTTAAACCTTTATATTATGAGTAAGAGAGATCAAAACATGAACGACATTATAACAATAGTATTTATGTGTATTCCAATCATTGGAGCAATTAACTTCTTTATATCAAACCTTTAATTAACAATAACCTTTAAATTAAATTAAATTATGAAAACGATCAAACGATTAACAGGAACTGAAAGCGAGCTAACTAATTTTGTAGCTGTTATTGGATTAATATTTGTAGCTACTTTAATATGTAGCTTTGTGATATTAGCAATTAGGAACGGAATAAAGCCTTTTTAACGTTGTATCCTGGTTATGATGTTAAACTAACCGGCAGTAACTATTAAAATACAAATTATGACACTTGATAAAAACAACTTCAACTACATTAAAGAAATGATAAATAATAAAGAATCTTTAAATAGCTTAAAAGGATTTTGTAAAGGTTTTGGATTTGATATTGAAAGTTATTCTTCTCCAGTACATATTTCAGAAGATAAGATTTCTATAACATACAGAAGGAATACTTATTATGTTAATTATAATCATTCAAATATATACGGAACTACTTACTTTAATAATATAAAGTAATGGTGTTAAATTAAATTAAACCTTTAAACCATTATAACATTATGAAAACAATTAACAATTTTTTAAAAGAATTAAACGACTCAAAAAATAGTGATTTAGATTTAGCTTATTATTATAACGACGGAGATACATTTAATCAATACAAAGAGGCTATATATCAATCCATTTGCGAAAATCAAATAATATACTATAGTAGAGCAATTGAATACCTTAAAAACAACGATCCTTCATTACGAGAATCTTTAAGTATTGCTCTTGAGCTTTGTTATAACACAGAAAATTTGAATAGTGAAGTGCTTGCAACATTATTATATCAACAAGATTTACATAATGAATTCTCGGGGTATTGGAGTGAAATAGAAACATATTTTCAGAAATACGAGGGATTTATAAATTCTTTAGATGAAGAGGAATAAAAGCGAAATGCGAGGCGTTAAAACCTCGTATCGGTGCAAAGGTTCTAATATTGCATCCTGATGAGCGAACCAACAAAATAAACCTTTAAAAAATTATAAAATTATGAGAATTACAAGAGAATTAAATTTAACAAGTTTCGAGTTTTGGTCGGGTGCAAAAGATCACAATTTCACATACAACGAATTAAAAGAGTTAGAAAATCATTTCGATGAATTATACCCTAATGGTATGGAGGAAACGCAAGTAAATGATATTTTTTGGTTCGAAGAAGAATTTTTATGTCAGTGTTTAGGATTAGATTTTGACGAATACCTAGAACGATAAAAAACCAGTATTAAAAAATAGGGCTGTTTTTAGAGCAGTCCTATAAAAATTAACCTTAAAAAAATAACCGTAAAAAAATTATAAAATTATGAAAACTTTAGAAATACAATTATTCAATTTTGAAGAATTATCAAAAGAATCAAAAGAAAATGCAATACAACAAATTGAAGGTACAAGGGATTATTTTTATATTTGGGATGAATCTTATCAAACAGTTAAAAAATTTAATTACATTTTTGATTTAAAAGAAGGATATAATTCATGGTTAAATTATCAATCTAATTTTGATGAAAATATAGAAAATTTAAAAGGATTAAGATTAAGAAAATATATTCTAAATAATTACTTTAATTCTCTATACAAAGGTAAATATTATTCTACTTCAGGGTATTTTGACGATAAAAATAAATACCATTACAAAAAAAGATACTCAAAATGTCAATTTGAAAATTGTTGTGTTTTAACTGGCCTATGTTATGATGATGATATATTAAAGCCTATTTACGAACTAATAGAGTATAAAAAAGAAAATAGACAATATTTAGATAATATTAATATTTACGATATTTTTAATTCATGTTTTGATAACTTAAAAAACTCTATTGAAAACGAAATACAATATAACGAAAGTAAAGAAGGTATAATTGAACATATTATATCTAATGATATAAATTTTTTAAGTACTGGCCAAATATACTAAACTAAAAAAATAGGGCTGTTTTTAAAGCAGTCCTATAAAAAAATAACCGTAAAAAATAACCGTAAAATATTAAACCTTTAAAAAACTTAAAAAATGATAATTGAAAAATTTAAACATAATAACAAAACAATATGCTATATATCAAAATACAATAGCAATTTTACAAATAATGAAGATAAATTTGTTGTAAGTACTGGTAAACCTTCAGACCGTTCCTGTTTATCATGGAATTATGAAAATTTACAAGATGCAAAAAATACGGCTAATAAATATGTAAAAAATTATTCAGAATTACCATTTTAAAAAACTAAAAAACAATATCATGAAAACAGACTTAACATATAGTACTAGTGGGATTTTTACAACATTTTACCCAGAATCAAAACATGGTGAAATAATTTACAACGAAATTATTGAGCAAAATGGCAGTTCAAAAATTTACACAATTCATTTAAAAAACGTTTTGTACCAAATAAAAAAAGCTGGTTATTCTGTTAAAAAAGCTAAAAAATTAAGCAAAAAAGAAGCTGATAAAATAATGAACGAAATTTTAAACGATCCAATGTTTAACGACCTTTAAAACCAATAAAAAATGAATAAAAAAACACTATCTAAAAACCATAAAAAACACCAGGTTAAAAAAGTAGCTTCTGAGCTTTTAAATAAATTAAGAAATGATATAAATAATGATATTGATAAAAAAATAGACGATCTACCAAAAAAAGATGTTTGTTTGGATATTGATAACCATATTATATCGAACGAAATAAAAAATAAATACCTAAAAAACTTGTAAACAAAAATATAAACAACTATTTTCGTATAAATAAATTAACTTAAATTAAATTAAAAAATTATGAACGAAATAATTGCATTAAATTTTAAAAGTACAGTATTGCTTTTAATGAATTTAGGAATTGAAGAAAATTACGAAATAGAGATAAACTCTATACATACTGCATTTGATAATGGAGATACAAAAAATGCTCTCTTATACATGAGCTTATTAAATGAAATGATAATCGAAGAATTTGAAACGATATGAACGAACAACAAAAATACAACGATTTCATGCAAGGCTTTTTAAATAAGTTAAAACAGTCACAAGAGATTCTGCAAATAAATATCGAACTTGTAAAAAATGATATTGAACCTATAAAAAATCAATAATTATGAAATTATTTTTAAATTACCAGGAGATAAAAAATAAGTATAAAAAAGATGCTTATGATGTTTTTACTGACTATGTAGCGGAAGTTATTACTTTAAAAGAGCGTAGGCAAATACGCAAAGAATGGAATAAATTAAGACCTCAGCCAATATGGGAGGACTTCCTTATAAATAAAGCTAACTGTATAATTTTAGATATATAAATATGACAGCCTTAAAAAAATCAATGCAAAAGTGTAATATAAGATATTTTAGTAGCCTTACATCACTTCAAAAAGATGATACGATAAAAAACATACGTATTATAAAAAATAACCTTATCAGCCTTCCTAAAGGATTAGCGATTGAGATTTTAAAAAATATGGAGTTTGAAAATGTTATAAAAGAAATTGACTCTATAAATAACGAACTTAAAGGGCAAAAAATGTTCTATTATAAAAAATTAGAATGTTGGCTGCCATTAAACACTAAAACAATATATAAAAAATGAAACTAGATTATAACGAAAAACTATATAAAATAACCTTAAAAAAATATAAAAAATGGATTCTATAAAAAACCTTAACATTAAATTAAAATCCATTACAGGATATACTGTAAGTGAAATTTTTGAAGGTGAGATAACAATTTATTCACCTTTTGAAAATTCATATATTGATTATAAAAATTTTAAAAAGCCTAAAAATAAAAAAATTGACTTGCAGTGGCTTATAAATAAATGCCAATATGTAGGTGTAAAAAATAATGAAATAAACTGTAAAGAAGAGTTTAAAAAATTACAGAAAATAATTTTAAAAAATCTTAGTAAAAAATCTAATGTTACTTCATACGGATTAGGTTTTGAGATTATGTTTACAAATCATAAGGAAATTCACGCTGAAAAAGATATTATTTGCAGTTACTTATTTGATTTAGGAATAAAAAACGATTTTGATATTTCGGATGCTTCCTGGGTTTTAAGAATAAAAATAAGCAAATCAAAAGAAAATTTAGAAAAAATTAGGAACTTGTAAAAAAACTGTAAAAAATGCAAATAGATAATAATACCACATATAACGAGGTAAAAAATTTAGAGATGGATATAAATAAAGGTTTAAATGCTTTATTGACTTTACAGAATTACTATAACGTAAAAAATCTACCTATTGCAGATTTAGAGCAATTGGATGATAAACTATTCAATTTAAGATTTAAATATGATAAAAAACGACTTATAAAAAACCTTAAAAAATGATCGTCACCAATAAAAAAACAGGAAAGGATATAACTAAATATGTTATTCAATACCTGGAGAAAAAAATTGATAAAAAACAGTTTGAAAAATTAACAGGTTTAAAAGACTACGAAAAAATAATGCAAATCAAAAAAATATGATAACATCAACGAAATTAAAGGAATTATCTAGCTATAAAAAACTAGATAACGTTCAGCAGATTATGGTAAAAAAACATAAGAACGTAAAAAAAATTAATCATCATTTAGAACTCATAAAAAATATGGGATATAAAAAATGGCTATTATTATCTAATCTTTACTATCTAAATAAATTATTGATAGATGAAATTATAAAAAACGATTTATAAAAAACGAAAATCTCGCCATAAATAATTGGCTATAAATAACAACATCATGGAGCAGAAAATAAATAACATATACTTAGATAAAAAAAATATTGAAAGTATTGTAAAAACAGTTTGTGAATTTTACGCACTTAAACCTAAAAAAGTATTCAGTAATACCAGAAAGGGTGAAATAGTAAAAGCAAGACAAGTAATACAATACCTTATAAAAAAAAACACTAAAAAATCTTTAGAATGTATAGGTAAAGTTAGCCTGGATTACGGCAGAAAAAAATCGCACGATCACGCTTCGGTATTACATAGCTTTAAGAAAATAATTGGATTAATAGAAGTTGACAAAGATTTTAGAGACGAAATAAATCAAATAAATGTTATCTATAAAAAACGAAAAGAAATTATAACTAAAGAGGATGTTGATTTTATAGAAAAAAACGAAATGCAACTGAAGTATGAAGAATTAATTGATAAAAAAAATTCTGAAATAAAAAATCTAAAAAATTCTATAAACGAAATAGAAAAAAACCTCAACAAAAATTACGAAAACGATTTTATAAAAAAGTTAATGGTATTAGATGAAGGTATTATAAAAAACTTCGCAGAAACACGTATAAAGCCTTATTTAATGATGTTGGAAGGCAATGCACGACCAACTTCAAAAAATCTCTCACATTCGTCGTGAGATAACTTGTCTTTAATGTTACCGTATGGATTTTGGTGTATTCCAAACAAAGTACCATCTTCAACGTATTTATAAATAAAAAACCAATCAGATTTTAAATCTCTATTAATCCATTTCTCTTCCTTACCTTTAATTGTGGTAATATAGCGAAATGGTTTTTTTAGTTTTCCTTCCTGGATGATGAATGTGTTAATTTTTGGTGTCATAACTAATAAATTTTACCTTTTTTATCTTGTAAACAAAATGCATCAAAACCATCAAGTCTTAATTGGTCTATTCTATGCTTCTGTAACGGTTTTAACGTGTCTCTTTCTTCTTTACATTCAATCCATGTAGATTTACCTTTTTTCATACATAAAAGGTCGGGAAAACCGCTCTTATTGAGTCTAATTGTTTTCAAAACTGTGTAACCTTTATCTTCGTATTGTTTTATTGTCTTTTCTTGGAATGTCATAATCTTTTTTAAATACGTTAAGTGTATATGATTTCTTGGCTAACACCTGCTTATAAATTTTCTCTTCAATACCATCTTCTGAAAAAATCCAATAAATATCATTAGACTTTCGTTGCATAGTGGTTAACCTATCTCTACTTTGCCAATAGTTCTTAGATGAAAAATCAATATTGTAATATACTAAAAAATCAGCTTCCTTTAAAGAAATACCTTCACTACCTGAAACTATTTGTAATGCTATATTTTTATCAGTGTTATTAAATGTTTCTAAATCATCAGTTAAATAATCACTAAAAACTTGTTTGAGAGCTTTGTATTCAGCTTTAAATTTATAAAAAATTGCTATTTTTTTATTTTTGAATTTATATTTTATAGCTTCGACCTTACTTAAATCAAATATCCTACTCGTTTTATCCTCAAACAAAACTGTACCACTGTATATTTGGTGTAACTTCTGCATTTCCTTAACCGCAGTATCGGCAATTATCTCTTTACCGTTTTTAGCTATAACTAACTTATCCTTTTGCAGTTTCTTAGCAAGTTGATAGGTTAACGGATTCATCTTAACTTTTATAATGTTTTCTTTTACTTCAGTTTCAAAACCAGCGTCTTTTTGAGTAAATGTAATAAAGTAAGGTCTTATTAGTTTCTTAAATAAATCATAGTTAGCATCAGAATAATCTTTAACAACGGCATAACCTAAATGTCTATCCTTTACATTCACAAATAATTTAGCCCATTTATAAAAATTATTAATTGGTAAAAAAGGACTATAATCAGATAGCCAAAATTGGTGATATATTTGAGAATAGCTTTCTGGATGAGGTGTACCGCTTAAAAAAATCATAGGTAAATGACTGTAATGTTTCTTAATAAACTTAGTCATTTTATTAGGTTTAGGAAACGCACCATTTCGGTGGTGTTCATCGCTTATAACAAAATCGTAATCATCTATGTATTTATGAGCAGATTCGTTATTAATAACAGTTAGCTTAAATAACTCATTGTACCCAAAATTAGTATAATCACTTTCTATAGATTTAATAGCTTTTTTCTTTGTAAGAAACAGAGCGTTTTGAGAACCGTACAAAGCTACAGTATGTAAAGCTGTTAAAGTCTTACCTGTACGTACTTCCATAGACAGGTAAACTATATTAAGTTTTTTTAAGACTTCAACAGCTTTTTCACTTATTTCTTCTTGATATGGTCTAAGTTTCATAATTAAAACGCTATTCCGTTATCATCTTCTATTGGTGCATCAGTGTTTATAATCTCAAACCATTGAAGTCCGTTACTATTTCCCTTCTTATACTCGTAATCATTAAATGATGCCCATTTACTAATCCATTTAGTAAATGTACGTTGATTCAGCCATCTCTTAAAATCTGGATATTCGTCTATAAATAAATTATAAAACTCTTTCTTATCATTCCTGGTATTAAATTGTACTTTCTGGCTATCATTAAACCACTCGTAAAATTCCATTGACGTTTCAGCAATAAACTTCCTAAGTTTAATATTCTTAGCATTTTGTTTTATAAGTCCATTTTTTAAATAAACTTGTATGCAATATACCATGTAATTATCAAACTTATGGTACTCATTTTCATCCCACTCATCAAATAATTGCCTTCCAAATTCTTCATCTGGTGTTAAATCTTTACCGTAATGCTGCGCTATCTCAATCTCATGTCGTCGCCTATCATGGCTATTACCCTCACCTTTAACTGCATAATTAGTAGATAACACTATCTTGGGACTATCTTGCACCGAAAGTTTAATAGGGTCTTTGTAAAGGTGTCTAATGGTAATACCTTCAGTAATCAAACTAAATTGATTCTCAAAATTAAAATTTTTAGGTATGTCATCAAATACCAATATCTTATCATCTAAAGAAACAGATTGATTTTGAAAATTAGCCTTGTCGTTATGGCTCTTACCATCTATAATATGTGTTTTTCTTATATTAGAAACGCCTTGTATAAATAAACCCTTACCAGTTCCACCTTCAGGATTCTGTGTAATGATTTCATCATTAAGTATTATAGCCTTATTGTTAGATCTATTCTTATAGGTGTGTAATAAATAACCAATACAACTTTCTATTGGGAACGGTTCTTTATCTGAAATATTAAACACAAACTTAGAATAATCATTATTATGTTCTTTAACATGTTTCCAATCCCTATCTAATATGTGGGACTTCCAAATATAACCCTGAACGTCAATATACTCTTTAAGTTCATAACCATTTTTACTAACCTCTAATATACCATTATTAAAAGCTATGTAAGATTTATCAATATCATCTCGTAACATCATTAAATCAATACTGTCTAACATCAATAAAAATTGCTCTGCAAATAGGTTTTGAAATGAAGCGCAATATTTCCATACCTCAAACTCTTTTGCTTCTGCAAGGTAATCCAATACAAAATCCTTAATCTTAGCAGTAGATGTCACCTCAACCTTATTAGATTCTACTTTTACAAAGGTTGGTTTATCCCCACCATCGGGATAGTATTTCTTAAATCCGTTGCCTTCTAAAAATTGTTTGTATTTTAATGGATTAACTTTAACCTTTTCTTTCTGGTAATACCAAAAATCTTCAGCTTCACTAACTTCTCTAATGCCATCATAAGTTTGCTCATCAATATCATATTTCTCTAATACAACATCTTTACCTTTATTAAGATCACTTTTTATAGATTCAATCTTTTTATAGTTTTCAAAATACTTGGTATTGAATTGGCGTATCTTATAAGCACTCTTAATGGTATTTTTACATTCTCTTTCGGAAAAATCACCAATAACAACGTTATTAAATATGTAACCTTCAGCAGTAGTTTGGCTTATACCATATTCACAAAACATACCAGCTATGTCGAATATAAACGTATTGCGCTCACCTTCTACAAAATCCTTTCCCCAATCAAACTTCATTATCTTTTCAATAATATCAGATTCGTTATCTAAAGGAATAAGTGGTATTTTGTCTTTTACTTCATAACCAATATCTACAAGTTCTGGATCAAATATTTCAGCATCGTAATTAATATAGATGTTAGGGTCATAAGATTCATAACAAACTCGATCTACATTGCAGTTGGAATTATCAAAATAATCATAGTCAAATTTCTTAGCAAAGGCTTTAAAATACATTTCATGCTCTAGTGCATTGCATTTAGGTATTTTAACCACACCTTTAAATCCTTTTCGAGATGGTGATATAAATAAAGTGACAAGATGTTTGTTTTGCTTAACCTCATTAAACATACGATTAAGTTCCTTTTTGGTTTTCATTTCATCAAAGTCGATAACCATTAAACCAGAGTGTTCTATTAAACCCTTCTTAGCACGTTCTTTAAATTGACCACCAAAAACTACACAAGGCAATTTAGATTTACGCTTATCATAGGTTTCTTTATCATCCGCCTGGTTAGCATAGTCTATAGTATCTTTAGATTTACCAACTCTTATTCGTTCTAAGGATTTCCATAAAGGTACAATGAACGGTGTTTCTTTAGGAGTGTATAAGTCCCTAAAAACACTAATTAAAGTTTCTTTCATACTATATTCTGTTTTTCATTTTAGCCTGTACGTGTAGTAGTGTACCAATAAAACTGTGAAGTTTGTCAATATCAAGACTTACTGTTTCTTCATTATATTTTCCTTCATCATCTATAAAAGAACAAGAAATAATAACAGTGTCTTGGTTAGGTGTAAAGTTCTCCTCAATCTGGATTTTCTCGGTATTTGAGCCAACACCTTTAATTAAATGTATCATGTTACTTTATTTTAAATTATTAATTGAAGTCCAAAGATAACGATTTATTTTGTAATACCAAAATTTTCAGCCTAAATGCGCTATCTCCTTTTTTTGTGGGTATAACTCCTTACTAAATGCGTACTAATTAACTGACTATCATACTTTTAAATATAATTAGGAGCTTCGCATTTACAAATCACACCAAAAGGGTACACCCCCTAAAAATTAAAATCGTTTTTCTATATGGGTATAGGATTTTAAAATGCCTAACTCCTTTTACGTAAGAATATACACACAAAACGTTTTGTATGTATTATGTTTGTTGATGTTATAAAAAAATAAAAAAAGGAGTTAAGGGTGTCAAAAAAGGAGCTTCGCATTTATAAAAGCTATTTTATAGTGTTTTTGCACAAAAAAACCCTCACTAATTTGTAAGGGTTTTCTTAATATTTAAAAATTAAGGGTTAAAAATCTAAATCAACTTCACTAGCCATATCTAAAGTACCAGTATCTACATCAACTTCAATTTCTTTTACATCTTTTGAAGTGTACTTGTCAAAGTAAGCGACAATATCTTGGTATTTCTCATCAGCTAAAGCCATTTCGTCTTTGGTAAATGCTTTTCCAATCTCAAAAATAGGTACGCTATATTTGGTAGCACCTTTCTTTTTATCTTCTGCTTTGTTAATTACAATCCAACTACCCTCGACTTGGTTTTCGTGTTCGCTCATAAAATCAGAATAAGCAGAAACAACCGCACCTTTAAATTGCAGGTTAATTATCTCACCCTCATCAGATATAACATAAACAGATCTAAAGTACTTACCTCCAGCATCTCTAATATTACCTCTAATATCAGTATAAAGACCTTCTGCGATATCACCACCTTTAAAAGAACGCACTTTTAATGTTTCTTTAGAAATGAATTTAACTTCATTTGAATAAACACCAGATTCACTAGCGTCATTCCATCCTTTAATAGTGTGGAAGTGTTCTAGGAATTGGAATTTAAAAGGCAATGGTACTTCTACATTTTCAGCTTTTGCTTTGTCGTAATACGAAAATGATTTGTCGTTTGACTTCCATTTTAGAAATTTAGTAGCTGGATTCTTGCTACCCTCTGTTTGATTTAATGTTCTTCTTGAACTCATAATATAATTGTTTTAAAATACGATTAAATTGCCGTAACCGCTTCGGCTCAATTGTTTTGTAAATATACGAAATACTAACCTAATTTAACTGTGTTTTAATTGTTAATTCATTGTTTAATTCTTGTAAATTCATAATTATTTTAGTTTAGTTTTATTAATGTAATCGTTGTATGCTCTGTTTGCTGCTTTACGTTTCATTGATAACTGACGAAATACACTATCGTTTTCGTATAGTTCTTTTGTATCTGGTAACTTCTTAAAGTCTTTACAACCCATACTATCTAAAATAGTAAAAAGTTTATGTTCTATTAGATCGTTATCATCTATTTCAAATCTCGCTATAATAGTTCTCATTTGTTTTTGTTTTCAAAGATTAATATATATAGACCTATTAAACAGAATAAAGCTATTACAACGTACCAAAAAGCTATGCTTGTTAGTATTAAACTAATAAATTGTATTGATGTTGCTAGTTCTCTCATTGTGTTATATATAAAACTACTGTTATTAATATTAATATTACTAAAGATATTCCTACAGCTTTAGCACTGTTTTCATAGTTTTGTTTTTCCTTATCAGTCATAATTTAAAATTTTGGGTTTATATCTTTTGTGAATAATTTTTTTAATGTAAAGTCTATAGACTCACTATATGCTTTGTCTTTTTCGTATTGTTCGGATTCAACATGAATAACGGTTTTTACTTTGCAATTTTGTTTTGTGGTTTTTACACCTCTTTGATTATTATACATTTTTTTAGTTTTAAAAAGCATCTAACTTCTTGCGGACGTTACTAAAGTTATAACCGTTATAGTCAAACAAGCCTATTAGATGCTTTGGTTATTGTTAGCAAATATATATAAAAAAATTGTAATAAAAAAAATTGTAATAAAATATTTTTGTTTATATTTGTGTCAAATAATTTTAAACTTATAATAATGGATATATTAAAAATGATTAAAGATAAGGGTTATAAAAATGTTAATCAGTTTGCTTTAGATCAGAAATTAAACGCCTCATCTGTTTCTTATTGGATTAAACAAGGTGAAAAACTAGGCTATAGTAAAAAGCAGTATATAAAAACTCTTTTTAATAAAATAAAACACATCAGATAAAAGAGACTTAACAAAAATTATTTAATAACTATGAACACTATAAAAAAAGCATTACAGCATTTTGAATTTAAGTTTAAAAATGTTTGGAAACCTACAAAACCAGATATAGATGCTTATAATACAATAATTGATTTTGTTAATAAAAAGCATAAAGATCAGATAAATGATTATCAATTATTTGCTAAGTTGTATATCACATTTTATGGTGAACTATTAAAATATTATAACTCTAGTGTTTTTGATAAAGAGCCACAGAAAGCTATAAACGCTACTTTAAACAAACCTTTGAGCGAATTAATTAATAAGTTTGTAGAGAAAGCAAATACACAAGAAACAATGATTAAAATGCTTCATTCAGGTATAGATATAAAAGATATTAGACTAAAAAGTATTAAACAAATAGAAGATGAAGCTGAAAACTTTTCTTTTGATATGTTAGAACCTATTATGACATACCAAGAGGCTGAAGATAATTTAACAGCTATGGTTAATTATGCTATAGATAAATTTAGCTAACTAACGGTTTAGCTATGTGTAGTTTGTCCACTTTATTATTTAAAAAACTGGACATTGATACACTGCAAAGCATTAACAGTAAAGGG
>TARA_R110002020_G_scaffold303434_1_pt1 | contig 13308 bp, 15 predicted proteins | sample TARA_R110002020 | Tara Oceans TARA_R110002020 (sample SAMEA4396489) | marine metagenome | biome: Westerlies Biome; feature: [MES] marine water layer (ENVO:01000295) within the mesopelagic zone...; material: water (ENVO:00002006), including particulate matter (ENVO:01000060) such... | reverse complement strand
TTAAGAAATTCTAAAGTAAATCTAAAGATGGCCTATTGTTTTTTAGTAAAGATGTAGTACCAGCTTCAAGTCTGCCTGTAAATCATGGTTTTAACTAATCTAGAAGTTTCAAGTTTTATTATAAAAAGTTGAATGGACGGCAACAGATTGAAAAAATATGATTCATTTAATTTCTTTCCAAAATAAAGATTAGCCATAAGAAAAATTTACATTTATTAGGGCAATTAATACGAAGTTTAAAATAGACTGACTATTTTCTAATCGCTCTTGAAATAGGTATATCCTAATCCTAAACTTCTATCCATAAAGTTTGAAATTTCTGTCAAAGTGTGGTAGTTGCTATAGTGACCAATCAGAAATAAAGTGGTATACATTGTTTAGTAAAAAGCCGAATGCTCAATACAACTACAAAGAAAACAAGTGTGATTAATATGCTTACGAAGTATCCAAGTCCTAAGGTGTGAGCAATAAAATCGCCCATGATTTCGACTAATGTAGTGGCGATAATTTTCATAATCCAGAATAGGGCAGTGATTTCTGCAACCTTATCCAGAGTTTTGATGTCCATTGTATGTTTTTTGTTAAAAAATAAAAGGAATTACAAAGAATAAATAATTATCCGGCTCTATTTTATGGAGAGATTGTTGGGATTGCGTATGTAAAAACTAATAGAGAAATGATGTAAAAACAATATGATTTTATTTTCGTCTTAATTAATCTTTTTAGGTATTTAACTTATCTTTTCCGTGAGCAAGTGATCTGTTCACACAGACAAATGGTGATAAGTCGTAAATAGTTGCGAGTATAGTTACTTCCTTGGCCAAAAGCAATTTATGTTTTCATTTGATAGTAAAAAATAGACATAAAACTCCACGAAAGTTAAATATCTTAACTATAGAATTGAGTCTATAACACTTCCACAAGTCATCATCTGCTCTCCATAATATGGATTGCGTATTTCTTTATTGGCACTTAGCCAAAATGCGCCTTTGTTATTATTGGCCATCGGACATTTCTGAATCAATATTTGAAGATCAATATTCTTAATATTCATTACAAAGGGCACCATATTTTGATTCAATACAACAAAATGATCTCTTTGATTTTTGATGTTGTCAGCTTCATTGAGAGCAATTAGCATTTGCTTGATTTTTGAGATGTGGGATTGTTCCATTTTCCCCAAATCACTTTCTGGTATTAATTGTATTTGCTCCAATGTAGTTTTAGCGGAAGCAGAAACACCGGCAATATTCCCTTCCACAAATGCATCTTTCATATCCAGATAGGGTTTTAAGCTTTTCTTGATCGCCTTTTGCGTTTCTTGAGATAGTTCCATCTTCATTTCTGATATTGCGTTTTCATCTTGAACATCGCCTTGGTTCATCATTGATTTTTTACCACGTAACTGCGCAGCTGCATCTACCGTAAATGTACCATTGATTACGATTTCATCCCCATTTTCAAGACCATTTGTTATGGTATAGATTTCACCGTTTCTATTCCCTATGGTTACTTCCCGCATTTCAAAAACAGGTTCGTCAGGATTGGTTTTTACATAAACCACCGAACGTTCTCCTGTCCACATTACCGCAGATGCTGGAACAATAAGTTGCTGTTTTTTAGAAGCACTGACGCCCTCTATGTTTCCAGCAACAAACATTCCCGGTTTTAAAAGGTTATTATTATTTTGTATTGTAGCCCTTACCGTTACCACTCTTGTCTGGGTGTTTAATACCGGATCAATAAAAGATATCCTAGCATCGAATTTCTTATTGGGATAAGCATTAGTAGTCATTTTAATTTCTTGCCCTTTTTTAAATAGGGAAATTTGGTTTTCATAGGCGTCAAACTCTGCCCAAACAGAGTTTAGGTTGCTTAATTTTAAAATAGGCTGACCCTGTTTTACGTAATCGCCTTCTTCCGCCATTTTCTCGGAAACAGTTCCCGAAACCGTGGCATAAATCGGAAAATTTTCACGTACTTTCCCCGATTCTTCAATACTGTTGATTTGGCTTTCCGATAATTTCCAAAGCTTTAATTTACTCCTTACAGATTTGTAAAGTGCCGGTTGGCTTTCTTTAAGCGATGCAGTTGTAATAAGCTCCTGTTGTGCTGCGACAAGATTGGGCGCATATATGGTTGCCAAAAGCTGTCCCTTCCGGACTTCCTGTCCTTCATAACTTACATTGAGGCGTTCTATCCTTCCGTCGAAGTAACTTGCCTGAACAGAATTTGCTTCCTCATTTTCTACAATTTTTCCGGTAAGCGAAATAATATTCCCATTTTTTCCTTCTGCATCCCCAACTATACTGGTTTGAATATTTGCCAGGGCCATTGCATTTTTTGTCATTTTAAATTGGTCGGCCGCGAGTCCATCTGAACTTGATTCTGCTGGGATTAAATCCATCCCACAAATGGGGCAGTCACCTGGTTCGGGCTGCATAATCTGAGGATGCATAGAACACGTCCACATTTGATTAGCTGTTTCTTCAAAATGGTCGTTAGACACCTTAGTTGAATCATTTTTGACCATAGTATCATCAGAAGGCTCATCAAAAATAAAGTAGCCCACCAATAGACCTATAGTCATTGCCAACATTATGTAAATAATACTTTTTTTCATTTTCATTTTAATTTAAAAAAGGAGGATGTATTTATTCTCTATCGTGTTCAAGTCGGTAAATAATTTTTTTCATTTGCGCAATTTCCCGCTCTTGAGCCTCAATAATTTCCTTTGCAAGTTTTTTAGTTTCAGGGTCTTTTATGTCAGCCCTTTTACTGGTTAAAATGGCAATGGAGTGGTGCGGGATCATCGCTTTCATATATAGCACATCACCTATAATTGGGCTCTGTGCCCTGACTAAACCAAGTGCGCTGATAAATAGCACTAAACTGCCTACATAAATCGCTATATTTTTTTTCCGGTTTTTATACATCCCTAACATCAAAGAGAGCATTATCACGGCCATCCCAGCAATCCCCAAACAGGTCATATAAAATCTGGTAAGGCTGAAATAAATGTGATCCCATTCATAAGTATTCATGTACATTGTAATATACATGACTATAAAAGAGAATCCTAGCATAGCCATAAATCTGCCATACTTCCCTTTTTTCATTTCATCATTTTTTGGTTTTTCTGAATTCATTTTTCTGATTTTAATTGTTTTAAATTCTTTTTTTGATCTTTCTTACTGTAGGGGAGCTTATATACCATAGAACAAAACCACTCAGCACCGTTACCAACCCTAAAATTGAGAAGGAACGCAGTATTATGTTATTGATATCATCCCTGCCCTGATAATCCATGGTATGGGTCATCCAAAGGAAATCGAACCACCGCCAATCACGATGCCGCAAAGTTTGAAAGGCACCATCCTTAACAGATACATACGCTTTTATATTTTTTTTTGTTTCATAAGAAATAGCAAAGGCAGGAAGCGGCCTGTCCCTATATTCGCTGTAATCACCCACTTGCTCGATACGCTCTATATTCGATATTTTTAGTTCTGCTAACATATTGCGACTTGCAATTTCAAGAGCTTCACTCTTAGAGATTTCTTTCTTCACTTGACCTGTAAGAGCATTAAAAAGCTGATTGTCATTAATCCAGTAAAAAGGCTTTCCAGCAATTTCCCTGAGTTCTAAGTTTTTTATCGGTTTATCCATTTGAAGTTCCGAAGGACTGATCAAATCGGTAAAAGTGGTTTGCTGAGTTGGTTCTTTTCTGAATTGGTTGCCGTGTATCTCGTCAATATCCGTCCAACTGAAATACATTCCGCTAATCGTCCACATAAGGAACTGGATACCCAAAAAGATGCCAAGATACCGATGTGCCTTTCTAATTTTTATTGCCGTTTTTCTTTTTACCATTATTAATCGATTGTTGAACCCCTTAACCGTAGTGCATTGGCAATAACAGAAACCGAACTGAAGCTCATTGCCAAAGCCGCAATCATTGGAGATAATAGGATTCCAAAGAAAGGGTAAAGTACCCCTGCGGCAATCGGAATTCCCAAGGTGTTATAGATGAGGGCGAAAAACAGGTTTTCCTTAATGTTTTTCATAACCGCATCGCTCAAATTCCTTGCTTTTACGATACCGTGCAAATCGCCTTTGACCAGTGTTATGGCTGCACTTTCGATGGCAACGTCCGTACCCGTACCCATTGCGATGCCCACATCACTTTTGGCCAAAGCGGGCGCATCGTTAATGCCATCACCCGCCATTGCAACTACTTTTCCTTTTTTCTGTAATTTCTCTACTTCCCGTAATTTATTTTCGGGAAGCATCCCTGCTTTAAAATCGGCAAGGTTGAGTTCGCCCGCTACCGCTCGGGCAGTGTCGTGGTTATCGCCCGTGAGCATCACTACGGCTATCCCTTTATCCTGTAACTCTTTTATAGCTTTTACGCTTGTTTTCTTGATTTTATCACTGATAACCACATAGCCAACCGGCATACCGTCAATGGATAGATAGGAAACGGTTTTACCCTGTTTTTGGAAGGATTGGGCTTCATTTTTCATTTCTTCGGAAAAGGTAACCACTGCGTGTTCCATCATTTTGGCATTGCCCAAGGCTACTTTTTTGCCGTTTACATTGCCTTCCACACCTTTGCCGGTAACGGCATTGAACCCTTCAGCTTTGAAAAATTTGGTTTCTTGTTCTTTTCCGTATTTTACGGTAGCTTCCGCAAGCGGATGCTCGCTCAAATTGTTTAGGGAAACTATGTATTGAAGCACTTCTCCTTCGGAAAAGGAATTATTAAACGTCCCTACCTTTTCTACCGTTGGTTTTCCTTCGGTTATGGTTCCCGTCTTATCAATGATAAGGGTATCCACTTTGTCCATTTTTTCCAAAGCTTCGGCATTTTTAATCAGCACCCCGTTCTGCGCACCTTTGCCAACACCTACCATTACTGACATCGGTGTTGCCAACCCCAAGGCACAGGGACAGGCAATGATCAATACTGCAATGGCATTGACCAAGGCATACACATAGGCAGGTTCGGGGCCCCAAATAGCCCATATACCGAACGTTAATAAGGCGATAAGCACCACGATTGGAACAAAATAACCCGAAACCGTATCGGCCAACTTTTGAATGGGCGCACGACTACGGCTCGCATCGTTGACCAGCTGGATAATTTGGGATAGCAAGGTGTCAGATCCTACTTTTTCAGCTTTCATCAAAAAGGACTGGTTGCCGTTTATCGTTCCGCTACTCACTTTATCATCGGTGGTTTTGCTTACGGGAATGGGTTCGCCAGTGATCATCGATTCATCTACTGACGTTTCCCCTTCGGTAATCACCCCATCCACGGGAATTTTATCGCCCGGTTTCACCCGAAGGATGTCGCCAAGTTCGATTTTATCAATAGCTACTTCCTGTTCTTGACCATCAACGATCTTGACCGCCTTGTTCGGGGCGAGTTTCAACAATTCCTTAACTGCGGAATTGGTCTTGCTATGCGCCCGGGCTTCGAGCATTTGCCCTAAAAGTACCAAGGTTAGGATAACCGTAGCCGCCTCAAAATAAACGTGTACCGTACCAGCTTCTGTTTTAAACTGATCAGGAAAAAAACCAGGTACAAACATCCCGAAGGTGCTGAATAGCCAAGCGACACCTGCTCCGATGCCGATGAGCGTAAACATATTAAGGTTCCACGTCAAAATACTGCGGTAAGCGCGCTCAAAGAACATCCAGGCCGCATAAAAAACCACCGGAAGCGACAGTCCTAATTGTATCCAGTTCCAATAGTTTAAGGCCAGAATATCGTATAAAGGATTATTGTTGAGCATTTCGCCCATCGCAATCAAAAATATGGGCAGGGTGAACGCCACCGCAATCCAGAATTTTTTGAGCAGTTTTTTATACGTTTTTTCCTCTGAAGAAAGATCGGGTTCCATTGGCACCAGGTCCATACCACAAATTGGGCAGCTTCCGGACTCATCTTCCACAATTTCCGGGTGCATTGGGCAAATCCATTGCTGTGAATTAGAAGAAGCGGAAATATTTTTCTCTTCTACGAGATCCATTCCACAAACGGGACAATCGCCCGGTTTATCATAGGTCTTATCACCCTCGCAGTGCATCGGGCAATAGAACGTACCCGTTACTTGATCCTTCGGTGCTTCTTTTTCCTTTCTTTTGTGATCTTGATGATGTTCGTCATTCTGATAGATACTGTATCCAGCAGCATCTTTTTGCAAAGCTTCTTGAAATTTTTCGATGTGTATAGGGGAATACATCTCGATGGAGGCTTGTTCTTTTTTTAGATCAACGTTCACATTGCGCACACCCTCCACTTTTGACAATGTTTCCTCTACGTGTTTTCGGCAGCCATCGCAGCTCATACCGTGGATGTGATAGTTTTCGACCATTGCTTGTGAAATCCCCTTTTCTTCCGCTATATCCGTTTTCACGAAAGTTGAATCTGCCTCGTTCGAATAAGCCTGAGTCTTTGAGCCTTTGAGTGGCTGAATGTTATATTTTCCATCATCTTTTTTTAAGGCCTCCTGAAATTTTTCGATGGAAATATGGTTGTCCATTTCTATGATAGCTTCGGCCTTATTCAAATCAACAGTGACATTTGATATACCTTCCACATTGGAAAGTGTTTTTTCTACGTGACTCCGGCAACCACTACAGGTCATTCCTTCTATGTGATAAGTGTGTTTCATTTTTATTGGATTAAAAATTTTACAGACAATCTTCCCGCAATCCAGATATAACTGAAAAAAGCCGCATACTTTAAGATGTTCTCCAACAGTTGACTTTTAGGAGCCATTTCGCCCATTTTGCTGTCCACATCTTTCTTTTTAAAAAATCCCAGATAAATTAAATATCCAGAAATTGCCAAAAATGCAAGGTTTAAGTAAAAGGTGTAGTTGATCTTGAAATATTCACTATCCTGAACCTTTACCTGTGAAGGATCTGGTAACAGGCTCATCAGGTCAAAAGAATAATGCAAAAGGAGTGAGGCTCCAATTAACGAAGTAAATAGTAAGAAGAGAATAAATAATGACATTTTCCAGCCGTAGTACTTGGCATTGATTCTTAAAATTGGGAATACTACCAATTCGCTAAAAATAAAGGCCATTACCCCCGCAAAACTTACCCCTTTTCCGAAGAGCAAAGCAGCCAATGGAATATTGCCCATAGACCCTATAAATGTAACAAATGCTGCAACGGGGCCAACGATAATGTGTTCTAGGATTTCAAAAAAAGAAAAGTCAGTATTGCCCTGACCGCTACCAATAAAGAGAGTCTGAAACCACGCATCAGGAACAAAGGCTGCAACAATTCCGGCAATGGTAAAGCCCACGGTTACATCTTTCCAGACCATTTGCCATTCCATTTTATATTTTTTGCCCACTTTTCCCCCGCTATCCTCATTTTGCATCTGCTTTTTCCAATCTTTGCAATCGTCCATTCCTGAATCTTCATCCTCCTTTTTAAGATTTTTTATTGCCTGGTCAATGAGCTTTTTGGGATTGATGAGCCGTATTAAAATCCAGCTGATCCCTATCAATAAAATCCCCCCTACATATTCGCCCACTACGAACTGCCATCCCAAAAAGATGGAAATGATAATCCCAAGCTCGATGACGAGATTGGTAGAGGCCAATAAAAAGGCGATGGACGAAATAAAACTGGCCCCTTTTTTGAAGAGTGACTTTGTACTTGCCAAAGCTGCAAAGCTGCACGAACTGCTTATAAATCCAAAAAACGTACCCAGCAATACACCCTTGGATTCTGCACCGCCCATTGTTTTTTGCATCCATTTTTCGGTCACGAAAATCTGGGTCATACTACTGATGATGTATCCCAACATGAATGCCCACAAAGCCATCCAGAAAAATCCTGTGGTGGTATATGCTGCTTCGCCCCATTGTTTTAAAAAGTCGTTCATAATGGCTTGTTTTTATTCAATTCATATTTAGGTTTCAATTTTGCACGGTCTTTCTATATTTCATTCAGTCTGGCTAGCTACGGATTTTTTAATTTTATATATTAAAAATGAAATTATATAGAAGGCTCTAAAACATCCTTCCAATCCCACCCGTCTTCTTTAACTAAATGATATAAAACCATTCGTCTTTTCTGCATTTTTTCGCTAGGTTTTTTAATTTCTATATCTTTACGTATCAAATCTATCTTCTTCAGTTTGTTCAGGGATGATCCTCTGGGAGTATTCTCTGTTAATTTTGCACCACTAACCTCTATTACTACTTCCACATAATTATCCAAGGCCACATCTATATTGTTCCATTGGTTGGATTGAGAGATAATATCCTGTTTTATATATTCCTTTAAAATGAAAATAGCTTCATTTAATCTAGCTATTTGAAGTATAATAGCTTTTTCTTTTTTGTTATTATAAAAATAATGGATTATTGGATAAGCCCGATGATTTTGACTGTGCTCAACTATTTCGTCTGATAAGCTTAAAAGTTGAAATTGATAGGCATCCCAATTATATTCATTCCATGCATTCAGCAATATTCCCTGAGGATCTTTGCCTAAACTACTTAAAAGTATACCCAGTTTGCGCTTTTTGATGACAGCATTGAGGACTGGGATGAAATAGGTTATTGACATCGTTATCAGGATAAGGCCAGTAAAAGAATATAAAATCGTTACAAAACGCCATCCATTGCTGTTTGCTATATAATCTCCGATTCCCAAAGTGGATAAACTAAAACCTGAATAATATATTTTTTCCCATATGTCTGCTGGTTGCTTGGTAGTACTGTTTATAATCGAGCTATCATCAGATAATAGAACCAAAGTGAAGCTAACGTTGAGCATAAAAACCCAGAATATTATAATGAACAGTAAGAGCAGATATCCAACATGGGTTAAAAATTTGGATTTTCCATTATTGATACAAATTCGTAAAAAGAATTTCCAAACATATTTGGAAATTTTATTGGTGAGCCACCCCCCTCCTTTCACAGTTACCGTAGTCATAATCATATCGACAACTATGGTCAAATAAATTAAAATTCCTATAATTAATAATAGGTAATTCATAGCTTAACTATTTAAATAATGATCGCATGTTCAGGATTAATTTGGATAAATTGACCTGATGCTTTTTTAGTTTAAAAATTTTATCGATAAATGTCTTTTCAATAAAAGTATAACCCAAAGACTCAAATATTCCAGACCAAACCATTTCCGAAATGTTTATCCAAGCTTTAATAAATTAAAAAAGTTAAAGCTATGTACCATAATTAGGGCAACCAAGCTACGAGACCGGTCAATGCCTTGACTCAAATAAAGCTGTTAAAATACTTTTCTCATCTGTTACATTTAATGGGAATGTCCACCTTCTTCATGTTCCTCGCCCATATACTGTCCCTGTGGCCCCACACCTTCTATATAAACCAACTGCGACCCATAGTGCCCGGCCCAGGCTACCGAATATCCGGCAAAGGCCATCACAAGAAAGACCACGATCTCAAACCAGCGTACCTGCTTATAGAAAAACAGGCTGACCACTTTAAGCACCGCTGCGGCAGCACTCGACCACATGGCCCACATGGCATGTTTATCGTGCTGCTCCAGCACGCTTTTGGCCGTTGCGGTAAGGCCTTCGGTATCTGGGTGCACAAAGTTGGCGGCCACATAAGCCCCTATAAAACCGCCCCCTATCGTCATCAGAATGACCCAGTCCATCGTGCGGGTCATGGTAAAAAGCTGTATGAGCTGTAGAACAACAGCAAGCAAAAGCAGTACAATGGGGAAGTGCACCACGAGCGGGTGCAGGTTGGGGAACTCATCAAGGTCTGCCGTCACCTGATCTTGAGCCGCAGTGGAAGCAGCAAGGGTGGCGATCGGGACTGTTGTATTATCAACTGTTGTTTCAAGCTTGTTGAAGGACACCAGATTCAAATCTGCCGCAAAGGTGTTTGAAAAATTTCCAAAAAAGGCCAACATCAATACGGTAAAAAATAGTTGTTTAGTTTTCATTTCTATGGTTTTTAAATTAGTTTCCAGTTAATTGGAGCCACAAAGCCCCCATAATTATAATGGCTATAATTCCATAAATGATATAGTTGAACCATTTTTTAAAGCCACCTTTCTTTTGTTCTTTTTCATTTCCTGTTTTGCAACAATCTTTCATCGGCTTTCTTTTTGTGCCTGTCAAGGGAAGGGGTTTTTTAAACTAACCAAATTAAGAATACCCTTCCCTTACAGGACTTTATCACTATACCCTAAAAAGGAAAGTTCTAACTAACCAATCAATGAAAAAAATTCTTTCCTTTTTTCGGGTATAACTTTATTTACTTTATTTTTCAATAACCACTTAAATTTTAGATGTTATAGATTATTTTTAAGTTTGGTCAAATATTTTATAATTTCCTTTTTCTCCGATTCTGAAAATTTTGCATCCCTATGGATAAAAGTGTAAGAGTCCAGCGGCATTTCATCATCTTCAACCTGACTGATAATAGACCTTAGTTTACTGTTCTTTCTCCGGTCTGAATACTCTCCCCATTCATTAAAATTCAATTCTGCCTTTCCTTCCTTAATATGGTCTTCAAGAAACCACGCCACCGGCTGAACCCTGTTGTACCAGGGATATTCGGTATTATTGCTATGGCAGTCATAGCAGGAAATTTCTATCTTATTCTGAATGTTGGCAGGCACGGTGTTGACCGACATAAAATCAGTTTCGGGCACCGATTCACTTTGATTGCGGTTCCTCGGAAAAAATTGTATCACAACCAAAGCAACCATTAATATCCAGCCTATGGTTTTAACTAATTTCAATTAATCTCTTTCTGTACTTTTCCACATCCCGGCATTTTGCTGCCCATATATGGATTTTTGATTTCTTCGGTAGTGCTCAACCATTGTGCTCCTTTGTTGCCATTGTACATAGGGCAAAAATCCTGATACAGCTTTTTATCGGTTCCTGTTATCGCAATCATATCGATCACATCCTTGCTCAAGATGTCAAAATGTTCTCGCTGGTGCTCGATTGGGCTTTCTGAAATATGCTCTGCATGTTCTTTGGCATCTTCGATGATGTCTGTCAATTCCTCTTTTTCTTCTGAAGAGTAACTGCTCTTATCAAAATCCTCAAAATCACCGAACAGATCACCCCCGGCCTTGGCAGCTGCTTCCTGATCATCGGTCACTAGGGCGTTTTTTATTTGCAGGTAATTATCGATAATGGTATTTGTTGCACTATTACTAGAATTATCCGCCATTACTTCAGAGCCTGCATCTTCTTGATGCATTTCACTGGACATTGGTGCTGTTGCCCCGTCCTTTTTCCCATCCTTACAGGACATTGCTGTTAGGGTTGCCAATGTCATCGTTAGGATACCTATTGTCATTTTTAGTTTTCTCATTTTGATATTGATTTGAATTAATGTTCCCGTTTATTTTGAAATTGTTTTCTTTACTGATCCACATTTTGGCATTTTATCTCCAAAATAGGGATTGGAAATACCTTTGATATCCGCATACCAATACGCCCCTTTGTTATTAAAAGCCATTGGACAGAATTTTTTATAAATCGTGCCTCCAGATAGCGCACCTTCAAACATTGACCCTGCCTTTTCTGTAAATTGCGCAAACAGTTCACGTTGTTTTTCCAGATCATCGGTGTCTGCCAATTGTTGAGAAAGATTTTTCATTTCCATTCTTTCTTGATCGAAAGAATCTGCCATGCTTTTGGCTATATTTTGCACTTGGCTCGCATCATCGTTTGTTAATGCCATTTTTATTTCAAGATAGTTATGCCATATTTTACCGGTCATCCCATCTATAAAATCCTGATCTGCAACATCTGCTGTCATTTTTTCTTCTTTCTTCACCTGTTCCGGGGTATCGACTTTTACCGTATGTTTTTCCTTACACCCTATAAAAGCGATTAGAGCCAAGACTGCAATTGATGTTTTAAATAGTGCTTTCATTTTGATTTTTTAGCTGGTTAATAAGGATTCCCCCTTCTCAAGAAGGGGAAATCCAAATTTATTATGCGAGGTACGCTTCACAGGCCTCTGCACATTTCTTACAGGCTTCAGCACAGTCCTTACAATGCTGTGAGTCATGCTTCTCACATTCTTCGGCACATTCTTTACAGATGGCACGGCACTGCTCTACCATTGCTTTCGCAGAAGCGTGGTCAAAGGCCAATAGTGCAGCGGTCGCATTGCAGATTTCTGCACAGGCGCGATCTGTCCTAATACAGGTTACCATCATCTCGAGATTGTCTTCGTCAAGACAGGCATCTGCACAATAATTGCAATGCGCAACACAATTGTTCAATGCTTCAATCAGTTTTGAATTTTTCATAGTTTCTATATTTAAATTAATAATCGGTTACGTTGTTGAAAATCACATCCCCAATTTGTTATTGTCCTTGGGTTTTTTATTATTGGTATTGGTGGAATTAATTGTTCCTTTGCGTTCTACATATTCTTCCTTGGTAATTTCGCCTTTGGCGTACCGTTCATCCAGTATTTTCAGGGCATCTTTCCGCTTTTTCAGCTTTTTATTTTTTCTCCCGGAATAGATAAAAACACCGAGTATTATCACGCCTATTAAAATCAACCAGTCCCACTCGTACATCATAATATTGCTTTTTAAAATCTCGCGGAAAGCCCCCCTCCAACACCGAAGCGGTTATCATAACTTCCCATTAAGGAAAAGTTCTTGGACAAAAAATATTCAATACCTGTGCTCCAAGTAACCTCTTTTTTGAAATTATTTCCTTGGGGCAGTTCATCTACCCACCCAAAATCTGCCTGGTACTCGTACACTCCGAACAATATTGTTCGCGGAAAAATACTGATCGCACGGCTCAGGCTAATCTGCGGGCGCAATTTGCTGTCCATTCGCACATCCAGTGTAAATAAGTAAGGAGTGAGATATCGTACACCTGCTATTGCTGTTGTTGTTATCTCATCAAGGCTATCTTCCATTCCGTTCTCGACATTTACACCCGCAAAAACTGTCAAATAATCATAAAGGTATCTATCATAAGCAGCTTCCACCTCCATATTCTTGTTCCACCCGTATTCCCCCCGAAAACTGAATTGATTTCGTATATTGGACGATATGAGGTTCAATGTGGTCATATGTGATGCCGCATCTATCATTCCGTAGGAATAGAACTTATCGGTCTCGTCCAGAAGTTTGGAGACAGGATATTCCTCTAACCTTGGATCCCTAGGAGTATCATAGCTTACAATGCGTGCCATACCACCTACTAAATGGTAAAGTATATGGCAATGTAAAAACCAATCGCCGTATTCATTGCCATAGAATTCAATGGTCACT
>TARA_R110002020_G_scaffold125423_1_pt1 | contig 13323 bp, 10 predicted proteins | sample TARA_R110002020 | Tara Oceans TARA_R110002020 (sample SAMEA4396489) | marine metagenome | biome: Westerlies Biome; feature: [MES] marine water layer (ENVO:01000295) within the mesopelagic zone...; material: water (ENVO:00002006), including particulate matter (ENVO:01000060) such... | reverse complement strand
GGGTGGGAATCTATTAATAAAAAAAAAATTGAAATCAATTTTTGTCCTATGTATAGCACAAAATGGATCCATACTACCATAAAAATGCCGACATCTACATGTTTACAATGGGTTGTGCTGGAGATCCCCTAAACCACTTTACTCTACCTGACTATCTCGTAGGTGTATTTGAAAGATATATGGCTTGGGCTGACATAGAAGATGAACCAGAATTCCAGACCCACGCAAGATATAAAATAGCTATTAATGTTACATCAAAGCAACAAGAGAAATTTATGAACCACTTTAGAGAACTAAAAGAAGTTGTAGAACATTTAAATTGGATTGTTAAACCGTGGGGCGGTACTTATCCGCACACACTCTCCGAAGTACCTACCCTTAAAGACTATGAAATATACTTAGTTACAGAAGGCGATAGATATGAAGCTATAAGATATTTCCGACATATAGGAAAAAAAATTGAAATCTGAAGACCGCAACATATAAAACAAAATCAAAATGACTGAAACTCTTGAATATGAAGTAGAAGCAGGACACATGATAGATATGGATACAATTGGTGAAGCGTGGACTACTCGTTTTAAAGAAAGTGAAAAAGAATTGGCTATATCAGAATTTTTTAGACTTAGAAATGGTGGAGAATATCATTTTGTGGAATTAGTAGAGAGAACTATGGAAGGTGAAGATTGTATGTTTACTGATAGACTAATGTTATGGAAATTTTATCAACCAACGGAGAAAGAACTGATGAAAGTTTGCGACTGTGCGAATGATGCTTTTAATGAAGTGGTAGCAATGGAGGGTTTAGAAGAAGTATTAACAAAAGAAGAAGTACCTATGGGTCATAATTTTGTTGAATACAGTGGTTCATACTTTTATAAAAAAAATCTAGGTAAATAATATATGACTAAGATTGGAGTATTGATACCTTTATGTTCTAGAAATCAAGATTGGAAAACTGCAAACGATATAGATTTTTTTTCTTGTTTTCAAATGTTTTTTTATCAATCAATTAGTGGAAAGTATGAATATAGATTTTACTTCGCTATCGATGAGAATGATAAGTTTCTAATGGATAATATAGATAATATCAAAATGAAACTTAATAAAGATTTAGACTCAGTCCATATAATGCCTAAGACTTTAAACAAGAATCCCTACGGAATCTGGAATAGATTACTTGAAGAAGCTAAAGATGAATGTGATTATTTCTATCAATGTGGTAGTGATATTTGTATGTTAACTAAGAACTGGGACGATTATTTTATTAAACAGTTAAAGAAGAATGATAATATAGGTTTTATTGGTGGTGTCGATAAACAATTTTGGTTAGAAAGAGCTATAAGAGGACTAGACCAAATACTAGAGAATGTGTTTTTTCATAAAACTCATTATGAAATATTTAATAGATTTATTAACCCAGAGTTTAAGACTTGGTTTGGTGATGACTATTTAAGTCAATTATATAGAGAAGTAGATAAAACTTTTATATGTCCTCAAATTCTATTTCAAAATGCTAACAGAGTAGGTGATGGTAATCAGAAGTCAAGGTATGAACCCAGTTTAGAAAATCAAGATAAATGGAAATCTATAGCCATTAAAGATAGTGATTTAATTAAACAATTTATTAATGAAAAAAATGAAAAAAAATAAAAAAAAAATATATATTGTTATTTTATAAAAAATGAATCCAGCTAATGAAAAATCTCAACCTGCTCCAGCTTCTGGCTCTGGTGCTAGCAATTCTATGCCTGGCTCCAACAACCCAAAGCTTAGTTCAGTGAATTATGTTACTATCTTACCTGAAGGGAAGACATCTGGCTACAAACCACAGCAACAGATTGATTACAAAATCGATCCTATTCAGTTTCCATACATTGATGGTAAACAATCCTATTTACTCTTAAATGTTACTCCTGAAGTTAAGTTTAGTAATACTAGTGCTACAGCAAAACCTGGTGTTTGTTTCCCAGCTAATATGGGAGCCAACTCTTTAGTCAATAGATTAGTCTGTCGATCTAACGATGGTACTGGTAGAATCCTTGAAGACAGAGAAGCCTATAATTTATACAATGGTATTGGAAATGCCTACCAGCACGATAGTGATGTTTTCCCAGCTTTAGCAAAAGTAGAAGCTGTTTCTGGCCGATCCACCGCCACAATTAATCAGTCTATTGATAATATTAATAACTGTTATTTCTTCCCACAGGCTGATATAGCAACTACCTCTAATGAATCGGTACACGGTAATACATTGATCCAAAATAGTTTTGTTATCCCTATCCAACTTGGTTTATTTAGTGCTTTTTCGGATCAGCATTTTGCACTACCAAATATGGATATTAATGGAGTTCATTTAACATACCACTTAGAAACTGGTAATAGAACTATGATGCTACTCTGTCATAAGTTTTACAAGAAAGATACACTCAATAACGGTGTTGCTAACTGTCATGTAGAACACGCTGTAAATCCATTAACAAAGATTGCTTGTACTTTCAGTAGTGGTACAGAATTTAAGATAGACCAAAGTGTTTGTAACTGTGATCTAGTAATCAATGGTAGACCTTGGGATCTCTCATTCTTAGCTTGGCGTGTCGGACATTCATTAGAAATCGGTTCTAATAACAACCAAGCTCTGATTACCAAGATAGAAATTGACGGCGGACAAGTTAAGGTCACTTTAGGTAACGCAGTGGTAGGCGGTGGCGGTGGAGCCGACACAATTGGTTTCTCAGCTATTGGTGATAGAGATTATACAATTGATAAATGTGAGTTAAGAGTTCTAAATACTATGCCTGATATGCCTACAATGAAACAGATTAGACGAGCTGTGATGAATGGTGTTAACTACAATACTACTCAATTATACAAAGTCAGTACAGCTTCTCAGCTTAAGAACGCAGTGATAGATATACCAGAATCACTAACCAAGGTTATGTCTTTAATGGTAGTACCATTACAACAGGCCAACTTAAATGTTGTGGATCAAGATAATGTCTACTTATTCAGTAGACCTGATTCTATACTTGCAAATAATGATAATGACTATGAGTATCAGTTCCAAGTTAGAGATGTATTGATTCCAAATCTTGCTGTAGTTACTGATAAATCTGTTGATGATAAAAATGATAATTGTATATATTTCAATAATCAAATGATGGCTTTAAGACCTATGATGAATGTTAGAGCTTTAACAGACCACGCTATTCAGAGAGAAAACAACACCTTAGATCTTACATTACCATATTTCTTCCCTCTACTTCTTTCTCCACAAGGTTCCAGTTTTGATCTAATTGATTCGGCTCCACAGCTCAGAATTACTAATAGAACCACAACGGTAGCTGATATTACCGCAAAGCTTAACTTTGTTTTTGCAAATCACACTAGATTGTTAAGAATAACCGATCAAGGAGTAAATGTAGAATTTTAATTTTTTTTATCTCCAATAATAATAAATGTCTAAAAAGAATCCAAAACCACTAAATGTAGGACAGCAACCTAATCCGCCTGACTTTCAGAAAGTGTATAGCGAAACACTACAGGCGAAGAACTTAGGTGTAGACAAAATACTTTTAAATATTAATGGAGCAAACAGTGAAATACCTACTAATAGAAATTCTATTATTAAGTATTCTTTAAAACAACCTGTGGTTTTAGAACCAGGGGATATGGTTACTCTAGTATCTTCTTTTGTAGAAGAAAAAGGTTTAGCCGAAAATACTATTTCATTTGAAAACGATTTTGAAACAGAGATGAGATTTCTATATTACAAGCAATTTGATTGTGGTGATATGACTAACACTAGTGATGATGTTGGCTGGTGTCCGTACCCAAAATTATTACCTGACTTTTATACTGGAGCTTCTGATGATCGTAAAGGTATAACACAAGGTTTTTTGAACGCACAAACTTACGGTTATCTTTATAGTGATATAGTATGTGATTGTAATATTAATATGGATTATACTAATAAAGTTTATACTAAAAATCCAGATGGAGATAATAATCAAAATGGTGCTGATTTAACTTCTGGAGCAAACGGACAAATAGGATATTTGATGGAAACATCGGCCTATGAAGATACTAGTGCTGCTAATAATATGTATTATAGACCAGTTTATGGTAGAAAAATAATTAAAGTACCAGCTGGTAATTATTCTACAGATGCTTTAGCTAATATAATATCAGAACAAATGAATGGAAGTATAGGTAAAGATAATAATGATTTTAGTGATGCATTATTAGATAAATTATATAGACCAAATGCTAGTTTTAATGGGGGCGGAAGTAAATTTTGTAATACTTTACCCTTTTTTAGAAATATAACTGGTACAGAAGAAGATGTAGCCAATAGAGAAATTTTTGGTAATGAGCCTTCATATAAAAGTAGTGGAACTCAACTTTGGGATAGAAAGGTAGAAGGTATGGTAAGACAAATATTTTATTCAAATAGTAGTTGGTATGAATCTTATCAATATAATCAACTTACTGTAGATATAAATAATACTTCTGAAGGTCGTCTACCACCAGGAGATAAGTACCCAAACGGTCAAGTAGATACTACAAATTATCCACTTAGAGGTAGCGATGATGCTGGGGATTATAGAGAAGTGGATTTAACTACACTTCTCCAACCGAGTGCTACAAGTGGTAATAGTGCGGCTGTGAATTTCTATGCTGGTGCTAACCATTTATATAATTTATTTGAAAATGATTATGAAGGTTTCTATTGTAATCCAAAATTAAAAGATGGTACTTTAGATTTTACAAATGATTATTTTAGACCACCAAGAGTAGTGGAAATGTTGCAATGTCAAGTAGGTGTAGGGTATGGAATAGTTCCATTTTATGGTTCTAATGGAGCTGCCTATGAAGCTAAATATCCAAATTCTACACGACTACCAAATAATGGTGATGCTATGACATTTAATACTCTATGGCCTGTTAATGGACTCAAATTTCCAGGAGAAGGAGGTCTAATACCACCACGAAATAAATTTGCTGGTACATCAGTAGCTGAATTGACTTTTAGTGATGCTACAGCAAATAGATTTGCTTTCCAAAACTTTCACGAATTTTACAAGTTACCTAATTTAACAGCTGATGTTAAAACGACTACAGACTATGGCGGACAACAAGCTACCATGTTTAATAATCCTTTCTATAATGGATCTGCTGGTGGTTCCGAAACTGATAATATACCTGTAGCTGCTACTGATTCTAGTTGTGCTGTCTATCCAGTTGATAGTAGTTCAGGTATAATGATTAATAATTTTGCTTTTGATCTATGTACTGATACAGATGTATATAAAAATGCTATTAAGGAAATAAGAGCATTAGATAACGATGTTAGGAAAGTTACAATGTTGTATAAAGAAAAATTATATTATGATTTAATTACTAAACCTTTTGATAAATTTTTTGCTACTCCAGCTGACGCACAAGTAGCTTGGGAGAAATCATTATGGTTCCGATTAGGATTTAACTACAATCAGCTTGGAGATATAAGTTCACAAGTAGAATCTACTTCTACTTTTGGAGGTAGAAGATTTGCTGTTTTTAATCCTGAAGATACACCAAACCCTAACCCAAGATTTATTGGTAGACAAGAAGTATTACCAAACAAAGGTATTATAACTCATAATCAATTTGATTTTAGTAAAATAGTATCGGCTGATGGTTTGGGTGTAGGAAATCCAGTGAGTACAGGAAACACTTCTGGTGTACCACTACAGATGTATAGATTAGCTGACTATTATTTTTCAAAGCAACTAAATAAAAATTTAGGTTTAAATGGAAATATGATCCATTTATTAGCTGAATCTAAACCATTAAACGCACAAAACTTACCCAGTTTATCTAATGGTAAATCCTATTTACTGATAGAGAGTGATATTATTAAACCAAATTTCAAAGATGTGAGAGCTGATTGGGGTAACCTATTAGGTATTATGAGTAAAGAAAATGCAACTAACGATACTATTTTTGGAGCTGAACCAATAGACTTTACTATAACAGAACCTAGATTATTAAGTGATATTACTATTTATATAAAGAATCCAGACGGTACATTAGCTGACGATAGAGTGGTAGGAAAAAATTGTGGATTTATAATTCAAATTACTAAACCCATTAAACCGCAGGAAGTTCCTCAATTAGATCCACCATAAACTAAAGAATAGCTAAATAAAAATATATGATAAAAATATATGGAATATTTAAAAAAATTTTACCCTTATACTGTAGATCAATTTGACGAGTTCCACAGGAAAGCTTTTCCAAATACTAGTAAATCTACATGTTACTGTTTTTATCAATCTCTCAAACGAATAGAGAAGATATATGATAAACCTTTGGAAACTCTAAATTTATGTTTTTTAGATGATCCGAATGATTTATATAATAAACTTTTAGAAAGTGATTATAGTGAAAATACAATAATAACTACATATACCCATATTTTAAAACTTCTAAAGCTAATGGATTTTCCATTACATCAATATAATAAGTTCTTAGAAATACTAAACCACAACTCTCAAAAAAGACAAATTAGACAAGAAGAAGAATTAAGAGAAAAGTTAGAATTTTTACCAGATTACCAAAGTTTAAGAAATGTAATAAAAGCCAGAATTAAGGAAGTAGATTTTAATTTGCAATTTAGTGAAATGAAGCAACTATTGATTATGTCCTTTTTGGTTCTATCAGTACCAATGAAACCTAACTCTTATCTCAATATGAAATATAGTTACTATGACCCAGGTGGTAGAGGTAACTGGATAGTTATGGACGAAGATGAAAATTTTGAACTCAAATTTGGAGAATCTATAATTAAAGTTGTTGATGAGGACTTAAAGAAAATAATAGATATTTGGCGAAATGGATACAATCCAACTAAATGGGTATTTATTAGTAATGAAGACTCAAAGAAACCTATGAATGTGAAGGAAATAAGAAATTCAATAAGTATAGCATCAAAAGATATATTTGATATTAGTTTAACAGCTGGGGACTTAAGGAACGCCTACATGAAACATTTGATAGAATTAGATCCTGATATGGAACAAAAGATTGCTATTTCTAAGATATTAGGTTATAAAAATAATGATAAACTGGACTTACACAAGATAATTTAAATATTGTTAATAATTATAAATGACTTCGCAATCTATAATACTTAATTTGAATAAAGACTTTGCTAGTTCACAAGCGGAAAACTTCTTACAACCAGTTTCACAAGCCTATGATGTAGGTAAGGAAGCCGAAGTAGCTTTATATGGAGCAAATTTAACCAGAAAACCTATACTTAACGAACAAAAACCAGGGGTAACTGATAATTTTACTGAAGTAAGTATACAATTTGCATCTATGCCTGATAACTCTCAGATAAATGAATTATTTGCTGGTACTTTAATAGACCACGATAAAGTACCATATTACGCTATAGGGTTTCCAGCTCCTAAATCATTTCCTGAGGTTGGTAGTTATGCTAGAGATGAAATATGTGATTTCTTAGCGGCGGATTTTAATACTAACATTACTGAAGAAATTAACGGTACTCAAATGAAAACTATTAATAATACTGATGCTTCAATTAATGGAAAAAATGTAGTTATACAAGTACCATACAATGTAGCATTTGAAAAAGAAAATTTTTATTTTGGTTTACAAGGTTCTAATATGCTTTATGCTGAAGATACACTTTCAAACTTTCAATTAAATGCAAATTTACCTTCTAATTGTCAAATACAAACTTATGATAATACTGAAGAAGTAAACACAGGTGATATACTAAGAAATGAAGTAACTGGCGGTGATTTCGATCAAATATTAGAAATAAGAGCTAATGTTGCCGTAGATAAAACCAATTATTCATCTTTCTCACAAATTAATAGTTCACCTATATTTCCATTATTTACTCAAAACAAACTTTCACAATTAGATACTTATACTAATGGCTGTAATCAATGTTTCTTTGAATATGAAGTTAATTTAGATGATACTCAAACAGATAATACCTATGATGTTATAACTGGATTTACTAATACTTATTTACAATCTCAATGGGCGGCTAGTAATACTCCTGCTCTCAATTCTATTAAACCTGTTTCATTTGACAATATAGAAAATTATCCATCAGTCTTTGTTGGTATTAGACATTATCACAAGATTGATTCTAGTAATATTACTCATTCATTTTTAGAGGTATTTTGTCCTAATGAAGTAAGTTCTAGAATTGATTATTTAACTGATGATAATAATCTTAATATAGTATTTAATGAAAATTTAGGAAGATTGGCTTTGGTAAATTTGAATAATACAAATATGAATGGATTAACAGTCGGATATAGATTTATTAAACACAAAAATCAAAGGGGTGCTGGATTTCAACAATATTTAGGAGGTAATGCTGATGCTAATGATGAATCAGTATTATTTGGTAATACATATAGTATACAAGTCTATACAAGAGATAGTGAAGGAGAAGTTGTTGTCTATGACTCAACCAGCCATTCATTTTATCTACCTGGTAATTTATTAGAAGATGGATTTTTGATTAACGGTGCTACAAGTGTAAGAACTGGTACTCAACGATGTAATTTAGGATTTATGCCCTACATGTTTGTTAACAAAGCTGAAACAGATGAAGGAATATCTAATCCAAGGGGTAACTGGATATGTTATAAGGATAATGTCAAAGATAGATTTGTCTTTAGACAGGGAGCACAACAATATAATATATTAGTTTCATCTCCATCTTTGGAACAGGCTTTAGGACAATCTCAATTAGAACAGAATCCAATAGTAATAAATAGAAAAGCTGTTGATCCTAACCAAAAATATAAATTTAAGGGTGATAATAGATTAAAGTATGATCCAAATGCTTTTCCAAGATTTAGAGCTGAAGCTGGATTAACCAAAATGTATAGTGATAATACTCAATATAACATAGAACTCAATTTACCAGTGAAGGCCTATAATACCACAAGAACTAATAAAAATAATATAGGACAGAAGAGAACTATTGTTTATAAAACAGAGCCAGTAATAGAAGGTGAATCTCACGAAATACAATCTGTATTTATAAATAAAAATATTCAACCAAATTCATTAAAATTTTTAACACTAAACAACACGGAGCCATTGAACCTAAATAATATGAATATTCAAATTCGTAGAAATCACAACAATGAATTAGCAACTGAATTAGAAGACGCTTCTGTTGAGATTCTAATTAAATCAAAATAAAAATAAAAAATATTGCTTAAGTTTATAAAAATGACTGATTTGAATTCGTACTTTAACCTCGGCTTAGAATCTACCAACCAACCTATAGATAATGCTGGTATGATTAATATATTTAGAACCCCAGTTGATACTAGTTCTGAAAACTTAAACAGAATTACTTTCAAGTTTCCTAAAACTGGTCTGTTAACTGGCGATACAATGATTACACTACAGTTTACTTTAAACGATGGTGGATCGGCTATGACAAGTAACCTTACCCCTAATTTAGCCAATGGAGCCATTGGAGCCATTAAGAGAACTAGAATCCTTGTTGATAATAAAGCTCTTGTTGATTTGCAAAGACCTGGAATAGCAGAAAATGTTAAACTGTATACAAGAAATACTCAAGTTGAATTAGCAGAAAAAGAATACGCTATGTTGGGTAACCAGTTTAGAACCACCGTCCAAGCTAGTGGTGAAGAAGCAATCAATGTAGACGATATGAGATATTTCAATGGTGATGCTAATGTTGTTGGATTTAACAGAAATGTTATCAAACAGGTAGCAACCAGTAAAGTGTATGGTATTAAATTAAAACATTTAGGAGCTGACTTCTTAGAAGCCAATTCATTACCTGTATTTTTAATGGGACATAGAGAAATTGTTTTAGAGCTTGAATTCCACGATGACTGTAGAGAATACATTGTTGATCCTAATGGTGGAGCTTTCAATGCTGGAGATGTTAAGGTATCTTTAGCTGATGCTGAATTAGTATCAACCCACATTATGTTACCACCTGATGTAGAAGCTCAAGAAGTTGCAAATATGGCTAGACAAGCAGTTCAATACCCACTCTTAGATACCTATGTCGTCAAAGGTGTTGTTGATACCGCTGGTATTGGTTTAGGTTCCGTACAAGACCAGACATATAGAATTAATTTCCAAAATAGAGAAGTCCACAATCTATTAATCTGTAATATCGATACTGTAGCTTCCGCCAAACGAACCATTGCTAATCAGAGAGCAAATTCATTAGGTGGTGAGAAGTTACAGATGAAAGTCAACGGACAGAATCTATTTGATAAACGAGTAGAAGATCAAACTTTACTCTACCAGTTAACCACATATAGTGAAGATGGTAGAACTCTAAAGGTTCCATTCAACGCCTGGAGATGTGATTCAGCATCGTTAGCCAATTACAGACAGGCCACCAATCCATTATACTTAGATTACCGTGGTGGTTTCCACTATCTTAAGGTTGATTTTAGTAATGGAAATGCTGGAGTATTTGGTAGCGGAACTTTGATGAAGACCGCTTGTGAGATTGATTACTCATTAGTACCAGCTACCCAGACCAGTCCAAAACAAGACGAAAAGAGAGATGTGTTTTTCTATGTCACCATTAGTAAATTATTATCCATTGGTGCTAATCAAATTAATATTTCTTACTAAGTCACATAATTTTATTAATTTCTATCTAATATATATATATAAAGATGAACCGCTACGGACAACATTTACCAACAATTTCAAGAAACTATATGTCCGCCATACTTGGTAGACAAGATGGAAGTACCTACAGTAGTTATGAAAATATAGTCACACCTAATGCTGACGCTGTTAAATCAAATATTATAGTAGCAACAGGTAGTACAGCAAATATATTTAGTGAGCCACAGAACAGTGAGAATTTCAATGTAATACAGATTTCTTTAGATACTATGCATGTCAATAATGATAATAATGATGTCTATAATATTTCATTAAAACAAGGTGTAGCTTCAACATCGTTAACCGAAACATATAATAGTCCAGTAAAAGCAAAATCCAATTTCCAGAGAAATTATCCAGTTACCAATAATTTTTTTAATGTAGAATTAATAAATAATGCAGGTAATGACTTACACGCCAATGTAGTAGTAACTTTATCTAAATATACCCAGTTTAATCCTCCTTCTCAGTTGGGTGATAATATAGATTTCAAAGTAATGACTAACTTGGTTAGAGAGTCCAATATGTTTATTGATGATGTAAGTAGGGGATTGGTAGAGAGTTGTAAGTTGATAAACATTCAAGGTATGATGAATGTAGAATCAGCCAATACCCATGTAGTAGCCCCAATTGAGTTTCAGGTACCTACAAGTAATAGTTATGCTGAAGTTTATGCTGTGAGTGATAGTGTTAGTGATAACTTTGAATTTGATATTAGTGGGGATACAGATGTAACAGATTATGGTAGAATAGTAAATGGCCTCACATTGACTGGTACAACACCTAGTATAATATCAGTAAATAGATATAAATCAATTGATTTAGTTGATCTTAGGGGTAATGTAAATAGTGGAAATATATCTATATATTCAACTGGTACCAATATTCCATATAACTATATACCAAAAAATTGGGCTAATACTAGTGCAGCTGTATATTATATTCAGAATGATGCGAAAGGAGTATTGAAAGAAATTAGAGTAGATGGATATTCAACTCTACATGTTAGTAAGATAAGAGCTGTAATCCAAGATAGCTCTACAGGTATAAAAGAGATATGGGAGAGTCGAATAGCTGATGGTGATATAAATAGAGTATTTAAACCAGATTATTTGATACCTTCCAATAGTACATTATATGTAGAAATGGAAGGTAGTAGTCCTGTAGGAACAGATCAAGAGATAAATGTAAATGTAAAAATAATAGAATATTTAACTAAGCCTGAAAAGGTAAACAGTAGAGTTTAAGAGTAGTTGAGTAAAATGTTTCAAAATGTTACAATAATTTGAAAAGTATTTGACTTTTATTCATCTAAGGTATTTACCATCCAGATGTGTATATTTGTGTATATTTTAAGAATAAGTAATTTACTATAAATAATTATATAGTTATAATTATATATGATAAATAATCTAAATGACTTACATAAAGCTATATTGTCTAAGGAACCACTGAGTGTTGTTAGAATGGGTAATGTAGAAATTACATCTATATTACAAGAAGAAGGTATATATAGTCAGATGTATACCAATGCTGGGTTCTATGGTAGTGAAGAAATATACCAAAAATGGAAAAATAAATATGTAAAAGCCCTATATAATTGTGATTGCATATTAGATGTATTTACTTGTCCTTCCTTTATTATTCAAGGAGATTTAATTACCAAGTTAGGAATATGGAAACCCACACTTCCATACAATGAAAATCCAATGTACTGGGCTAAACTGTTAGAAACTCTTAATGAACCAATAGGTGTAGTCAGTTTCTTCAAAGCTGATATTACCAGACAACTAGGTAAGATGGATAAGATATGGGATAATCCTAAACTCAAGAGTAAAAATATTGTAGTAGTAAAAGCATTCCAAACCATAGAGGGAAACACCCCCCACGATAATTGGCTCAAAACTTTTATAGAATTACAGAAAAGAGTAGATAAACACCCACACATCAGAGTATGGTTTATTAGTTGCGGTTGCTATGGTTTACCTTTATGTGATTATATTAAATCTAAAGGTTGTAGAGCCATTTATGTAGGTGGGGTATTACAATTGATGTTTGGATTAAAGGGAAAAAGGTGGGACAAAAGAGAGGAAGTTACCAAGCTATATAATAAACACTGGCGGTACCCTGAGGAGAAACCAGCTAATGCGACAAATGTAGAGGGAGGTTGTTACTGGAAGTAGTTAGAAGTCTTGGAAACATTTTCTCCACTTTTTGGAATAGTATTTGCTGGTAAGTTCTTCTCCAGCTGAGATATTTCTACATGCATAGACTGATAGAGTATCATTTGGTAGATCACCTTTTTTGGTACAATTAGGTTCCTCGCTATGATTATAGAAAGGTAAATGACCTGAACCAGTAGCCCAGACCTTTTTATCATCACTCCAAGTAAAAAGGTGAGGGTTTTCATTACCATCAACATTAGTTAGCCGAGTCATAATTCCGATTTCTATCAGTTCACCTTCCGCTAAGTTTTGTTTAGCAAAGACACCATATCCTTCACAAATTTGAGATTTACCAAGATAAACTTTGGAGTCATCAAGGTGTTGATTCATACTAGTTGTGTTACCCATTTTTATATTCAGCATAGAAAAAAAAAATAAA
>TARA_R110002020_G_scaffold2882_1_pt1 | contig 13334 bp, 24 predicted proteins | sample TARA_R110002020 | Tara Oceans TARA_R110002020 (sample SAMEA4396489) | marine metagenome | biome: Westerlies Biome; feature: [MES] marine water layer (ENVO:01000295) within the mesopelagic zone...; material: water (ENVO:00002006), including particulate matter (ENVO:01000060) such... | reverse complement strand
TAAAGTTGGTGACAAAATTAAGGTTATAAGGTTTGGCCAACAGGGAGTTAGTGGAGCAGGTAAAAATCCTAAGACTCCCAAAGAGAAAGCCAGACGTAAATCCTTTAAAGCTCGTCACGCAAAGAACATAGCGAAAGGAAAACTCTCAGCAGCTTATTGGGCAAACAAAGTAAAGTGGTAGGAATATTATGAACTGGATGGGAAAGGTTAGACCGCAAGTCTTAATGGCTATAATAGCATTATCTCTTATAAGTATTATCGGTCTTTTAAAAGATACAGATGGGTCTATGATTGCTGTAGCTACAGGTTGTACAGGTGGGATAATTGCTTTAGGCATGAAGTTGCTAGAAGGCGAATAGATTGTCCACCCCGAACGATATACAAGATAGAATATTGAATAGGTTGTTAGGTATAGAGAATCAGTTAAGGGCGTTAAAAAATAATGATCTTAGGCACATAGAAATGCGCTTAACTAAGTTAGAAGAAAATCAGACTTGGGTAAAAGGGTTATTATTTAGTATCATAGGAGTAATAATTGCATCATCTATTGGTGTGATATTTAGTGTGAGGTGGTAGATGAGTCCACGAATTTTAATAGCTCTCTGGCAGTTAATTAAAACGTGTCGTGGTACGGAACATAAAGGACGCATGTCTAGAGAGGAGCAGCGTCAAATCATGATAGATGCCTGGCATCTAATAAAAATAATTAGGGGAGAGAGATGACTCAACAAGAAGCACAGCTAGAAATAACGATGGAAGATTTAAATCAGCTTTGGGCAATGAATCCATTAGCTCAGTCTCAGTTTAGTAATATACTTCAAGCTAAAAGAATTAAAGAATTAGAAGGTCAACTTGGAGGGTCTAACAATGGACACGACAGTAACATCACCTCAATTGACAGTTTCTCAGAAGATAGCGAAGGGGAGTAGAATTGAAGCATACTTTAGTCCTGATAAAGGGCTAGATGTAGATGTAGATGGTGAGACCATTCTAACTGCCAGAGAGTTTCATATGGTTCTCACCACTCACTCAGGTGGAGAGTTAAAAATAAGATGCCACGAGAAACATGGTGATGTTGACGAATGGCATGATATACACGTTCCAAATATTACAGTATATGCAGCAATCTCAAGGGATAATGTATGAATAGTGCAGCAGTTTCAGCAGGAGATACAATCCTAGCTTCTCAATATAATAACTTACGCATTGATGCTGTAACTGGATTAAGTGGAGCGCACGTTTACAATAACTCCTCAACAACCACGCTTAATCATGCTACTGAAACTACAATTACATTTGATACAGAGCTTTATGATACTGGTACTTATCACGATACATCCAGTAACACAGAACGATTAACCACAGCGGTTGCAGGGTTATATTTAATAGCTTTTCACCTAGATGATGTTACTGGAGATTCTGGTGGAAACCTAAACGTGTTTACATTAAAAACATATAAAAATGGTTCTGAAATATCTACAGGCACAGCAGGGTCAGCTTACCATTCAAAGCTTAATTTTGTTGGTTCTTCAGATGATACAGGAGCAGTAGATATATCTTTTCCTTACAACGCTAGTGCAAATGATTACTTTCATTTCACTCTTACCCAAAGTTCTGATAACTCTGAAAACAGAACTGTTGGTCAAGTATCTGCTTGGATTCAGTTATTGAAACCTGCATAAAAAAGTTTCTATAGTTTAATATTCACAGAAACACCCATACTCATCTCCTTGATAGGTGAACATGTCTATCTGTGTAGTTTCGTTTTTCTTTTCCAAGTCTCCTAGAGAAATACCTTTTATTATAGTTCTATTCTCTCTAGGGGTATCAACAGTTCGATTTTCATTTTCCCATTCTTTAACCTCTTGGAATCTATCTGGGAAATGCTTTATTAATCTAACCCATTCCGATGCTCCCTGACGTACACAACGACCACCACAATTATTATGAGGAAATCCCATTGTATATAAACGAGGGATTTTGATTCCCCACTCCTCAATTGTTTTTGTGTATCCCATATAAGAAAACGGTTTCCACATTAAAGGAAAGTCTACTGACACTCCTTCTATTTGTTCATATATTTCTTTTGGTTTAGCGTGTCGATGTTCTTCTGTAAAATCTAATCCAAGATGTACAGTTACAGGTTTTTCGTGAGATTCAAGAAATTTACGAAATGGAAGTTGCTTTAAGTAGTAACTACAAGGAGCAGCATAAGAGCTAGGAATTAATTTCCGATCTTCTGCTACCTGCAATGGAGTTCGACCATCAGTAAACCTAACAATCTTTTTATCCCATCTATTTTCTAAATCATCTAGAAAACGATACAAATCATCATCTTCCCAGAGAGTGTCAGCGAACCACAGGGTTACATTCTCAGAACCATATTCTTTCAACACCCTGTCTGCTGCTACAGCCGAGGCAGAACCTCCAGACAAACTCACTATATGTTTCATTTATTCTTATCCTTAACTATGTCCGTTAATTCTTAACGGTGCAATATTTCTACCTGTTTCCATCTTCTTGTTATTAAACACAAAGTCAGAAGAATTGAAATGGGGTTTTATATCAAAGCATATCTTGCATATACCAGTAGCTAGAGTTCCATTAGGCATCTCTAGCCTGTAATGATGAGGATGAGGTTCTACTTCTTTAACCTCAACCTTCTTACCTTTATATTTTCTAACCCAATACTTAATACTCTTAACACCTCTTCCTGTAACTTCAGAAAGAAACTCTGTACTAACACCTCTTCTATGGGCATCAACCATTAACTTAATATGATCTTCACTTGTCATCTTTTGCCACCTTAATATAACTCGACCCTTTCCCAATACTATGAGACTGTTCTAATTCCATAGGAGTAAGAAATTGTTGCAGCTTATCTTTATCCCATTTAACAGAACCTCGTCTAGAAACTATAGAAACTTTAAGCTCATCTGCTTCTATAGTCTGTATCTCATTCTCTTCCATAAACTTATTTAAAGATTCATCAATATCTTTTCGCCTTTCGTCTAATTCTTTCTTGGCACTATTAATCTCATACCTATCTTTAATTAGGTCCCTAATAGTCCTAGAATCTTCTATTTCGTTTTCTATCATTTCATTTATGTCCATATAAAATTCTCCGATGAATAATCAATAAATATCGCATGACCTTTAGAGCATTTAAAGCTTTTAAAATTCCTATTGCCCCTTTTAATAGTCATAGGATGAGTCTGTCTTTTTAACATTCTCACTCGCATCTTCTCGTCACAGAAAGGGCAATCAGCTACTACGTCTGGTGTACCCTTAATATTGTTACCCCTAAATAATTTAATCTTTATAGTTTTATTTATATTGTTTCTTATTGATCCACCATATTTAACAAAGTGAACGTTTCCTTTTAGTGCCTCATGTCTAACCTTAATTCGATTAGATTTCTGCATATCATAATTAGTAAACCCACAATAAGGGCAATAGAGATAGTCTTCTTGAATCATCTTGCCACTACACTTAGGACATCTACGCAAGCTTGTTACCATGTCTATACCCTCTAGTAGAATTAAACTCCATCTTTTCTTTTACAGCGGTTTCTAGATCTAAATCACAATGTCTAGCAAGATCACCCACGCGAATTAATATATCTGCGAGTTCGTACACAAAGCCTTCTGGTTTAGGGTTGGGGTCACGCCTAGCTCCAGTTTCATAATCAGTATCATCAGGATTACTAATACCATATCCCCTGTAAGCTTCTAATGCTTCAGAAACTTCCGAATGTACTAACGCAAGACAATGTGGAATATCCCTAGAGTTATCCCACCAACCTTTTTCTAATGCCATATCATGAGCTTCCGCAGCCATTCCATGAATAGATAGTGGCACACTGGCTTTAAGAGAAGTTGGTAACTCTTTTCTTTTATTTGTTATCGCACCTTTGATTGAGTCAGGAATAAAATTGCCTACCCTTTCGCTAGGGCTAGATCCGAAAATCTTTTTATTAAAGCGTTGCGACATATTCGTTATACTCCTTTATCATCTTATCCATAGCAGGTGCTATGATCTTTACGTTCTTTATAGCCTGTGCAAACGTAGGTCTTTCTTTAGGGAAAACAATCTCAACATCTAATTCCAGATCATCCCAAGCTTCTGCATACAAGTTACTCCAATCAACGTGATAACAACTCATATCCATAAAGTCCCTATGCAAAACTATTACCCAATCTTTATATACAAGAAGGTTTTCTGAATCTTCAAATATACCTCTGTCTCCAAGCCAATTTTGAGCATCTGATCTAGTTATAGTTACCTCATTCTCTGAATCTAAAACTTCTTTTAAAACATCAAACTTCATCTAATCTCTCTCCTATAAATCAGGGTCGCACCCTCTGGAACATCATCCCCAAGTTCAAGGGATTTGGAGGTGGAATTTTGACCAAGGTGGAAAACCAATACAAAACACCTTACTGGTCTTTTACCACGCTAATGAAAACGTGGGGGGATTAACCTCCTAGCGACCCGTCTATTAACCGTTAATAAATTCCATAACCTTTTCTGCTGTCTTCTTTCCAAACCCTTCTAAGCCTATTAAATCTTTTTTCTCAGCATATGCCAGGCTTTTTAAAGTAGGATAAGTTTCTGCAAGAACTCCTGCTCTCTTAATACCTATTCCCATTCTTTCGTACATCTCCATTAAAGGATTATCCAGTAACTTCCAATCTAGAAACTTGTGTCTCTTTTTATAGAACACTTCTTCTGTATGGTTTTCTTTTTCCCAAAACCTTAGTTCTGACAATATGAAAGCTACAAGGTGAGCTGTATCTCTAACATGCCTAACCCTACCACCGCTTGCTTCAAACCTAGCGATAACTGAATTAAGATAATGATAAGAGAAGTTACTCGTACTCCATCTGCCACCTTTAATTTTCTCTTGTACTTTTCCTTCAGTAAAATCTATCTTTTCTGCCTCACCTATAGTTACTAGGTAAGGCATATCAAATTCTTGTGTCATTCTTGGAAGCTGAGTCATCAACCTTCCATCTCTCAAACTAGCCATAAGATCACTAGGAGCTTTCTTTAACTCCATCCCAACCTTAATCTGAGTGCCGTTAATCTTTCCTACAAAAAATAAATCAGATGTATCTAACGGAGTAACAAGTATGTCTACATGTTTCTCTAGATGGTTCTTTAACTCAACATCCATAGATGCTTGATTAGAGTCAAGAAGTATCACCAGACATCACCCCTTTTCTTTTTTCTTGGATTCTGTTCCCAAGCACTCTTACCACTATAGTTAGTTCTGTTTGCATAACCCTTAGAACTGGCAAACCCAAAGTTCTTACCTACAAATTTACCTGCACAAGTGTTGTTACAAAACATATGGTCAGGATTAGTTATACCGCTTTTAATTGCCTGTCTTCTAGAGTTTGCTATCATTCCAGATTTAACTACAGGTTTTCCACACAATGTACAGTTTCCTCTTATCTCTCTAGACTTTTTACCACATGGTCTGCACATTCCAGAACCTTCATAAACTCTTTTCTGTACCTGTTTGCCGCATCCTGTACACTTATAGGCTTTCATTTTCCCTACTGGAGTATTTCTAATTATCGGATCATAGGGATGGTCTTTATTATATTGAGCAATAATTTGTCTCACTCTTTCCCTACTAATACTAAACTCATCTGCAATTGTCTGAAGAGTTATATCAGGAGTTACATCACATATCTCCTTAATCTTATCTGCTCTAAATAAACTCATATAATAATCTAGCTCCTTATCCCACCTTTCTGTTTTCCATTGGACTACCACCCTAGCCTCCTATAGCTTCTATCACACTATCGAAAGTAGGAGCATCTATCTCTTCTCCAATCTTCTCTACATCTATACGACATTTCTCAACAATCGCATAACGTTCTTTCATCTCTTGTGAATATCTAAGCTGTATCTGTATATCTACCCATTGTGGCAATTGATTGTTACCTGATATCTCAGTTCTCTGAGTCTTCTCACCTTTAGCGTTATAGACGCTTGAACCATGATGGGTAATGATGCAATTCAAATTACTATTCCTTATCGCATCTATAGAACTCTTCATAGCTTTATTCGCATAACGATAATCGAAAGGAAACAAATCTCTACCTTGAGATTTTCTTTTTCGTGTTATCTCTTCCATCTCAACTTCTTGCATCATCTGATTCCAAGTTGTACCAGTATCTATAACGAGAGTGCCGTTATCGTCTCCTTCAGCTATAACGTTCTCTATAGTTTCTTTCATATACCGATATATCTTTACTTCATCAACAAGAGTTCTAACTAGAGGAACATCTTCACCCCCTAGCGCACTTCTAATAATTTCATCTATCTTTACGTCATCATTAGTTATAGTTCCATTTTCTAAAGCAGTTTGAAGACTCCAGTATGGGCCTTCTGGTTCTAGGCTAAGAAAATATATAGGCTTGGGTGCAGTTAATCCAAAGTAACTCTTACCCACTCCTGTTCCTGCCCAAACAGACATAATGATCCTACGTCTATTCCCTAGATAATCTTCTAGGCTTTCAAAGTTATTCATCCTCTATCTCCTGATAAGCACTAGGGCTTATGAATATTGGTTGTTTACCTAACTTAATCCTATGAGGGTCGTATATCCTCTTTATACATTCAGGACATACGAACCCAACATCTTTCTCTTTATAAGCAAGAGATTTATTAAATCTCATATACTTACTACACTTACCGCAATGGTCATCGACATACTTACTCTGACTCATCACATGCTTCCTTAAACTGACATGACTTACATTTATATGTATCAAGAGTTTTCATTGGGAGTTCACCTAGAGCATCTTTAAAATCTAAATACTCTTTAGCATCAATAAGTTTGTCCCACATATCCTGTAGTTCTTCTTTATCCCAACTAACCTCATAACATCTAATTCTTGGAATGAAACTGACAAAGCAAATTACAAAGTTCATTGTGGTTCTACCACGCATATGAGTGTAAGCACCCGCTTGTGTTAACCAGTAACCTTTAGAGTTTTCAAACCAACCTTGTATGTCATCTTCATCAGGTTCTTTTCCCCAAGTTAATTTACATTCGTAATCAACTGGATCGGATCCAAAATCTATATGACCTACAATGCCGTCTGATTCTACTTCCATCTCTTGCGTGGCGTTGGGCATAAGGTTGGAAAAGAAAACATTTTCCATAGCTCTACCCATAGTGAATCTATAAAGTGTAACTGGAGTCCAGTTAGGTTTATGAATCCTAGATAAAGCCGATTGCCTTAAACACCAAGTTAAATCTGAAACATGAGTACGAGTTCGTTTAGGTTCTGACTCGTAAACTTTTTGTAAATCTGTATTCCAATCTCTCTCTACTTCTACTAATCTTTTTGCCTTCATCTCTCTCTCCAGAGTAGAAGGGGTTAAGAACTTTCATCTTATTGCTAGAATTAGCTTGGAGGCATGTCTGTGCGTATTAGTAAATCACAATTATTCTAGTCACATAAACAGAGTGAATGTATTAAGTACCCATTTTTATGGAGTTGTAAGTAAGCAGTTCAAACACTCTGATACCCCTCTAACATTATGCGAGTTTTATAGTTCTCTCGTCTACCTTAACAATAACTCCTGCCCTTACAGCACTTTCTATAGTAGAAGGCTGTGAGGCAAGCTTTATAGCGTCAGAGCTATAAACACCCTGATGCTCTATTGCTTTAGTCGCGAAATTCCTAATCGTAAGAGTTTCCTCTGTACTCATTACTGCTCTAACAACATCATGAGCCTCAGATACTAACTCTTCACTAATACTAGAACCTTTAGCTCCTACAGCAGAACTTACAGGATAGAAGTGAGTTGCTGTACTCTTCTCTCCTGTATTAGGATTTCTCCCACCATCCTCAACATTTTTCCAATGGACAGTAACACCTTCTAGTGGCTTTACACTTCCACCTGTTATGTTTACTCCACCATGTTGAACTAGACCTTTAATCAGTCTAACTGCTCTAGTTCTTTTATTTGGTTGAGGCCCAGAAACCTCATAACCATCTTCAGACACTTCATAAGTATCTTCATTCCCACCCATTCCATACCATTGTTGGATTGGTGGCAAGCCATCAGGATCATACTCATATCCTTTAGCTTCATATTCATATTCTTCTGGCTGAATCTGTATGTGAATCTGAGTACCGAATTGTCCGTCCTCATATTCTATTGATGCTACTTTCCCATCAAAGTTATCCCAACCACCCATTGGAAAATCTTCTATGGGAACTCCCCAGTCAATCGAATTAGTCATAACTACCTATTACCTCTATTGCCTGATTTATTCCATCAGGTATTAATTTTTGTGTCCTACATTGTTTTAAGAATAGCGGTGCGCCAGAGTCGAGAATGATTGTAGGACATACATCAGTCTCGCTTCTTACGCCTCGTCCTGCCATCTGGATTAAACTGGCTAAAGTCTCATGGTTGTAATACCTCCTGCCTATTTGTCTATCGCTTAATCTTTTCTGCATAACCTTTGATCCAAGATATGGATAAGGAAGCTTTGCGATTATTGTTAGCTCACATTCTTTATCAGGCAGATCAACTGCTTTGTCAAAAGAAGGAGAAACAAGAACCGCAGGAGCTGTGGCACGTTTAAAATCTTTTAGTACCCTTAACCTACTCTTACTGTCATGCGTAAATAAATATTCTCTATAAGCACTCCTTTGCTCTAAGGCTTTTGATATTTTGTAATTAACTGTATGTATAAGAATCTTCTTATCAAGATTCTGTTTTATTATCCTGTCTATCTCAGCAATAACTACAGGCATATTTATATCAATATACTTTGCACTCATCTTTGCTACAGGCTTAACAATAATCGGTCTGTTCTCTACTGGAAATGTATAAGGCAATCTATAGAACCCAAACTCATCAGGTGCTATTCCAACCTTCCTAGCTAACATATCTGCTGATGGAATTGTTCCACTCATAATTATGTGTCGAGGCGCATGGTCAAATAAAACCTGTTTACTATTACCTGTTACCCAAACAGGTTTAAACTCCACAACCTTTTTATCTTCCTCTACAACCCAATCATGATTCATCGTTCTAATAGCATTAAAGGATTCTCTAACACTCGTAATCCTCTTTGCTAAAAGTATTTCCTCTTTAGTCATTTCATCTGCTGGAATTTCATGAGCAGTCTTATATAAACTATCTACCGCATACTGTCTGTCCTCGCACCATCTTTTCCATTGAGCCACGTTATCCAGTTGAGGTAGCTTAATGTTAAGCAATCTATCCATCTGACTTTGATACAACTTAACGCTAATAAACTGCTCTAACATCTCGTCAAGAATATGACCTTCATCACTAACAATTAAGTCATATTTTCCAAAGCCTCTAGGGTTATGATTAAGCATGGTTAATCCATATGCATAATTAGTAACCACAACATTAGAGTTAGGAATCTTTGTTACCTGTTGATAGTAAGCACAGTCTCCTCTTATAGGACACTTAAACTGATTACTCTTACTATTAGCTACTGTACATTTAGCTTCATCAACATGAATGTCATAGCATTGAGAATAAGTACACTCTTCTTCTGCCATAGGACTATCTAAGTGACAATGGAAATTATTCCTTCCCTTAACACTAACGAAACCTTTATATTTATCTGTAACATTATCTTCATACTGAGCCTGTTCTAGTTTCGTTGCACATAGAACAAGAACTCTAAGAGAAGGATTCCTAGCAGCTAGAGTTAAAACTAAACCTGTTTTACCAGTTCCAGTAGGAGCTTCAACTACTTTAACTTTATCTACTCCTCTATCCTCTAACCAATTCTCAATCTCTAACCACTCTATTGCCTTGACTTGTCCTTCCCTTAGACTGTCATACGGCAATCCATATTCTTTAGGATTCATATATTTTTCTCGCCTCTTTAATTGCCTGACTCACTTTATGGTTTGTTTCTAATTCCTCTAATATTGCTTTCATACTGCTGTACTCAAACAATTCTGTTATATACATTCTTGCTAGAAATTCATCGTTAACATGCATCTCAAGTATTGGACTTAACCAAGAACTAACACGTTTATTAATCTCATCCCAATCTTTTCTACGTTCATGCAGAACTCTCATCCCCTTAGTTAACTTCTGTACAGAAACTAGAACTCTCTCAAGCATGGCTGATTTATTGGCTTCTGCCATGTTCTGTTTTTCTAAAATTAAATAATGAGTTATGTTTTCATCTTCAGTTTTTAAATAGTTCTGAACATCCTGTACGCATCTAAAGATTGCTAGTCTAGTAAAGTCAGCTCTAGTTTTTATTGGAAGTCCTGATGCTTTAGCTTCTTGAATTAACTCATCAATAATTCTTCCCATCGATGGATCAATCCTAGAGGCAATCGTTTCACTCTCACCTCTATCATTAGAATGCTTTACATTAAATTCCCATTCGTTTAATTTCTCATCTGGTAAATCTTCTACGTTTGCTCCCCAATCTAAATTCTCTGCCAACTTATGCTCCTCTTTGTAATCTACGTTTAATTTCTGCTTCTTCTTGTATTTGATCTGCTCTCAAATACCATTTACCACCATGATGAACATTTACATATCTATCTTTATTTCTAAATACAGTTCTAGGACTAACCCTTAATCTAGAGGCAGCTTCAGAAACTGTGTAATAATCCTTTAAATAAGATTGAATCTCCAACTCCAATTCTTTAATTTCTCCATCTAAAACTCTTCTCGCATCTTTCTTTTTTAAAATTTCTTCTGATAAATCCTCAATTACTAATGTATCCTGATCTAGACTTGACATACTTAATACTCTTCTCACTTCATGGGATTGCTCGTTAACTGTTTACTAGATGTCTTAGTAAGTAGAGTAAGACAACCAGTTACCTATATAAGAGATAAGTTCTCATAGATTACTCATTCAATGCAAACCAATGCTTAACATTCAAATGATCTCTAACGATTGCAAAATTCATTCCATCCCTAGGAGTAACTCCAGTAACGTTAACTGAGATAAGAGATTCAAATCTCACTCCACAGTCATCGCAAGATTTAAGACGATAGTTATCTGCTAGACCATCTCCATCCATTACAGTCTGAACTCTTCTAGGAGTTGGAGGAAGATTATTATTTTTTCTAATCTTTGCAACCTGATTAGAAATATCAAGTTCCTGAATCCATCTACATAAAGCACTTTCACTTATATCTAATATAAGACTTGCTTCTTTCTGTTCTCCATTGGATTCGATAAGAGCCTCTAAGATTAGAGACTCAATATCTTTTCCATGCTTATATTCCATCATGGTCATTTTAGTTGTCTTTCGTATTACGTTTGGCAAGATACAGAACTCCCTCTCTAGTGATTTGTCTTCCTCTCGTTGTTCTATCTATGAATCCTAGTTCTATTAACAATGGTTCATAATTATTTTCTATTGCTTTAATATCTATATAAGTTGATAAGGCTAGAGTCTTTAACCCTACTGGTTTCATTTGAAACTTATAGGCCAGGTTTTCTAAAATTCTTATATCGTATGTAGTCAATCCGTTTCTATCTATCTGTAAATTACTTCTTGTCTCATCAACAATATTCCTATTTATAGTTTTTATTTTTAATACTGTTGCAACATCTCTACATCTTTCCAGCAATCTATTTGCTGACCTTGGATTAGATCTACATGCGTTTGCTATATCTGCTAATGCTTCAGGAGTTATCTTGTATTTAAGTTTGTCGCTGTTCATCTTTATTATTTGTTTTAATTCCTCAATAGAGTATTTATCTAAAGGAATTATGAATCCAAATCTTTCTCTAAATGGAACAGATAATTCACCTAACTCAGTCGTTGCTCCCATTAACGTAAACTTATTAACTTTAATTTCGTAACTACCATATTTATCTTTTGCTGTTAACTTCCTATCTGTCATCGCTGTGTAAAGCGATTCCTGTAATACTCTTGGCAATGCATGAATCTCATCTATAAATAAGAAGTCATGGTTTTTACATTTCCCTAAAGCTTCATATAGAGTCTCACTTGAATCTATTACTGGAGCTAGAAGTGTTATACATTTCTTTTTAAATTCTTTTGCTATTAGGTTTACTAATGTTGTTTTTCCTAGGCCACTTGCTCCATGAATGAGTAAGTGAGGAAAAGGTTCTTTACGCATCCTAGATGCTTGTAAAGAAATCTTAATTGCATTTTTTATATTCTCTTGTCCTACATATTTATTAAAACTGTCTGGCTCAAAATTCATATTTCTCCTAGAGGTGGACTTACATTGTCTCATATGGGGTTTCACTTGACAACCACTTTTCGACCCCTCTTAGTGCCGATCCATTCATGAAATGCACTTCATGTGTTGGGGGTCAAAAAAAGAGAGAGAGAAATAAATTCCCTCTCTCTAATTTAGTTTACGCAGATTTCTTTGCCTTATTCTTATTGCGGTGATAACTCTTAACATCAATAAGACTGGAATCTTCTAGAACCTCTACAGTTATTTCATCAAGGTTCTTTCGGATTATAAATGCTTCTGTGTAATCATCTACTGCAAGCCCGTCTAGATTCTTTACATATTCTATAAGCTGCACAGCGTAATGATTATGTTTAGCTTCTAAATCTTGATCATGCTCTTCTTGCATAGCCTTTAACATAGCTCTATGCATTGGGGTTCCTACTTTGGCAACATTTCCATTAGACCCAAATGGAATGTCTTGGTCACGCCATAAATCTGAAAACTTCATAACAAATTTCTCACTTTTAAAATCTATATCTAATAATATTTAATACGAATGGTAGATTCTTTTTTCTCTCTTTAACCATCGCTTTATGTAAATTAATCTATTCTATAAAACTCCTTTAATCATAGTGGAATGGATGATCAGGTGTTCCACCCCAACCAGTTATTTCTTTTGCATCAGAACCACCATCTTCAACTTTCTCTTTTTCTTTTGTAAATTTAATCTCTAGCTTCTGATCATTTAATTTATCTAATGCTTTACATGCATCAGTTAACAACGTTATTGCCATTGCTCTAGTTGGCAGATTAGATCGCTTTAAATCATCTAGAACTATTCGTGCTAATCCCATCCATGTTGGAGTAATATCTACTGTTTTTTTCATACAAACTCCTCTCCATGCTTCTCTCTCAATATCTCTTTAAACTTTACTAACAATGTACTCTTTCTCATGCCCTTGCTAAGACCATGTTCTTTTTTAATAATCTGACTACAACTTCTACCTCTAGATAACTGCATACCAGAATGTGCAACCTCAAACTCTAAACCTTTAAGTAAAGTTAAATCTCTGGCCTTTCTAATGTCTGATTCTCCAGTAATCATTACTCCACCATTT